>OHAS01002196.1_pt1 | contig 14391 bp, 16 predicted proteins | sample 1577131 | NCBI WGS metagenome assembly OHAS01 (sample SAMEA3541566, study PRJEB24748) | human gut metagenome | biome: human gut; feature: human-associated habitat; material: faeces | place: China | collected 2012 | reverse complement strand
ATAAGAAGATAGTGTAGGCCTACATAAGAAAGACCGCTGATTTTAATCAGCGGTCTTTCTTTTTTTAAAATCATCAGGCTTGACAAAATTAAAATTGGTTATTTTTATGAATATATTTACTAAAATTGTGTTATTTAAAAAGTCGGAATAAATCAAGTTATGGTTAAATTTGATATTGAATTGTCGTTATTTCGGGGTATATACAAAAAAATGCTTATTAAATTGTCTAATTGCATAAAAATGGATAATAAATGTGTTTGATTTGCACAAAAAAATCTTTGTTAAAATAACTGTTTTTGAGAAATAATAAAAAACAGCTTGTCTTTATACTGCATGTGGTGCTATACTTATCATGTAGTTTACAGACAGGCATATACTTGTATGTTGCCTGTCGAGATGAATTTCTATTTAAGGGAGGAAAATCATTATGAAGAAAAAAAGAATTTTAGCACTGGCGCTTACCGCTGTTATGGCTCTTGGCCTTGCTGCATGCGGAAACTCAAGCTCAAACAGCAGCAATAATGCGTCAGGCGGTAGTGACGCCGAGGGAGCGCTTCCCACAGTCGGAGTACTTATTTACAAATACGATGACACCTATATTTCAACTGTACGTAATGCTATTGAGGCAGCTCTTGATGGAAAAGCTGAAATCATTATGCAGGACGGAAAAGGCGATCAGGCAACACAGAATGACCAGCTTGACGTTATGATTGAAAAGGGTGTTGACGTTCTCTGTGTCAACATGGTAGACGCAAAGGCAGCACAGGGTGTTGTTGATAAGGCCAAAGAAGCTGGTATTCCTACTATCTTCTTTAACAGGGAGCCTGACACAGAAGTAGTTAAATCTTATGACAAATCAATCTTTATTGGAACAAACGCAGCTGACGCAGGTAAAATGCAGGGCGATATAATCAAAGACCTCTTTGATGCTCATCCTGAATATGATATCAATGGCGATGGAGCTATCCAGTATGTAATGTTCCAGGGCGAGCCTGATAATCCTGAAGCTATTGCACGTACACAGTATTCTGTAGAGCAGGCTGAGGCAAACGGCTGCACAATGGAACGTATTGGTGAAATTCAGGTATGTAACTGGGATACAGAGCAGGCACAGAGAGCTATGGAAGCACTCCTTGCTGCTAACGAAGGAAAAATAGAGCTTGTTGTCGCTAACAACGACGGTATGGCTATCGGATGTATCGCAGCTCTTTCAAACATTGGCTATAATGTTGAAGGCGGAGACAAATTCATTCCTGTTATAGGTGTTGATGCAACAGACGCAGCTAAAGATGCAATTGCAAAGGGAACAATGAGTGCAACTGTTCTTCAGGATGGCGACGCAATGGGCAATGCTATTGCAGCAGTAGCTCTTAACGCAGCGGCAGGCGAGGACTTCCTTGCCGGTACAGACTATGTACTCGATGACACAGGTGTTGCAGTTCGTATACCTTATGCTCCTTATACAGCATAAAATTTAACGAGTTTATTGTAATTTACGGCGCAGCGGTTGTTAACTGCTGTGCCTTCCTTTAATTAACGATTAATGCGGGATATTATGACAGCTATTTTTACTTTAAAGTTTAGGAAGCGTGGTGATTTCGGTGGCAGGTAATGAATATGTACTTGAAATGATAGACATCGAGAAACAATTCCCCGGCGTTAAGGCGCTGGATCATGCCCAGCTTAAATTAAGACCGGGTACGGTACACGCGCTTATGGGCGAAAACGGGGCAGGTAAATCAACGCTTATGAAGTGTCTTTTCGGAGTTTATAAAGAGGATTCGGGAAGTATACTTATAGATGGGGTTGAAACACATTTTGCGGGACCGAAAAATGCCCTTGATAATGGGGTTGCAATGGTTCATCAGGAACTTAATCAGGTATTAAAAAGAAGTGTTATGGAAAATATCTGGCTTGGACGTTTTCCGAAAAAACTTGGTTTTGTCAGCCATCAAAAGATGTATGAACAGACTAAGGAAGTTTTTGGCGAGCTTGAAATTCCGGTTGACCCTAAAATTATAATCGGTAAGCTTTCGGTAAGCCAGAGACAGATGGTTGAAATCGCTAAAGCGGTTTCCTATAATGCCAAAATACTTGTTTTGGACGAGCCTACTTCGTCTCTTACGGAAGAAGAAGTAGAGCACTTATTTAAAATTATAAATAAACTGCGGGACAGGAATGTGGCAGTGGTTTATATAAGTCATAAAATGGAAGAAATTCTTCGTATTTCAGACGAAGTTACTATAATGCGTGATGGAAAATGGATAGCTACTGAGACAGCCGATAATTTAACGACAGATAAAATTATTAAGCTTATGGTAGGACGTGACCTTACAAACCGCTTTCCTCCTAAAACCAATGTGCCAGGCGATGTAATGCTTGAGGTTAAACACCTTACGGGAAAATATATGCCCTCGTGTATAGATGTAAGCTTCGATCTTAAAAAAGGCGAAATTTTGGGAATAGCGGGATTGGTAGGAAGCAGAAGAACAGAGCTTTTGGAAACCATATTCGGTGTAGCTCATAGAGAGAGCGGAGAGGTAATTCTAAATGGAAAGCCCGTTAACAACAGGGACAGCCGTATAGCCATAAAAAATGGCTTTGCGCTTCTTACAGAGGAAAGAAGGGCCACTGGAATATTCCCTGTAATGAATATTTCATTTAACTCCGTTATCGCTAATATTAAGTCATACAGAAGAGGTCCTTTGCTTTCAAACAAACAAATGACAAAGGATACAGGATGGGTAATTGAGAGTATGCGTGTTAAAACGCCTTCTCAAAGAACTCAAATCAGATCTCTTTCCGGAGGAAACCAGCAGAAGGTAATATTCGGACGATGGCTTTTAACGTCACCGGAAATTCTCCTTTTAGATGAGCCTACAAGGGGCATAGACGTAGGCGCAAAATATGAAATTTACCAGCTTATTATAAATCTTGCCAATGAAGGCAAGGGTGTAATAATGGTATCCAGCGAAATGTCAGAGCTATTGGGAATTTGCAACCGTATTGCGGTAATGTCAAACGGGCATTTGGCTGGCATATTAGACGGAGAAAGTGCAACACAGGAAGATATCATGCGCCTTGCGGCCATGTATATTTAAGGAGGGGAAACTATGGCGACATCTGTAAAAGATAAAAGAACATGGAAGGAGATATTGCTTGATTACGCCCTTTATATTATTCTTGGTATCATGATTATAGGCGTTATCATTGCGGACCGCTCCTTCGTTTCAATGAACAACTTTTGGAAAATATTAGCACAGGCTTCCACTCGTGGAATAATGGCGCTTGGCGTTGCCGGACTTATAGTTCTTGCCGGCACCGACCTTTCAGCAGGACGTGTGCTTGGCTGCGGCGCGGCCATATCTGCCTCACTTCTGCAGAGCGTTACATACGCATCTCGTATGTATCCGCAGATTACGGAGCCGATTAATATGCTTATTCCGCTTTTAATCTCCATTGCCGTATGTGTGGCATTCAGCCTCTTAAACGGTTTTGGTGTGGCAAAGCTCCATATGCATGCCTTTATCATTTCACTGGGCACACAGCTTATTGCTTACGGAGTTCTCTGCCTCTATATCGACAGCCAGAAGGGCGGAGCACAGCCTCTTGCCAGCCTTGACCAGAGATATATAGACCTTGTAAACGGCAAGGTAGGACCTGTGCCCCACCTTGTAATATTCTTTGCAATTGCTGCGATTATAATGTGGTTTGTCTGGAATAAAACGACTCTTGGAAAAAATATGTTTGCTATTGGCGGTAATAAAGAGGCCGCTGCGGTATCCGGTGTTAACGTAACTAAAAGCATAATGCTTATCTATGTTGTAGCCGGTATTCTCTACGGTATTGCTGCTTTCCTTGAGGCAGGACGTGTTCAGTCAGTTACAACACAGACAGGCCTTAACTACGAACTTGACGCGATGAGCGGCTGCGTTATCGGCGGCGTATCATTCAGCGGCGGTGTCGGTACAATCGGAGGCATACTCATTGGTGTTATAACACTTCAGGTTATTAACTACAGTCTTTATTATCTGCAGATAAACCCTTATCTCCAGTTTATAATCAAGGGTGTTATAATAATACTGGCGGTTGCCATCGACGTACGTAAGTATATTGCTAAGAAGTAATAATTGTATTAGAATATTCAGGTAAGAATATTCTTGATGACATCATTTCCCGTCGGAATATTCGATATTCCGTCGGGATTTTTTTAAGGAGCAAAAAAATGGAAGATAACAGGCTTACAGAAGAGGAACTGGATAAAAGAGAAGCTGAACTGGAGAAAAGGGAGCAGGAGCTGGAAAAAAAGGAGAGAAAGCTCAGCGAAATAGACAAAAAGGTTACCGGAATGAAGGAAGGCTTCTATTCACACATTAATGTGTCCCTTAAAACAATGGACAGAGTTGTTATAGTATTGGTAGTAATTTTGATTATGTGCATAATAATAGGCATACTGACCAGATAACAGGAGGATAATATGTATAAAGTAACAGACAGCAGTCTTGAAAAGATTTATCCCGGCTTTGCCCAAAATTCTGATTTCTATAGAAAAAGAGTAAATAATGTTATTAATGGATTTAAAAATACGTTCGGAGCTGGCGAACCAAGAGTTTTTACAGCGCCGGGAAGGACTGAAATTGGAGGAAATCATACTGACCATCAGCATGGCTGTGTTTTAGCCGCCGCGGTTGATATTGATATACTTGCGGCCGCAAGAGAAAACGGTACCAATAGGATACGTATTCTTTCAGAGGGATACGAAATGGAAACTATAGATCTTAATATGCTTTCTCCAATAGAAACCGAAAGAAATACCTCTGCGGCGCTTATACGTGGTGTTGCCGCAAAGCTTACGGAAATGGGCTATAACATTAAAGGTTTTGATGCGTTTATGATTTCAAATGTGCTTAAGGGCAGCGGTTTGTCTTCTTCTGCGGCATTTGAAATTATTGCGGGAACTATTATGAATGGGCTTTTTTGCGGCGGAAAAATTCATCCGGTAAAAATAGCTCAGATAGGTCAGTATGCGGAAAATGTATTTTTTGGTAAGCCAAGCGGTCTGATGGACCAGACAGCGTCATCGGTAGGAGGAGTCGTGGCTATTGACTTTGCTGATACATCAAATCCTATTGTAAAAAAACTGGATTTTGACTTTTCTAAAACCGGTTATGCACTGTGTATCATAGACTCAGGGGCTGACCATGCGGATTTAACGGATGAATATGCTTCTATACCGAGAGAGATGAAACTGGCGGCAAATGCTGTTGGAAAAGAGTTTTTGAGAGAAACAACAATTGATGAAATATTTAAAAATATGCCTGATGTCAGAAAACGTGCCGGTGACAGAGGTGTTTTAAGGACAATTCATTTTTTGAGAGACAATGAAAGAGCCGTAAAAGAAGCAGAGCTTCTGGAAAATGGCGATTTCGACGGTTTTTTGAATGTTATCAGAGAATCAGGATATTCCAGCTTTATGTATCTGCAAAATGTTACAGTGCCCGGAAGCAGTGTCCATCAGGAGGTAGCCTATACGCTGGCAATGTGCGACATTCTACTGAACGGCAGAGGCGCGTATCGCGTACATGGAGGAGGCTTTGCAGGAACTGTGCAGGCATTTGTTCCAAATGATATGCTTGAGGAATTTAGAAAAGGAATAGAACAAACTGTAGGAGTGGGAAGCTGCCACATACTTTCGATACGAAACGTAGGCGGGGCTGAGTTGACAGAAGGAGAGTGACAGATATGACAGTTTTAGTACTTGGCGGTGCGGGATATATAGGCTCGCATACCGTGAAGGCACTTTGTGATGAAGGAACAGATGTTGTAGTAGCGGACAGCCTTGTTACAGGATTTGAAAGGGCTGTTGATAAAAGAGCAAGGTTTTATAAGGGCGATATAAGCGATAAAGATTTTCTGGACGCTCTCTTTTCTAAGGAAAAAATAGATGCTGTAATTCATTTTGCGGCGTACTCCCTTGTGGGTGAGAGCGTAACAAAACCTCTGAAATATTATAAAAATAACCTCTGCGGCACTAGAACGCTTCTGGAAAGCATGGTTGAAAGCGGCGTAGATAAAATCGTATTTTCTTCTACGGCAGCTACTTATGGAGAACCGGAACGCGTTCCAATAATGGAGAGCGACAGGACAGAGCCTACTAATCCATATGGGGAAACAAAACTGGCTATGGAAAAGATGTTTAAATGGACTGCCGAAGCCCACGGCTTAAAATATGTTTCTTTGAGATATTTTAACGCTTGCGGCGCCGATGAAAACGGAAATATCGGAGAAGCCCATAACCCTGAAAGCCACCTTATACCGCTTATACTGCAGGTGCCAAACGGAAAAAGGGAGCATATAAGTATTTTTGGCACCGATTATGCTACTCCTGACGGCACATGTATCAGAGATTATATACACGTGACAGATTTATCGGACGCTCATATACTTGCGGTTAAATATCTTATAGAAGGCGGAGAAAGCAATATTTTCAATCTCGGAAACGGGGTAGGCTTTTCTGTAAAAGAGGTTATTGAAACAGCGAGAAAGGTAACGGGACATCCTATACCGGCAGAGGAAACACCAAGAAGAGCAGGAGACCCGGCTCAGCTGATTGCATCCAGCGCAAAGGCAAAGGAGGTTCTTGGCTGGAAGCCGTGTCACGACTCACTTGAGGAAATCATTGCCTCGGCTTGGAAATGGCATAAAAATCACCCCAATGGATACGAGGATTAAGGGAGATACTTTTTATGAATGTAAATGAAGCAATAAAGGGACTTGCGGAATATGGACTTGAAAAGGAGCTGTTTTCCGAGGAGGATACGGTCTATGTCATAAACAGCATAATTGCAGCTCTGAAACTTGACAGCTATGAAGCATGCAAAGATGTTGAAAAACATGGACTTGAAGAGCTTTTAAATATTGTTCTCGATGATGCGGCTGCCAGAGGCGTTATTGATGACAGTCAGACCGAAAGGGATCTTTTGGATACAAAGATTATGGGAACTATGGTTCCGTTTCCAAGGGATGTTATAAATAAATTTTGGATTAAATATATGCACAGCCCCGCTGAGGCCACAGACTGGTATTACGATTTTTCTCAGAACACCGACTATATAAGGCGGTACCGTATTAAAAAGGATATGAAATGGCAGACAGACACGGAATATGGAACGCTTGATATAACAATAAATCTTTCAAAGCCTGAAAAAGATCCAAAGGCTATTGCGGCCGCTAAAAACGCGCCTCAGAGCGGATATCCAAAATGCCAGCTATGCGCGGAAAACGAAGGCTACGCAGGAAGAATTAATCATCCTGCAAGACAGAATCATAGAATAATACCAATAAATATAGCAGACAGCCAGTGGTACTTTCAGTATAGCCCATATGTTTATTACAATGAGCATTGTATTGCGTTTAACGGGCAGCATATACCTATGAAAATAGACAGGTCGGCATTTTGTAAAATGTTTGATTTTATAAAAATATTCCCGCATTATTTCATAGGCAGCAATGCGGATTTGCCTATAGTCGGAGGGTCTATACTCTCACATGACCATTTTCAGGGAGGAAACTATACGTTTGCGATGGCTAAAGCGCCTATCCTAAAAAATGTTGAATTTAAGGGCTATGAGGACGTTAAGGCAGGCATTGTCAAATGGCCGATGTCTGTTATAAGGCTTTCCTGTAAGGACAGTAACAGGCTCATAGATTTGGCGGACCTTATACTTGGAAAATGGAGGTCATATACGGATGAGGCCTCATATATATTTGCGAACACAAATGGAGAGCCACATAATACCATAACCCCAATCGCAAGAATGAATAACGGAATGTTTGAAATAGACTTGGTTTTAAGAAACAATATAACAACTGAGGATAGGCCTCTCGGACTATATCATCCAAATCCAAAGCTCCATCATATAAAGAAAGAAAATATCGGTCTTATAGAGGTCATGGGACTGGCTGTACTGCCGTCACGACTGAAAAATGAGCTTACAGCGCTTGAAACTTCTATAATAATGGGAAAAGATCTGAGGGAGGATGAGCTTACAGCTAAGCATGCCGATTGGGCTGAAACATTTTTGAAAAAGTATGATGAGGTTAATATAACTAATATAGATGCTATTGTCAAAAAAGAAGTGGGACTTGTGTTCCTGGAAGTTTTAAAGGACGCGGGGGTATATAAACAGGATGATAACGGCATAAACGCTTTTATGAGATTTATCAGGGAGTGCTGCGGTAATGAAATTTGAGATAAAACCCTTTGGAAAAACTAGGGGAGGAGAAGAGGTTTTTGAGTATATTCTTGAAAACAGCCGCGGGTTAAAAATTTCTGCAATATCCTATGGCGCGGCGATACGTACTTTTATATTGCCCGACGGCAAAGATATTGTTCTGGGATATGACACCCTTAAAGATTACGAAAAACAGGACAAATACATGGGAGCCATTGCAGGAAGATGTGCTAATAGAATTGGAAAAGGCAGATTTGAGCTGAATGGGCAGGAATACAGTCTTGCGCTTAATAATGGACCTAACCACCTTCACGGAGGGATAGAGGGTTTTGACAAAAAGGTCTGGAAGGGAATACTTAAGGATGACTGTATTGAATTTACGCTGTTTTCTGCTGACGGGGAGGAAGGATACCCGGGAAATTTGAGTGTCCGGGTGAGATATACTCTTACTGAGGAAAATGACGTTGTTATTGATTACTTTGCTCTCAGCGACGCTGACACTATTGTTAATTTGACAAATCACAGTTATTTCAACCTTGCTGGAGGCGGAACTGTTGAGGAACATCTGCTTCAAATTTTTGCGGATGAATTTACTGAAATAGATGAAAACGGCTGTTCCAATGGAAATATAGCTTCTGTTGAGAATTCTCCTCTTGATTTCAGAGAGAAAAAGAAAATTGGAAGAGATATAGATGATAAATGCATTCAGCTCAAAAATGCCTCAGGCTACGACCATAACTTTATATTGAAAAAGACCCACAGCCAAGAAATGAAAAGGGCAGCAGCTGCAGAGTATGGTGATATAAGGCTGGAAGTATTTACAGACCAGCCTGGAATGCATTTTTATTCAGGCAATTTTCTTGATGGAGCTGTGCATGGAAAAGAAGATGCAGTATATACCGCAAGGAGTGGTTTTGCACTTGAGACGCAGGATTGGCCGGATGCGGTAAACCATGACAATTTTCCTTGCCCGGTACTTAAAAAGGGAGAAGAGTATAGAAGAAAAACAATATTCAGAATTGTGTGATGTTTAAAACAGTCCTGTTAAGGGCTGTTTTTGTATAAATGCCGCATTTACTAGAAGCGAACAATATGGTATACATTACTAATCTTCTCAAAATAGAGACTATTTTAGTGCTTTTATGCAAAAAAACACAAAATAAGACCCGAATGCCGCCTGCACAATAAAGTATACTTTTATGTTCAATTATATTAGGAGAGACGATAATATGGTAAAGGATAATGTCATGTTATCTGAGAAGGTAGCCAATCAGATTTTAAAAATGATAATAATCGAGAAAAAATTTAATATAGGTGACAAGCTTCCTAACGAAAATGAACTTTCAAGTGAGCTGGGTGTAAGCAGAACAACCCTAAGAGAGGCTGTAAAATTCCTTATTGCTCATAATGTACTTGAGATAAAGAGGGGAAAGGGGACATTCGTTGCAGATAATAGGGAGCTGAACGAGGACTTTGGGCTAAGCGAGCTGGACAACCTTGTAATGAACGCAATGGATTTTTTTGAGGCCAGAATAATGCTTGAGCCGACAATGGCAAACTATGCGGCACAGAGGGCGACAGCTGAGGATATAGATAAATTAGTCGAGCTGGATAAAATAATAAACGAGCATGTCAATGACGCGGACCTGAGGACAGATTACGACCTGCAGTTTCACTATGCAATTGCCGGAGCCGCGAAAAATGAGTTTATAATAAAGATACTTCCAGTTATATACTCGGGAATGGATATGAAAAGGATATTTAACCTTGTAAGCGACGAAGTAAAGGACTTTACAATAAACGACCATAAAATGGTTTTGGAATTTATAAAAAATGGGGATGCGGCAGGAGCGGAAGCTGCTATGAGGATGCATATTCTGCATGCCTTTAATTTGGCTAAGGATATAAAGCAATAAAAGGAGAGCAGGCTTGTATAGCCTGCTCTCCTTTTAAATTTTTGCTTTCAAATATGTTATAAAGTAAACGCCAGCCGCCAGAAGCACCATAGTAGCGCCAGCCGCGGTATCGGCGTAAAAAGATATAATTAATCCAAATATTCCGCAAAGTACGGATATTACTGTTGAGATTACATGATATTGTCTTGAGTTTGATGCTATATTTCTTGCCGCCGCTGCTGGAAGAATCAATAAGGAATTTATAGTAAGAATACCTATCTGCTTTATCGAAAGCATTACCGCAACAGCTACTATTACCACAAATATGTTTTCTGTAAGTGCGTTTTTGACTCCTCTGCTGGATGACAGAGAGGGATTTATACTTAAAAGCAGAAGGTTGTTGTAGACAAAATACCAAATGATATATGTAACAACAAGTACAGCCGCTAATATCTTTATATATGACGGCGAAACCGTAAGTATATCACCTATAAGATATGAAGAGTATTTGGCAAAACCGCCGCTTTTGGAAAGAATTACAATTCCAAGAGCAATGGAGGCTGAAGAAAATACGCTTATTACAGTGTCTGATGAAGCGCGTGTACTGCTTTTAACTTTTCTTATTCCAAGCCCAAACAAGATACCAAAGGCAAGCATGCATATAACTGGATTTCCTGCGCCGAGCATTACTCCAATGGCAATTCCGGTTAATGCGCTGTGCCCAAGAGCATCAGAGAAAAACGCCATTTTATTGTTTACGGCCATTGTGCCAAGCATTCCGAATAACGGAGTTACAAGCAGAACGGCAATTAAGGCATTTTTCATAAAGTCAAATTCAACAAAGGAAAAAGGGAGGACAGTTTCAATTATTTCATAAACTAAACTCATCGTTTTCTGCCTCCTTTAGAGTATAACCAAAAATATCCTGAAACGCCTTTGCCCTATAGACTTCATCAGGAGCTCCCTGCGCTATTACCGTTTTATCCATAAGGACTATACGGTCAGCATAGCTTTTAATCAGGCTTAAATCATGGGACACAAGAAGTATTGCCATATGATACTTATGCCTGAGTTCAGATACCTTTTTATAAAAAGTATCAAGACCGTTTATATCTACTCCAGATACTGGCTCATCAAGTATAAGGAGATCGGGAAGGGGGTCTATGGCTACAGCCAGCAGAACCCTTTGCAGCTCGCCGCCAGATAAGTCCCCAAGTGTTCTGTTAATTACATGTCCTGCGCTGAAATCATCAAGACGTTTTTGTATTTTTGCTTTTAATTCATGCTTTTGTCCAAGCCAGACAGGCCTATTTGTGGATGCTGAGGCCATGAAGTCGAGAACCGATACAGGAGTGCTTTTATCAAATATAAGCTGCTGAGGAACATATCCAGTGGTCAGCTTTTTTATTTTACCGTCGCTATGATCAAGATATGTTATTTTTCCCGTATGAGGTCTTTCTCCAAGCAGGGCTTTTATCAGAGTGGTTTTACCTGAACCGTTTTTTCCTATAAGGGCGGTAAGCTCACCGCAGTGAAACTCCATGTTGACGTCATGTATTATTGCCTCGGAACCATCGTATACGGCCAGATTTTCTATATTTACTTTGCATAGGCCGCAGTTGTTATGAATGCTCATTTTTTAACACTTCCTTTTAGTATACGGGCGTTTTCGTTCATGGCGTTTACATAGCTTTCTGGGGAATAATCGCCTGTGAGAACAGGGTCAAGTACGATGACCTTAGCAGCGGTTTCTCTTTCTATGGTTTCCGCTAAAAGCTTTGATGCGTCATCAGCGGCAATCAAAAGATCTATATGGTTTTCATTGACCGTACTTATTATTTCAGCCAGCTCTTTAGCTGACGGAGTTTCATTTTCATCCATTTCAACGCACAGGACTATATCCATACCATATGACAGTTCCAGATAATCAAACGCTTCATTAAACACACATGCCTTTATTCCGTTTCCGTCGAAGCTTTCAAGGAAATTTAACTTTTTTATAAAAATCTCAGTATTATTCTCAAAAACTCCTGATTTATCTGGGCAAAGCGCGCTCAATGCACTGCAAATGTTTTGTGCCTGTACAGCGGCATTAGACGGCAGTATCCAGAAATGGGAATTTTCTTCATGATTATGACCATCGTGTTCACTGTGTTCGTTAAGAAGCTCAGTTACCCCGTCAGAGGTATCAACTATATTCAATTCTGGAAAAAGCTCAAGCGCATTATCCAGAAAGCTCTCCATTCCTCCCCCATTTATAACAAATATATCGGCTGTGCTAAGCTTTTTCATATCTCCGGTGGACAGCTGATAGTCATGCAGACAGCCGGTCTGCGGCTGGGCCATGTTTTTAAGACTTATGCCCTCAGTATTTCCAATAACATTTTCAGCGATAACATAGATGGGGTAAAAGGATGTTACAACCTCAATATCATCATCTTTTGCAGTGCTGCTGCTAGCACAGGATGCCGTTAGAAAAATTGAAAGAAATGCTGCAATTATTATTTTTAATTTTTTCATTATATTTCCTCACTCAACAAATGCAAATGATTTGCGTTTTTGTACGTGTTATTATATCCGCAATTTCTGTTTTCTGTCAAGTGTACATTAAAAAGAGCTTAAAATTAATATTTTTTTAATTGCTAAGAGGCAATTAATGTGCTATATTCATATGATGTAATTGTGAAAGGAAGTGTTTTTATGAGATATAGATATGAAACAAAGGGTACGTGCTCAAGACTTATCGAATTTACAGTTGAAGACGGAATTGTAAAGGATGTAAAATATACAGGTGGCTGCGGCGGAAATCTTCAGGGAATAGCAAAGCTTGTAGACGGTATGAAGGTTGAGGAAGTTATTGAAAAGCTTAAAGGCATTGGCTGCGGAATGAAGAGCACCAGCTGTCCCGACCAGCTCTCAAAAGCGCTTAGCGCTGTTATTGAGAAAAAGGGTGAATAATAAACTTTAATATTGACAAAGGCTTGTACCTGTGCTAACATCGTTATGATTGGCATAGGTATGCTTGTTTTAGCGCGCCTTTTTGCCGGTAAATTAATAACAGGAGGTGGAAGTTGTGAGGACAAGAATTACCTTAGCATGTACAGAGTGCAAGCAGAGAAATTACAGTACTACAAAGGACAAGAAAGTTATGCCCGATAGAATGGAAATGAAAAAGTACTGCAAATTCTGCAAAGCACACACACTCCATAGAGAAACAAAATAAAAATCCGAAGGGAGTGAAACCGATGGAAGAAGAACTTAAAACCACAAACCCGAATGAAAAAAACGAAGTGAAAAAAGCGGCTCCCAAGAAAAACTCGAAGAAAAAGGAAAAGCCGGGTCTTTCCGAAAAGCTTGCTGACTGCAGAGCTGAGGCTAAAAAAATTATTTGGCCTAACCGTGAAACTTTGAAAAAGAACACGGTTACTGTTATAGTTACATCTCTTATTATGGGTGTAGTTATATTCGGTATGGATACTGTATATACAACAGTAATGAATTTAGTTATCGGCCTTTTGGCCTGATTAAAGAAGGATGATTGTTATGTCAGAAGAAATCAACAAGCAGGCGGAATCTGAAAGCAGATGGTACGTAGTACACACCTATTCAGGTTATGAAAACAAAGTTAAAGCCAATATTGAGAAAATAGTTGAAAACCGCGGCATGCAGGATCAAATCCACGAGGTAAGCGTTCCGGTACAGGAAGTAGTTGAGGTTAAAAACGGTCAGAAAAAGACTGTTCAGAGAAAAATATTTCCCGGCTATGTACTTATAAAAATGTTTATGAACGAGGATACATGGTATGTCGTTAGAAATACAAGAGGCGTTACAAGCTTTGTTGGTCCTGAAAGCAAGCCGGTTCCCCTTACTCCTGATGAGGTAAGAATGATGGGCATTGAGACAACCACTGAGGCCTTCGATATGGAGGTTGGAGATACTGTCAGAGTTGCGTTTGGCGCATTTGCTGATTCAGTAGGAAAAATCAGGGATATCAATGACCAGAAAAAGACAGTCACAGTCATTCTTTCAATATTTGGACGTGAGACCCCGGTCGAGTTCGAATATAATCAGATCATAAAGATGTAATACGTTCGTTTTTGGATGCGCGTTAGTATTCTTTCGCGCGTGGGAGGGTGAATACCCCGTTAATTACCACATTTATAGGAGGTGCCGAAATGGCAAAGAAAGTAACAGGTTATATTAAATTACAGATCCCGGCAGCTAAGGCAACGCCGGCTCCCCCGGTTGGTCCCGCTCTCGGC
>OHAS01002186.1_pt1 | contig 14427 bp, 11 predicted proteins | sample 1577131 | NCBI WGS metagenome assembly OHAS01 (sample SAMEA3541566, study PRJEB24748) | human gut metagenome | biome: human gut; feature: human-associated habitat; material: faeces | place: China | collected 2012 | reverse complement strand
CTGTGGAGTATCTCACCAGATCCGCCAAGCAGGGCTACACCGTTGCAAAATATATGCTCGGAAAATTGTATTTGCGTGGCGAGGTTGTGCCGAAACAAATGCTCCACGCTTTGCATTGGCTTGAAAGCGCCGTCAAAGACGATAACCAATACGCAGAATACCTGCTCGGCAAAACCTTCCTCAAGGGCGAGGACATAGAAAGAGATACCGAACGAGCCGAGAGCCTGCTGCGCCGTTCTGCAGAGCAAGGTAACAAATATGCGGCGTACACCCTCGGCAAGGCATATCTTGACGGAGATATTCTCGCCCAAAGCATTGACGAAGCCGTGCGCCTGCTGAATCTGTCGGCATCAAAGAACTTTGCTCCGGCACAGTTTATCCTCGGCAGACTGTTATACAAAGGCGAAGTCATACCGAAAGATATAAAGAAAGCTGTAGAATGGCTTGACCGTGCCGCCGCACAGAAAAATCCCTATGCGGCGTACCTTGCAGGCAAGATATATCTGACCGAGGATGAGGTCAAGAACATTCAAAAGGCCATCCGCAGTTTTAAGATAGCCGCCGAGAACGGAAATGACTATGCCGAATACCAACTCGGCAAAATTTATCTTTATGGAAAAGATGTGCCGAGAGATACTGATACCGCAATGTATTATTTGCAGTTGGCGGCCGAACATGGTAATCAATACGCCGCACAGCTCCTCCACAGCATTCGTGTCAACGGAAACTGGACGGCAGCGCTTGCCTCGCTCCGTCTGCTCGGACACATGGCTCGTGTCATCCAAAACCGCTTGGAGGATGAGCGCAGAGGCAGAGAAAACAGCATCGACCGCAAGCTGCGGAGAAAAATCGAGGAGAAAAAAACAGGCTCACGGACTCAAACAATAGCACGGGGAGGTTGCGCATACATTTTATGCGCAACCTCCTTTTCGAAAGGAGAAACTCATGTCAACCGAATACATTCACTTTACCGCCGGGCAAAAGGAAGCGGCTCGGCAGACAGACCTGGTCGCACTCCTGCAAAGTCAGGGCGAACGCCTTAAACGCTCCGGCAAAGAATATGTGTGGCGTGACGGCTCGGAAAAGGTGACGGTCAGAGGAAACCTGTGGTTTCATCAGTACGAACGCATCGGCGGCGATGCCGTTGACTTTGTCCGCCGCTTTTACAACATGGACTTTCCGCAAGCTGTCAACTTCCTGCTCGGCAATAACGGTGGCACAATTCAAAAATCCGAGCCTGTAAAGCAGGAACCCAAAAAGCCTTTTGAATTGCCACCGCAGAATGATAATATGCGGCGAGTGTATGCCTATCTGCTTAACCGCCGAGGAATAGACCGGGAGGTGCTTTCTGCCTTTGTGCATAAAGGAATGATCTACGAATCCGCAGACTACCACAACGCCGTCTTCGTAGGTTACGATGAACACAGCATTGCCCGACACGCACACAAAAGAGGGACAGGCAGTGAGAGCACCTACAAAGGCAATGCGGAAAGCTGTGATCCCCGTTACAGCTTCCACTGGACCGGAACGGACAACACGCTCTATCTCTTTGAGGCTCCCATAGATATGCTGTCCTTTATTTCTCTTCACAAGGAAAATTGGCGCAGTCACAGCTACGCTGCCGCCTGCTGTGTCGGGGATCAAGTGCTGTTTCAAATGCTGAAAGCGAATCCCAATATCGACACCGTCTGTCTCTGTATGGACAACGACACCGCAGGTCAGGCGGCGAACAAAAGAATATCTGATAAGCTCTTTATACAGGGCATAAAACACGAAATCCTCGTTCCCGAATTCAAAGATTGGAACGAGGACTTATTATGTGACGAACAGGAGGAAACCGAATGCCAAACATTGCAGCTTTAATCACCGTTGCCGCAGTTATGTTTGCCGTCCTCGGTGCGATAACGCTGATCGCTCATATCTATAACCTCAACAACATCAAGAGCAAAACCGTCGGCGACGGTCAACACGGCACGGCTCGGTGGGCAAACAAAGCGGAGATACGAAAGACCTACCGCCACATTCCGTTCACGCCAAAGAAATGGCGCAGGCAGGCAAAGCAAAACCAAACGCCCACCATGACGGCGACAGCACCGAGAAAACTGCTTCAGAAAAAGACCGAGCCGACCGAGGAAGCTCTGCCGCAGGGCATCGTGGTCGGGTGCAAGGGCGGCAAGCACAGCACCACCGCCATGATAGACACCGGAGATGTCCATGTGCTGATGATCGGTGCGGCAGGTGTCGGCAAGACTGCCTTTTGGCTGTACCCGTGCATTGAGTACGCTTGTGCTTCGGGGATGTCCTTCCTCTCTACCGACACCAAGGGCGATGTCATGCGTAACTACGGAAACATCGCCAAGGATTACGGCTATATGGTTTCCGTTATCGACCTGCGAAATCCAACCCGATCAAACGGAAATAATATATTGTATCTCGTCAATAAATACACCGACCTATACGCAAAGCATCCAGACCAAATCGTCTACAAGGCGAAAGCGGAAAAGTACGCCAAAATCATATCCAAGACCATTATCCTCTCCGGTATGGACGCCGCCTCCTTCGGACAGAACGCCTATTTCTATGACGCGGCCGAGGGCTTGCTGACCGCAACCATTCTGTTGGTAGCAGAGTTCTGTGCGCCGGAGAAACGGCACATCGTTTCGGTGTTCAAGGTCATCCAAGAGTTACTTGCGCCATCAAAGAAAAAGGGCAAGAATCAGTTTCAGCAGCTTATGGAACTGCTTCCAAATGAGCATAAGGCAAAATGGTTTGCGGGTGCGGCACTGAACACCGCCGAGCAGAGTATGGCATCGGTCATGTCAACAGCACTCTCCCGACTCAATGCATTCCTCGACACCGAGTTAGAGCAGCTCCTGTGCTTTGATACCGAGATAGACGCCGAAACCTTCTGCAATCAGAAGTCAGCTATTTTCGTCATCATGCCGGAGGAAAATCCCAATACCTTCTTTATGATCTCACTCATCATTCAGCAGTTATACCGTGAGATACTCGCCGTTGCCGATGAAAACGGCGGTAAGCTCAAGAACCGCTGTGTATTCTTCTGCGATGAATTTGGAACTTTGCCAAAGATAGAGTCAGCAGAGATGATGTTCAGTGCCTCCCGTTCGAGGCGTTTGCAGATCGTTCCCATCATCCAATCCTTTGCCCAGCTCGAAAAGAACTACGGCAAGGAAGGTGCGGAAATTATCGTGGACAATACGCAGGATACCATCTTCGGCGGCTTTGCACCAAACAGCAGCTCGGCCGAAACGCTGTCCAAGGCACTCGGCTCTCGCACGGTCATGAGCGGATCTGTCAGCCGGAGTAAAAACGATCCGTCACAATCGCTCCAAATGATCGAGCGCCCACTGCTCACGCCGGACGAACTCAAATCTCTTCCGAAGGGCGATTTTATCGTCATGAAAACAGGTGTGCATCCGATGCGGGTACACCTCAAGCTGTTCTTCAAATGGGGCATCGAGTTTGACAAAGATAATCCCTATACCGTACCCGACCAAGGCAACCGTGAGGTCAAGTATGCCGACAAAAAGGAAATACAGGACGGTATCCTCGAAAAATATCCGCCGGAGTGGAAAGAGGAAACGCCTGCACCGAGCGACGCTGACGGCGGCGGTCAGGCGCAGCAAGACAGCCAAAAGCATGAGCCGCAAAAAACGCCGCACGGCAACCGCAGAAACGGCAATCCTCCTATCCGTACCTCACCGCCGAAAAAAGAAACTGCTCCCGACATAACGGAAGCAGAGATCATAAAAGACTTAACCGAAACGGAGGTGCAAAGCAATGAGCCGTCTTGATTTTCTTTACCGCTCCGAGCTGCCGCACAGAGCCGTTGCGGTATATATCTACCTTGCCGACCGAGTGAATGAAAACGGAGAGTGCTGGCCTGCCATACCGACCATAGCCGCAGACCTAAAGTATTCACAGTCCACCGTCAGGCGCGGCATCCGTGACCTCAAAAAAGCAGGACTGCTCGAAACCGAGCAGCGATACCGTAAGAAGGGCGGCAAGAGCAGTCTGCTGTTCCGGCTGAAAGCGGAGTAAAAAAGCAAACTCCTCCGCCAAGGGGGAAGTCTGCCTACTCGGTGACAGGTGCCACCTGTCATGGTGGGAGGAGAAAGTGAACTACCCAACTGAAGAATAACTACAGCAGAAAGAAAAAGACACAGAGGCTTCAGGTTGAAAAAGCCAGAGATAACAAAGACATTTTCATTAGTACGTTTTTGATCGTTGAGGCCATCCGCTATTTTCTTTCTGCTGTAAGGACTTTTTTATGAGATTATATTGAAATTTGATTTTCCTCGATTTTTCTCGAATAGTTCTTGAAATCGACACAATTCTATGTTATACTAATCATAACCGAACGGTCGGTGCGCATAAAAGGAGCGAAGCAACATGAAAACAACAGAGCAACAGCACAATGCGCGCAAGCGCGAAATGATGGAAAAATGCTTTGATTGCTATGCTGAAAACGGGCTGACGGGCACGGGAATTAAAGCCCTGGCCGACGCTTGCGGCTGCACAAAGGCAAATCTGTATTCTTATTTCAAAAACCTTGACGAGCTGATTATTGAGTCAACGGCATACTGCATGGAAAAGGTCGAGGACGATTTTATGGAGAAGGCGCCCACCGACCCCAAGGATGTTGTCCGATTTGTGAAGGAGATCCCCTACTGGACGGCCAAAAAGCACGGCAAGAAATATCGGCTGATGTATCAGATCTATACGCACCCGAAGTATATCGAGCACGGCAAGAAATTCTTCGAGGGCGTGAACGAGCGCTATACCGAGTATGCCAAGCGGCTGGAGCCGAAGATAGGCATTCCCTATACGGTCATCACCCCGCTGATCTTTATCTTCGTCCGCGCCTGTGTACACTACGCCATGTTCGAGGACGAATATTATCTTCAAACCCAGATGGAGGTCTTAAAGCAGGGCGTCGCTCTGTTTGCAGATAAATACCGCTCGCAATACTTAAACGGAGGTAACGAGAAATGAAGAAACGAATACTCAGTATCCTGCTCCTATGCTGCATGGTGCTGACGCTGCTGCCGACAACAGCGTTTGCAGCGGAGACCGGCGCGATGGATACTATCCCCACAAAATTTGATGTGGAGATCGATCTGTGCAATAGAACGAGCGACATCAACATCAAGGACAGCAAGACATACTATATCTATTCGTCCTCAAGCGATCCGGACTTTGTCTGGACCAAGAAGATCCAGATCAATGGAAAGAAGGCGGCACCGCACATTTTTCTGGACAACGTTAACATTCAGGTGAACAAGGACGCCAAGACACCGGCCATCGAGTTGCACGGAAAGGCGTCGGCGTATCTGTACTTTATCAACCGGGACAGTAAGCTGACGGGGGCCACCGGACGGGCGGCCATTCAGAAGAACCGCAGCGAGGGGCAGCTGTGCGTGCAGGTGATGGAGGGCACCACGGTGACGTGTCAGGGTGGCTATAAAGCGGCGGGCATAGGAGGAAGCTGGGCGACCCGCAATATCGCAGAAAGTCTGTTCAACCTGGATATGTACGGTCACGGCGCAAATATGCACTTCGGCTCTCAGACGAACCCATCGCTCTGGAGCGGCACCATCATCGCCAAGGGCGGCGATGGAGGAGCCGGCATTGGCGGCGGCAGAAACGGCAGCGGCGAGAAGCTGTATTTCTACTCAGGTAAAATCGAGGCGAAGGGCGGCGAAGCGGCCTCCGGCATCGGCGGCAGCTTCAAGGGCCGCGGCCGCGATATCTACATCTACGGCGGAGATATTTCCGCCAAGGGCGGCGATGGAGGAGCCGGTATCGGCGGGGGCTGCTGGAAATCGTTGCAGGACATGGATGGCGACACCGCAGCCTATAATATCAACATTTACGGCGGCAAGATCAACGCCCACGGCGGATACAACGGCGCGGGCATCGGCGGCGGTCAGTTCGTCCCGGCGCGCGATATCACCATCACCGGCGGCGAGATCACGGCGCACGGTACGCACGGCGCGGCCATCGGCGGCGGACGCTGGTGTCACGGTCAGAACATCACCGTGACGGACGCGAAGCTGAAGCTGACGACAGGATACTCTCGATACATCTCGGACGAGGCGGCAGCTATGGGCTACGGCGATCGTGTATACTTGGAAAAGGTATACGATATCGACGTAGGGAAAAGATATATAGGAGATCTTGTCAGGAACCCCCTGCCCGAAGACTACAAGTCCATCAAAATAGGCTCATACCATGGAAAGCTGGTGAAGCTGAAGGTTGAGGCGCAAGCCATCAACCGCGACGACGAGTTCGCCTTCTTCTGGAATCTCTATGATATTCTGATTCCCAATGAAAACGGGCGTATCGACGTGCAGCTGCTGACGCTGCCGTACGTGAAGAACTACGGCTGGGCGATCGAAGCGATGGAGATGGAGCTGATCGACGACCCCTGCAACGGGAAGCACGACTTCGGCTGGGTCGACCGGCAGTCGTGCCACGTCTGGGCATGCCGGAATATGAAATGTCAGGCACGTGACCCGGTGGCGGAGATGTCCAAGCAAAACGGAAAGCACATCCCCGGCGACTGGAGCAATCAGAAGCAGCTCTGCACTGTGTGCGGCCATGTGATGGGAACGGACACGAAGGCGCCGGTGCTGGAGGGTTTGAAGGACGGCGAGAGCTACACCGTCGAGGATACCCTCGATGGAAATCCCGGCGCGTACACCTTCACCGTGAGCGACCCGGCGCTGAATGGTGAGACGTCCTCCGGCATCAAGTCGGTGACCATCAACGGCGAGCCGCAAGCCGGCCCCACCTATCGTCTCCCCGCGCCGGATGGCGGCAACAATGATGCGGGAGCGGAATATACCGTGGTTGCGACTGACAACGCGGGAAACGAGACTACGGCCACAGTCAGAACCTATAGGCGGCACCATGTGAAGGTCATCAGCCCGGACGGCAAAAAGACCTACGCCGATCTGATGCTGCCGCACAATGAATATCTGGTGCTCCAGATCAGGCTGCCGGCGGGCGTGTCGGCAACGCTGACCGATGAGGCAGACGGGACGAAAATCCCATATGACAAGGAAAAGGGAGAGTTCCGGGCAGGTCTGATCACCAAAAACCGGACGCTCGTGCTGAACTATTCGACGAAGCATCCAAAGGTCGAGCTTCGCTTGGGGACGGGTCAGTACTTCACGGGATATAACGCAGATTCGGACGAACCGTATTATCTCAAAGGCGCGTCCATGGATGAGAATTCCTATCAGATAGGCATGTGGGTCGACACGGACGCGAAGCCAGGCTATTACCTCAGCTCTCCGAAGCGCTACACGCAGGAAGAGCTGGCAGCGCTTGACGAGTCCCTCTGGAAGGAATACAAGATAGCGGAAGCCACGCCGGGATCGATCGTGCTGCCATTTATCTTAATCACAATAGACGCTGCGGCGTATGAAGAAAACGGCGGTTGGTATGTCTACGCCAAAGCCACGAACCCGACGGGAACGACCTATGTCTCTACGCCGAAGATGATCATTGACGTCGAGAACCCGAAAGCCATTGATCTTTCTACCGGAAAGGAACTGAAGAGCTATGGTAAGTATTACGGCGACCTGCGGTTCAAGGTAGAGGACTCATCGCCCGTCACGGTTCGTTGCCATACATCCCCGAGTGGGAAAGCTGAGCTTCTGACGCCGGATGAAAATGGCGTTTATACGATCCCGGCAGAGTATGACAACAGCATCCAACACACGCTTATCATCGAAGACGCCTGCGGAAATGTGGCCTCCTACAAGTCGTTCAGGGTTTTCTGGAACTACCTGACCAATGTGCGGGAGAAGGACCATTGGGATGTGGCGCCTGCGCAGCCGATCCGTATTTCCAGGGAACAGAATCTGAAAGAGGAGCTCTCCAAGGTCCAAATCGGGGTTTTTTCAGCTGACACCTCCGGTTTTATACCTGTCGAGGTTTCGTGGGAGATCCCGGCAGACTATGATCCGCAGTCCCAGCGGGAGCAGACCTTCACGGTCAACGGAACGGTGATTCTGGAGGGCACCGGAGCACGCTGCAACTCGGGGCTTGATGTTATCACACGTCCGGGAGAGGAGTGGAAGAAGAACATCTCGGTGCAGGTGACCGTGGAGGGCGACCCGCAGTATAAGGTGACGGTGCAGGATTGCGAAAACGGCAGAGTCAAGGCGGTGAACGCTGCGGGAACCGCCGAGGACGGCACGCCACTGTTCTTTAAGGGCGAGCTTGTCATGCTCTCCATTGACCCCGACGAGGGCTATATGCTAAGCACGCTGTCCGTCAATGGCAACCCTGCCGCCGTTGCGGTTGGGGACGATACCTATACCTTCACCCAGCCGGAGGGAGATGTTACCATCACCGCAGCGTTTGAAATGCGCAACGAGCATACCGTCACTTTTGACGCTAACGGCGGCTCCGAGCCTGAGGAGCTGCCCGAGGAGGTCACCACCGCAATGCCCGCTAAGAAGATATTGCACGGCAGCGAGTATTCTCTGCCGGAGTGCGAGTTTATTGCGCCCGAAGGAAAGCAGTTCAAGGCATGGGAGATAGACGGTGCGGAGTATCCGGTGAACGCCCCTGTGACCGTCACTGCTGACATCACAGTCAAGGCGCTGTGGGAGGACGCACCTCCCGCGCCTGCCGAGTATACCGTCAGATTCAATGCCAACGGTGGCGGCGGCACAATGACAGATGTCACCGGTATTTCCGGCAGCTACACCCTGCCCGCCTGCGGTTTTACTGAACCGGAAGGCAAGCAATTCAAGGGCTGGTCAACCAGTGCCGACGGTTCGGTTATTTCCGGCACGACCTATGAAGTAAGCTCGGATACTACCTTCTATGCAATCTGGGAGAGTAAAGAGTATTCCATCATCGTAACGGACGGCAAAGCGACAATCGGTGCAGGAAGCGAAATCAGTAAAGCGGCGCAAGGCACAACCATTACTCTGACCGCAAATGCGGCTCCTGACGGTAAGGTGTTTGATAAGTGGGTGGGTAATGTTACGGTCGCATCCGACAACACCTTCACCATGCCCAGCCATAATGTGACGGTGGCCGCTACTTATAAGCCTATCGCCCATACCCACGATACCGACGCGCAGCCTTGGGTATACATGGACCCCAGTACGCATATCAAGACCTGCACAGCAGGCGACGATTTCAAGGTGGAGGCCCACGACTTCTCCGCATGGACGAAGGTTGATGAAACCACCCATAGCCGTACCTGCTCCAAGTGCAAGAAGTCCGGCGAAGCCACAAACTACACCGAAACCGCCGAGCATACCTGGGTATGGGTAGTGGATCAGGAAGCGGCGCTGAATCAGCCCGGCAAGCAGCACGAGGAATGCACCGGCTGCCATGCTAAGCGCAGCGAGAATACCGAGATCCCCGCCTTGCGGGATTACGCCGTTACCGTCACCGGCGGCACGGCAACCGTTGCCGCAGGCACCACCATCACCCGCGCCATGGAGGGCGTAGAGGTCACCGTTACGGCGCAGGCTCCTGCCGGAACACACTTCGTTAAGTGGGTCGTTAAGGCAGGCGGCGTAACGCTGGCTAACGAGACCAGCGCCACCACCACCTTCACCATGCCCGCAAACGATGTAACGATCGAGGCGGAGTTTGCCGAAAACCCCGTAGAGGCGTATACGCTCACGGTTATCAAGGGCACGGCCTCCGTTGCCGCTGGCACCCCCATCACCGACAAGATCGAGCAGAACACCGTTGTGACCGTTACGGCGGACGCACCGGAGACCGGCAAGGTCTTTGACAAGTGGGTCGTGCTGGAGGGCAATGTCACCCTGGCAGACGCCACCAAGGCAACCACCACCTTCACCATGCCCGCAAGTGCTGTGAAGATTGAGGCCACCTATAAGGATGCGCCTCCCAGCCATACCCACAGCTACGGCACGGATTGGAAGTATGATGACACCAATCACTGGCATGAGTGCGCGTGCGGCGATAAGGCCGATATTGCGGCTCACAGCGCCAGCGAGTGGATCGTTGACACGGCAGCTACCGAAACCGCCGACGGCGCTAAGCATAAGGAATGCACCGTCTGCAAGAAGGTGCTTGAAACCGCAACGATCCCCGCAACAGGCAGCTCTCATACCCACAGCTACGGCACAGAGTGGAAGTATGACGGCACCAACCACTGGCATGAGTGCGCGTGCGGCGATAAGGCCGACACGGCAGCACACAGCTTCCAGTGGGTGATCGACAAAGCCGCTACCAAGGAGGCCACCGGCATTAAGCACGAGGAATGCACCGTTTGCGGCGCCAAGCGCAGCGAGAATACGGTCATCGACAAGCTCCCCGACAGCGGCAACACCGGCAATACAGGCAGCGGTGATAATAACACCGACAAGCCCGGAAAGGACGACTCCACCAAGTCTCCTCAGACCGGTGACAGCAGCAACCTCATCGGTTGGCTGGCTGCTCTGTTCGTCAGCGGCGGCGTTCTGACTCTGCTGGGCGTAAGCGGCAAAAAGAGAAAGGAATCCGAAGCTGAATAAGCCGACGCTTCCGAAATCGAAATAACCTAAACACAATAGGCGGTGACGGATCATTCCGCCACCGCCTATTTTCTTGAAAGTGGACTTGGCAGCAAGTCCCTTTCCGAAAGGTGGCAACCACGGCGTTGCCGCTTTTCGGAAGGACTACAGAACACTACGATAAGATAAAGGAGATAAGCTGCCGTGACTGTTTCAGAGAGGATTCCCTTCAGCGGCCTGCTGCTGCCTCTGCAAAAGGGCTATACCTACAGCTGTGACCGCTGCGCCACCGACGGCATGGAGCTGCTGTTCATTTTCCGTGAGGACGGCAAAACCCAATGCAGTCCAGGTTGAAAATCAGGCCTTGCATAATCTTGACAAACCTATTATTGACGTCTCTGGCTGGCAAAGACCTGAGGAAATCAACTACGATACCTTGTCTCAAAATATTTCAGGTGTTATTGTTCGCGTCCACAATGGGGCTCAACATACTGAAAAAAATGATGCGGCTTATGCCAATGGTATTGATAAAGCCTATAAAAGTCATATTACAGAATTTCAAAAGCGTAATGTCCCAGTTGGAGTCTATGCCTATCTAGCTAGCCCCAGCAAGGAAGAAATGGAAAAAGCTGCTGAGGTTTTCTACAACGCTGCTTCTCCTTACAACCCTAGTTACTACTGGCTTGATGTTGAAGAAAAAACAATGTCTGATATGAACGAAGGGGTCGAAGCGTTTCGTGCCAAACTGGAATCTTTAGGTGCTAAAAATATCGGAATTTACATCGGTGTTTATTTCATGCAAGAGCATAGTATCAATACAGACAAGTTCTCTGCTGTTTGGATTCCATCTTATGGAACGGATTCAGGTTACTTTGAAACCACGCCTAATACTGATTTAGACTATGACCTCCATCAGTATACTTCAAAAGGAAGAATTGCTGGATTTGAGCATCATTTAGATATTAATCTCATTTCTACCTTGAAGGAAAAAGAAGAAACCTTCAGAAAACTATTTTTAAGACCATAAGACAAGTGAAAATTGCTCTCTTTTTCACTTGTTTTTTCATTTTCTTCTCGTCTGTGTTATAATTGATAGAATAGAGAAAGAAATTTATGAAATTGAGGATTTTATGATGTTTTCATGGATTGCAAGAGTTATTAAGGGAATAGTCATCGCCTTAGGATTTATCTTACCAGGAATTTCTGGTGGTGTTCTGGCAGCTATTTTGGGAATCTACGAGCGAATGATTAGCTTTCTGGCTCATCCTTTTAAGGATTTTAAAGCGAATGTCCTATACTTTATCCCAGTAGCAATCGGGATGTTGCTAGGCATTGGTTTGTTTTCTTATCCAATCGAGTATCTGCTAGAAAATTATCAAGTCTATGTTTTGTGGAGCTTTGCGGGAGCCATCATCGGTACAGTTCCTAGCCTCCTTAAAGAATCTACTCGAGAATCTGATCGTGACAAGATCGACCTAGTCTGGTTCTGGACCACCTTTATCCTTTCAGGCCTAGGGCTCTACGCGCTAAACTTTGTTGTTGGTTCTCTCAGTGCTAGTTTCGCTAGTTTCATCTTAGCGGGTGCTCTTTTAGCTCTAGGTGTCTTGGTGCCTGGTTTAAGTCCGTCAAATCTACTCTTGATTTTAGGGCTGTACGCTCCAATGCTAACTGGTTTTAAGACCTTTGATTTATTCGGAACTTTCCTTCCTATTGGGATTGGTGCAGGAGCAACTCTTATTATCTTTTCAAAATTAATGGACCATGCCTTAAACAACTACCACTCCCGTGTTTATCACTTTATCATTGGAATTGTTCTTTCAAGTACCCTCTTAATTTTGATTCCAAATGCTGGAAATGCTGAAAGTATCCAATACACTGGACTTTCTATTGTGAGTTATGTTCTCATCGCCTTCTTCTTTGCACTTGGCATTTGGCTTGGTATCTGGATGAGTCAATTGGAGGATAAGTATAAATAATGGCAAAAAAAGTCAAGATTAAAAAAACCTTGGTCGAGCAAATCTTGACCAAGGCGGGTATTGACCATTCTGGTATTCAGATCAATGCGCTTGAGGGTGAACTTCCTTCGGAATATGATCGAACTCATATCTTTAAAACCTTGGCTCTATTAGGGGACAAAACAGGGCCAATCATCGGAATCGTTCCCATAACAGAACACCTCGCTGAGAAAAAACTAGCAAAGGTTTCTGGTAATAAAAAAGTCAGCATGATTCCACAAAAAGACCTAGAAAAAACGACAGGCTATATTCATGGGGCTAATAACCCCGTCGGCATTCGCCAAAAACACAATTATCCCATTTTTATTGATCAGACTGCTTTGGATTTAGACAAAATGATTGTCTCTGCTGGAGAAGTCGGGCACAGTATCATCATACGACCTCAAGACTTAGCCAGCTTTGTAAAAGCGGACTTCGCTGATATCTTGGAGAAAAACAACTGATGAAACTCTACTTTGTCCGTCATGGTCGGACTGTCTGGAATCTTGAAGGACGTTTTCAAGGTGCTAGCGGCGACTCTCCCCTTCTTTCAGAGTCCATTGACATCCTAAAACAACTGGGTCAACATCTCAAGAAAATTCATTTTGATACGATTTATTCTAGTGATTTACCCAGAGCAGTTAAGTCTGCTGAGATTATCCAAAGTCAACTCCAGTCCCCTTGTCCTTTGAAGAGCATTCCTAACCTACGTGAATGGCAACTTGGCAAACTAGAGGGATTAAAAATCGCTACGCTTAATGCCATCTACCCACAACAAATCAAGGCCTTTCGCTCTAATCTAGCTCAGTTTGATACGAGGATGTTTGAAGCCGAATCTCTCTACTCTACGACTCAGCGAACCATTCAGTTTATCAAATCTCTGAAAGGAAGTACGGCAGAAAACATTCTAATCGTTGGTCATGGGGCCAACCTCACTGCTAGTCTACGCACTCTCTTAGGCTATAAAGAAGCTCACCTCCGCAAAGAAGGAGGCTTGGCCAATGCTAGTCTGACAGTTTTAGAGACCGAGAATTTTGAAACCTTCACTCTGGAAAGATGGAATGACACTTCCTATCAAGAAAAATAATGGAACTTGATCTTAATAGTCAAGTTCTTTTTAGTTTTCAAAGAATATCCGTGAATTTCTCTGCTATTTATGATAAAATGGGAGTATCGCAAAAAATGACTCATCGTATTCAATTTTGAGTAAAACTAGGAGGATCCCATGTCAACAGAACATATGGAAGAACTAAATGACCAGCAGATCGTTCGCCGTGAAAAAATGGCTGCGCTCCGTGAACAAGGAATCGATCCCTTCGGAAAACGTTTTGAACGTACTGCTAACTCTCAAGAACTAAAAGATAAATTTGCAGATCTTGATAAAGAACAGCTACACGAACTAAACGAAACAGCTACTATCGCTGGACGCTTAGTCACAAAACGTGGTAAAGGGAAGGTTGGTTTTGCTCACCTTCAAGACCGTGAAGGTCAAATCCAAATCTACGTTCGTAAGGATGCTGTCGGTGAAGAAAACTATGAAATCTTTAAAAAAGCTGACTTAGGAGATTTCCTTGGAATTGAAGGTGAAGTGATGCGTACTGATATGGGAGAATTATCTATCAAAGCTACCCATATTACCCACCTTTCTAAAGCACTTCGTCCCCTTCCTGAAAAATTCCATGGACTGACAGATGTGGAGACTATCTACCGTAAACGCTATTTGGATTTGATTTCTAACCGTGAGAGCTTCAATCGATTTGTTACTCGCTCAAAAATCATTTCTGAAATTCGCCGTTACTTAGATGGGCAAGGCTTCCTTGAAGTCGAAACTCCTGTTCTCCACAATGAAGCAGGCGGTGCTGCTGCTCGTCCATTTATCACTCACCACAATGCCCAAAATATTGATATGG
>OHAS01002182.1_pt1 | contig 14465 bp, 13 predicted proteins | sample 1577131 | NCBI WGS metagenome assembly OHAS01 (sample SAMEA3541566, study PRJEB24748) | human gut metagenome | biome: human gut; feature: human-associated habitat; material: faeces | place: China | collected 2012 | reverse complement strand
GGAACGAACAGTATAACTATGCTTCTTTTGCCCTTTCTTCCGGTCCCAACGGTGGCCAGTTTGTTGAGGATATTCCGAAGGTAATTGATATTATTCGACAAAGAGACGGACATGATATAAAGATAGTTGAGGAAAGAGATTACATAACTAATAAAAAAGAAAGCGGATACCGCAGTTATCATATAGTAATACGGTACGGCCTGAACACTGCCTTTGGTTATAAGGAAATTCTTGCTGAAATCCAAATCAGAACACTGGCAATGAATTTTTGGGCTGTTACCGAGCATGAGCTTAACTATAAATACAGCGGAAACTTGCCGGAAGACCTTAAATCTAGGTTAAAAGCCTGTGCTGAGGCATCGTTTAATTTGGATAAGGAAATGTCAACAATACGTGAAGAGCTTATGCAGGCTGAAAAAATGAGCGAGCTTAAAAGCAGCCTTGTAAACAATATACTTGAAAATATACAAAACTTATATTTTAAACTTCATATTGACGAGGCCGATAATATTAACCGCAGATTTATTGACCTTTATGAGGACGGGGATATAAACAAGCTTAAAGATTTCAACGAACAGCTTAATATAGTAGCAGAAATGTACAGAGTTTAAAAATTATAAAAGCCTCATTATAAATAAGAGGTCTTTTAAATGGTTAAGGAAGCTCCCGTTATGGGAGCTTCTTTGAGTTTTTAATTATTTGTATTCCCCTAAGCATATGAAGCCGCATGGCTGTTCTGGCCGAGTCAGCGTTTCGCTCATTAAGATACTGTACTATCATGCGGTGATCCAGGATTGTTCCTTGGCGTACTTCCTCATAATTGAATACATTTTCTGATTTATCTATAGCGTCATAAATTGTAGGCATTATCCTGTCCATGAAGCTGTTATGTACAGCTCTTGCAATAGATAAATGAAATCTTATTTCCTCTGTACGCCTGTCAAGTCCGGCAAGTACTTTTTTTTCAACCATTTCACTATAATAGCCTATCCTTTTTAATTCATTGTCTGAAGCTCTCAGGGCCGCAAAGTATGCGGCTTCCGGCTCAATCATAAGTCGTATTTCATTTAGCTCAAGGGCGTCTATACCGCTATAAGCCTTGGATACAGTATTAGATGCAATATTTTTTGCTACATAAGTTCCGCTCCCATGCTTAACCTCGAGAATACCTCTTTCTGAAAGTATTTTTACTGCTTCTCTGAAAGTAGACCGGCTTACAAATAATTCCTTTGAAAAGTCATTTTCATTAAGCAGCTTATTTCCCGGCAAAAACCGTTTCTCGACAATAATCATTGAGGTAATATCGTCAGCCACACATTCAGCCAGAGATTTTCCGTCGTCCTTCATAGTTTATCCTCTCATTATTCTTCAAGTGCTCTTTCCTGATAATTAAAGGTTGATTTCATGAGCTTTTCTATATCAATAAGATGACCTATTGTTTCTCCTGCTTTAAGCTTGTCGGATACGTTAGTTTCTGTTTCCATCATCTGTTTTGTCTTTTGATAAACTGTTTCAAGGTCTTCATAAGGAACAACAACAATTCCGTTACCGTCTATCATAATAATGTCATACGTATTTACCTGCACTCCTCCGCAGGATATAGGAACTTTTATAGCTCCGTAGCCGCTTATCTGACCTACGTTGCAGCAGGTTCCCATAGAGTAGACAGGAAATCCCAGTTCTCTTATCTCTTCAATATCTCTGCAGGCTCCTTCCATAATGGATGCGGCAACTCCTTTGTTGATAGCGGAAAGACAAAGGTTTTCTCCCCAGTAGGCAGAATTTTTGTATCCATGGCTGTCTACTACTATAATATCACCTTTCTGTGCGTTTTCAATTGCGTATATTACGGCAGAAATATCTCCTCCTACTGTTCTGGCTGTAAGTGCGCAGCCCGCAATACGAACTTCTTTGCTTTCCGGCCTTATTTCAGGTGACATTGAATTTGCTCTTCCCATGCAGTCGCTTGCCGCGCAGGTAACCGAGTCAAATTTATCGATTAAATCCTGAAATTTTTTTACATATTCCATTGCTGTTTCTCTGTTTTTAATCATTGCGTTTTCCTCCTTTTTGATATATACTTTATCTGCTTTGTTGTGCTAATTATATTATGAATTTTTGATTTATTCAACATTTCCATCAAGTCCTCTTATGAAACATGATTGTCTGATGACTTATATATGATTTGTATAATAATTGACGGATTGAGGTAAATTATATGGCGCTTTTTGCTTTGGCTGATCTTCATTTTGGAAGAGGAATAAATAAAACAATGGATATTTTTGGAGAACCATGGATAAATCATATGGGCAAAACAATAAAGAATTGGGTTAATATTATTAACGATAGTGATACTGTTTTGATACCGGGTGATATATGCTGGGCAAAAAAACTTTCTGATGCAAAACCAGATCTAGATTTAATTAATGAACTCCCTGGGAAAAAGGTGTTGCTTATGGGAAACCACGACTATTGGTGGGACTCTCAGAATAAGGTTACCACTGCCTACCCGTCTATGTTTTTCTTGAAAAACAATTTCTACATTTATAACGATACTGCTGTATGCGGAACTAGGGGATGGATTTGCCCAAATGAAATAAAATTTGATGAAAGTGATAAAAAAGTATATAAAAGGGAATGTATGAGGCTAAAGCTTTCTCTTGATATGGCCGTTAACAGTGGGTACGGAGATAAAATCGTTGTTATGCTGCATTATCCTCCCATGAATGATAAGCATGAAGCTTCAGGCTTTACTGAGCTAATCAGCCAATACCGTGGTATAAGAAAGGTTGTCTATGGACATCTGCACGGACAGGAGAGCATTGTGCAAAGATTTGAGGGAATGCTTAACGGTGTGGAGTATAAGCTGGTTTCGGCTGATTTTGTAAATTTTAAACCTATAAAAATTATGGACTAGATGAGGAGGAAAGAAATGTTTACATTTAATCATTTTAATTTTAATGTACTTGACCTAAATAAAAGCCTTGATTTTTATAATAAGGCTCTTGGCCTTAAGGAAGTACGCAGAAAAGAAGCGGAAGACGGCAGTTGGATACTTGTGTATCTAGGCGATGGAAAAACTGGATTTACTTTAGAGCTTACATGGCTGAGAGACAGGAAAGAAAAATATAATCTTGGTGAATGTGAGTTTCATTTAGCGTTTGAGGCGGAGGATTATGAGGCTGCCTATGAAAAGCATAAAAATTTGGACTGCATCTGCTTTGAAAATCCTGAAATGGGAATATACTTTATAATTGACCCTGATGGATATTGGATTGAGATTATTCCGCCTATTAGAAGTTAAAGACGTGAAAAAAAGGTACCGGATATTCCGGTACCTTTTTTATAGATATTTATACTTCTAAGACACTTAATCCTCATACTCAAGAGCCGCTTTTTTAATTTTCTCCTTAAGATCTTCAGGATCAAACTCGCTAATATCCATTTCAGCCGTAATTTCATCAAACTCATCATCCTCAGCCAGATATGAAGCGGCAAAAGGACAGGCGATATCATCGTCATATATGATTTCACCCTCGACAGCCCAAACATCCTCCGATTTATCAATACTTATAATGCAGACATCATCTATTGGAATCACTTTTTTACACCCTTTTCCTTCCCACTATAATTTTTTCTGTTTTTTACCTTTTTCTTTCTTACGGAATATCCAAAGCTCCCAACTGCTTTGCCAAGCCCATAATACTCACCATGTGAATAACAAATAGGCTTAGTCCGTTCAAAATGAAATTTTCCCGTTTCATCAAAATATCTGTCGTCGACAGATACGGAAACAACCTCGGCAATAAAAATATCATGGCTTCCTCCTGTTTTCAATATCTGTTTTACCTCGCATTCGATATTGACAGGACTCTCTAAAATAGAAGGAGCCGATACTTTATTGCTTTTTGCAGCGGTAAGATTGCATTCCATGAACTTATTCACGTCCCTGCCGCTTCTTACTCCGCAGAAATCTACAGAGCGGGCAAGGGCCTCCGTGGTAAGATTAATAACAAAGCTTCCGCTTTCTTCAATTAAATGATAGGAAAAACGCTCAGGCCTTATTGACACATATGTCATGGCCGGCGATGTACAAAGTGTTCCGCACCAAGCCACGGTTATAATGTTAGGCTCATCAACTGTTCCGCAGGATACCATAACAGCGGGCACAGGATAGAGCACTGTTCCTGGCTGCCATACTTGCTTAGCCATTTGGTTTCTCCTTTCACTATATATTATTATGAGTACGAAAAATATATTATACTAGCGCTATGTAAATGTAAATTGGTATTTGTAACAAATATAGAGGTTGTAATATCGTTAAAAATTTAGTAACATTATATGAGATTAATAAAAGCTATAAATGTCAAGCGGAAAGGAACAAATTTATGAATCTGCCTGAAGATTATATTTTACAGATGAAAACACTGTTAAATGAGGAATATGACGATTATATATCCTCCTTTAACGATGAAAGACTTTATGGCATGAGAGTCAATACACTAAAAATGAATTTGGACGAATTTAACAATAAAAAATTGTACGAGATTACGCCGGTTAAGTGGTGTGAAGAGGGGTTTTACTATAATGGGGCAGATATACGCCCGTCAAAAAGCCCATACTATCACGCTGGACTTTATTATCTACAGGAGCCTAGTGCAATGTCTACAGGAGCTGTTGCGGACGTAAAGCCAGGTGAAAGGGTTCTTGATGTATGCGCTGCTCCGGGCGGAAAAAGCACACAGACAGGTGCGAAGCTTGAAGGTGAAGGAATTCTTGTAACAAACGATATAAGTACGTCCAGAACCAAGGCTCTGCTTAAAAATATAGAACTGTTTGGAATTACTAATGCTGTTGTCCTAAATGAATCGCCTAAGAAAATAGCAGATAAATTTCCGGATTTTTTTGATAAAATAATAATTGACGCTCCGTGCAGCGGTGAGGGTATGTTCAGAAAAGACCCAGACGTAATAAAAGCATGGGGAAAGGATATGACGGATTTCTGTATATCAGCGCAGTATGAGATACTTGAGGCATGCTCAAGGGCCGTGTGCGAGGGCGGATATATAATATATTCAACTTGCACATTTAATCCCGACGAAAATGAAAGACAGATAGAGTCTTTTCTTGAAAGACACCCGGATTTTGAACTCTGCGGTATACCGGCTGAATTGGGTCTTGACAGAGGCAGGCCGGAATGGACAAAAAGCAAGAGTGATATATTTGCAAAGTGCGGAAGACTGTGGCCGCATAAAACAAAGGGAGAGGGCCATTTTGTAGCCAAAATGAGAAAAGTATCGGGAGGCTGCCGGACAAGCTTTTCGGATCACGAAAATAAAAAGATTGAAGGCTTTGAGTATTTTGAGGATTTTATAAGGGATAATATAAAAATAGAGTTTAACGGAGATTTTGAAACATTTGGAGAAAAGCTATATATTCTTCCAAAGGGACTTCCGTCGTTCAATGGACTTAGAGTAGTGAGAAACGGTTGGTATCTTGGCGATATTAAGAAAAAGAGATTTGAGCCGTCTCAGGCATTCGCGATGGGGCTTAGTTCCAATAATGTTAGACTTACAGAGGAATTAAATGATTATGATACAGCTGTTAAATACCTTAAAGGCGAAACGCTTCAAACCAACCTGAAAGAGGATGGATGGGTGCTAGTGACATTTGACGGACTAACGCTTGGATGGGCTAAAAGCCAAAAAGGGAGACTAAAAAATAAGTACCTTCCTGGCTGGAAATGGGAATAAGAGGGGTATTATTATGCCGTTTTTACCGGTAACTAAAGAAGAAATGAATAAGCTTGGCTGGGAAAGGCCTGACTTTATATACGTCTGCGGCGACGCTTACGTTGACCACTCGTCTTTTGGTGCGGCAATAATATGCCGCATGCTTGAAAGCTATGGTTATAAAGTATGTATTATTTCCCAGCCGGACTGGCATTCAACTAATGATTTCACACGTTTTGGGGAACCAAGACTAGCTTTCCTTGTGAGTGCCGGAAATATTGACTCCATGGTAAATCATTATACAGTGGCTAAAAAAAGACGTTCAAAGGACGCATATTCTCCGGGAGGACAGGCTGGTCTTCGCCCTGATAGGGCGACTATTGTATACTGCAATAAAATACGTGAGGCATATAAAAATGCCGCCATAGTAATCGGTGGAATAGAGGCGAGCCTGCGCAGATTGTCCCATTATGATTACTGGGACAATAAAGTACGCCGTTCAATTCTTTTAGATTCAGGAGCAGATTTACTGCTCTATGGAATGGGGGAACACCAGATAATTGAATTGGCTGAGGCCTTGGACAGCGGACTGCCAATTCAAGAAATAACCTATCTGAAAGGTTCAGTATATAAAACAAGGGACAGGGAAAGGATTGGCGAATGCTTATGGCTTCCAGCATACGAAGAAACTTCAAGGGACAAAAATAAATATTCTGAAAGCTTTATGCTTCAGTACAGCAATACTGATTTTATTACAGCTAAAACATTGGCTGAGGAATACCGGGAGGGAATAGTTGTTCAAAATCCTCCGTCTCCTCCGCTTGGACAGGATGAGCTGGACAGAGTTTATTCACTTCCATTTATGAGAACATACCATCCAATGTATGAAAAAATGGGTGGAATACCGGCAATTGAAGAAATAAAGTTCAGTCTGTCGGCCAACAGAGGATGTTTTGGAAACTGCAATTTTTGCGCCATTGTTTTCCACCAGGGAAGAATAGTCACCTCAAGAAGCGATAAATCTCTTATAGAAGAGGCTGAAATAATGACCTCTGAGAAGGACTTTAAGGGATATATACATGATGTGGGCGGGCCTACTGCGAATTTTATGCGGACAGCCTGTGATAAACAGCTTAAAGCTGGAGCCTGCAGAGACAGACAGTGCCTTTTTCCTGAAAAGTGCCCCAACCTTGTAGTTGATCATAAGAGATATCTTAAGCTTTTGAGAAAGCTGCGGCAGTTGCCGAAGGTGAAAAAGGTTTTCATACGTTCCGGAATTCGTTATGATTACCTGATTTATGATAAAGACGAGAGCTTCTTTAACGAGCTTTGCAAGTACCACATAAGCGGACAGCTTAGAGTGGCGCCGGAGCATGTTTCAGATAGAGTTCTGGATAAAATGGGCAAGCCGAAAAAAGAGGTTTACGACAAATTTGTTAATAGATTTGATGAAATAAATAAAAAATATGGATTTGATCAGTACTGCATACCTTATCTCATGTCAAGCCATCCTGGAAGCGACCTTCGTGCTGCGATAGAATTAGCAGAGTACCTGAGGGATACCGGGCATATGCCTGAACAGGTTCAGGATTTCTATCCTACACCCGGGACCTTATCAACGTGTATGTATTATACTGAAATGGATCCTAGAACAGGCAAAAACGTGTATGTGCCTAAGAATCCTCACGAAAAGGCAATGCAGAGGGCTCTTATGCAGTACCGCGTTCCGGCAAACTATGATTTAGTAAAGGAGGCTCTGAAAAAGGCAGGGCGGGAAGACTTAATAGGCTTTACTCCCCACTGTCTGATAAGGCCAGAGAAGCCTAAAAATAGTGATAAAGGACAAAGCGCTAATAGGAATAAAGCAAAGTCAAAGCAGGATAACAAAAAGAAAACTATAAGAAATACTCATAAAAAATTGAGATGATTATATACGGTCTGAATTAATGTTACGAATGAATAGGATATCCTGAGAGAAGCCATACAATTGACATTCTTTTGTTCATCTTATATAATCAAACTAATTTTAGAATTAAAGGGTGAGCGTATGAAAGACATTACATATATCGGAACTAGAAATAAAAGCTATAGATTAAAAGCTTCTGAAGCAATACTTAAAGGAATTTGTCCTGACGGTGGACTTTTTATACCGGATGAAATACCGGCCATGGAAAAGAGTATCGGGGAGCTTTCCAAAATGGACTACAAAAATCTTGCCTATGAGGTTATGAGTCTGTTTTTTACTGATTTTACGGAAGAAGAGCTTCGCTGTTGTATCAATAGCGCATATGATGAAAAGTTCGATACGGATTTAATAGCTCCTGTTGTAGAAAAGGACGGAATATATTTTCTTGAGCTTTTTCATGGAAAAACAATAGCCTTTAAGGATATGGCGCTTTCAATACTCCCTTATCTTATGAAAACATCAGCAAAGAAGAATAACATACAAAAGGAAATTGTTATTCTTACAGCTACATCAGGAGATACGGGCAAGGCTGCTCTTGAGGGATTCGCAGATGTTGAAGGAACAAGAATTATAGTATTTTATCCTGACGGAGGGGTAAGCCCTGTACAGAAACGCCAGATGGTTACGCAGAAGGGCAAAAACATATGCGTTGCCGCTATAACAGGAAATTTTGATGACGCTCAGAGCGCAGTTAAATCAATATTTACAGATGAGCAGATGGTAAAGGAGCTTGATGAAAATGGCTTCATGTTTTCATCTGCCAATTCCATAAATATTGGACGTCTTATACCGCAGGTAGCTTATTACTGGTACGCATATTGCCAGCTTGTCAAAAATGGCAGCATTAAGGCAGGGGATAAGATTAATTTCACAGTGCCTACCGGAAACTTTGGAAATATTCTTGCCGGTTATTTTGCGAAAAAGATGGGACTTCCGGTTAACAGATTTATTTGTGCGTCAAACAGCAACAAGGTGCTTTATGATTTCTTCCGTACAGGTACATATGACAGTAACCGCGAGTTTATCCTTACAGTAAGCCCTTCAATGGATATATTGATTTCCAGCAACTTGGAAAGGCTCGTTTGTATGCTTACATCACAGGAAGATACAGCAAAATTCATGAAGTCTTTATCTGAAAAAGGTAGATACAGCATGACTGTAAAAGCTGACGATATAATCGGAGAATATGCTGATGAGGAGGAGACATTTACAGCTATCAGAACAATGTATGCTAATGCAGATTATGTGCTTGATACGCATACCGCGGTTGCTTATGCTGCCTATGATAAATATGTCAAGGAAAGCGGCGATGATACTCCTACAATAATAGTATCAACTGCCAGCCCTTATAAATTTGCGAAAGATGTATGTACTGCTATTGATGAAAAATATAAACAGTGCGATGCATTTGAGCTAATGGGAGAGCTTGAGAAGATTAGCGGAGTAAAAATTCCAGAACCTGTTAAGGATATTGATAAAAGAGAAGTGCTTCATAATAACCTTTGTGAGCGCCAGAATATAAAAGATTTTGTAAAAGAACAGCTTATATAAAAAAGACGGGGTATTATACCCCGTCTTTTTTATTGACATATATAGAACATCGATATATACTTATATATAGATAATCTATATATAGGAGGAATATATATGTCTGTTGATAAGGGTCTGATTACTGGAAGCACATCTACTTTATTGCTTAAGCTTCTTGAAGAAGAGGATATGTATGGATATCAGATGATAGAAGCGCTGGCAAGAAAATCTGACGAAACTTTCAATCTTAAAGCAGGAACTCTTTATCCCATTTTACATGGATTAGAAAAAGAAGGCTGCATAGAATCTTATGATGATACTGCTGGCGGAGGCAGAATACGTAAATATTATCATATAACGCCAAAGGGCAAAAAACTTCTTGAAGAAAAGAAAAAGGAATGGCACAGCTATGCCTCGGCCGTTAATAAGGTTTTGAACGGAGGTGTTAGCTTTGCAAACTGATAAAATAAAAGAGTATTCCCAAATTGTTTGTGAACAGATTAGATGGAAAAAGGCAAGGGCAAGCGTTGCAAATGAAATTGAAAATCACATTAGCGATCAAAGAGACGCCTATATAGAATTTGGCATGGATGAAAGCCTGGCAGTAGATAAGGCTCTGGAACAAATGGGCGACCCAGTAGCAGTAGGTGAACGTCTGGATATTACACATAAACCTGAACCACAGTATAAAATGCTGATGATAACATTTATGATATTTATATTTGGATTGTTTATAAGAAATATCAGCGGTGATGCTTCCTTGTTTGCTATGGAAACTCTGCTGCCTGTAATTATATCTTTCTCAGTGTTTTTGGCTGCGTACTTTTTGGACGTTACTTTTCTGGGAAAGTATTCGATACATATATACGCAGCAGCAGTCTTGTCAGGCATAATAGCATGCTTTTGTATGCCGAGAGTTAATATGTCACATGTATTTTTCAGCATTAATATTACTATGCTGTTCATTTTGATATATCCTATTATATTCGCTGCATTTGTGTATTCAATGCGAGGAAGAGGATATGACGGACTTTTGTTATGCGGAGTCGGCTATATAATTTTAGCGATGATTCTTTTTAAACTTGTGTCTATGTCCGGGCTTATATTGCTGACAATTTCAGCGCTGACGGTTTTAACTGCGGCAATTAAAAAAGGCTGCTTTGAAATAGATAAGAGAAAGGGATATGCCATAATATGCTTTGTCACAATAATATCGTTTACTGCAGCGTTAATATATATATTAAGCAGCCCTTATTATATAGAGAGAATCAGTGCTATAATAACCCCTGAAACCAATCTGGATGGGGCTGGATACATTAATTTAATGGTTAGAAGAATTGTAGCCGGCGCAAAATTTATTGGCTTTGGGGCAACGGCTGACGCTTTTATAGCTGCTTCAGCACTTCCGGAATTTAATTCTGATTATATGGTTACATATATTATTCAAAAGTTAGGGTGGATTGGATTTCTAATTATATTGGCTGTATTTACTGCTTTCATAATAATAGGCTTTAAAAAGGCGCTTAAGCAGAGAGGGATTTTCTGCATGCTTATCGCTTTAACGATTATGGTTGTATTCACATTTCAGGCAGTTACATATGTGTCAGCAAACCTTGGATTTAGGGCGTTTTCAGCAATTTCACTGCCTCTAATGTCAGAGGGAAATACAGCGCTTATTATAAATATGCTGCTAATAGGATTTATGCTGTCAATATTTAGAACAGGCAGTGAGCTTAAAGACATAAATAAAACCTATAAAAGGCGTATCAGATTTGGAGATGGAAAAATAATAATAAGCCTTAAATAAAAAAAGACGGACATTTGTCCGCCTTTTTTAATGCTCCAAATTTATTCTTTATTGTTTGACACCGTTCTGTTTTTGGGTTATCTTAATAAGATGGAGAACAGTTTTGTAACAAATGGAGGGCAGATTATGGGGGAACAATTTAATATTTTATTAAATCAAATGGTAGTCTTTTTTACACTAATAGCGATTGGCTTTGCCGCGCAGCGTGCAAAATTACTGACTGACAGTACAATTGACGCACTGTCTTCTCTGGTAGTAAAGCTGATTTTGCCGTTTATGATTTGTACAACAGTTGTAAACGGAGCTACAATTCAGGGTGTGTTTCAAAAGGTGCCTTTTTTTCTATGTTCATTTTTAATGATAGGAATACTGCTGATAATTGCCTTTATAAGCAGTAAGCTGATGAGGCTCAAACCTCCAACAAGCTATATAAATATGGCAGTTGTGGGGTTCCCAAATACCGGATTTATAGGATATCCTCTGCTTATAGCGATGTTTCCTGAGACTGGCGCACTTGCTGTAGCGGTATATGTTATAGTAGACCAAATTACTTTTTGGACTATTGTGCCAGTGCTTACGAAGCCGGAGATTTCTGCAAAGGATATAAGCCTTAAGAAGCTAATAAATCCACCGGTTATATCTTTAATTATAGGTCTTATTCTTATTTCTTTTAATATTCATCCGACAAATACAGTTTGGAATACATTTACATCTGTGGGCTCAACATGTAAGTTTTTTGCGCTTATATACATAGGAGCCGATATAGGCAGAAAGGGCTTTAAATCTATTGTCAAACGTCCGAAGGTATTTCTTACAATACCAATTAAGCTTATAATCGCGCCAATAATAGTATTTTTCGTACTTAAGACGCTGGGCGTTCTTACACCGGAAGAGGTTATCATGATTACAACATTATCAATGCTTCTTTCGATGGTTGTTGTTTGTATGCTGGCCGCTCAAAATAAGTCGGATGACGATTATGCAACAGCGGGGCTTATTGTAACAACACTTTGCAGTATGGTAACAATGCCGCTGGTTATGCGTTTTGTTACACAGTTTATTTAAGCGGGTATTTACATCATCGTGCTAAAGCGTTATAATATAAAAAATCAATTTATGGAGGTTGGCAAATGATTAAATTATATGACAGCGGTGTTTATCTTTTAGACGGAAAGACTATCATTGAGGATAACATAAATGCTGAAAAGGAAATTGCCTCGGCAAAGGGCGCAAATGTAACAAAGGACGAGTGCGCTAAAAATACAATGGCTTACGGTATTTTAAATAAACACAATACCTCCGGGACTATGGATAAGCTGAAAATAAGATTTGACGCTATGGCGTCTCATGATATTACATATGTTGGTATTGTACAGACAGCCCGTGCCAGCGGACTTGAAAAATTCCCTATGCCGTATGTTCTTACAAACTGCCATAACAGCTTATGTGCCGTTGGCGGAACAATCAACGAGGACGATCATCTATTTGGACTTTCATGCGCGAAAAAATACGGCGGAATATATGTTCCTGCGCATCAGGCAGTAATTCATCAGTATATGCGTGAAATGATGTCGGGAGTTGGAAAGATGATTTTAGGCTCAGACAGCCATACACGTTACGGTGCTTTAGGAACAATGGCAATGGGTGAAGGCGGTCCTGAGCTTGTAAAGCAGCTTTTAAATAAAACCTATGATATAGACAGACCCCAGGTTATTGCCGTTTACCTTACAGGCAAGCCGGCAGACGGAGTCGGCCCTCAGGACGTGGCGCTTGCAATAATCGGCGCTGTATTTGACAATGGATATGTTAAAAACAAGGTAATGGAATTTATCGGAGACGGAATAGCCAATCTTTCTGTTGATTACAGAAACGGAATAGACGTTATGACGACCGAAACAACATGCCTTTCATCAGTATGGAAAACTGACGGCAAGGTAAAAGAATGGTACGATATTCATGGAAGAAGCGGAGACTATAAGGAACAGAACCCAGGCGATATAGCGTATTACGACGGTATGATTTATGTCGACCTGTCAAAGATTAAGCCTATGATAGCTATGCCGTTCCATCCCAGCAATATTTATACTATTGATGAGCTTAACGCCAACCTTTTTGATATTCTGGACGAGGTTGAAAAAACAGGTGCAAAACAGCTTGATAATGATACAATCAAATTTTCTCTTAAAGACAAGGTTAAAAACGGCAGGCTGATAGTCGAACAGGGCGTTATTGCTGGCTGTGCAGGAGGAACTTACGAGAATATCTGTGACGCGGGAGATATAATAAAAGGCAAGTCAATCGGAGACGGGGAATTTGCGCTCAGCGTGTATCCTTCGAGCCAGCCGGTATTCCTTTCTCTTGTTGAAAACGGTAAGATTGCTGATATTATGATGTCAGGCGCAACGGTGCGTTCAGCGTTCTGCGGACCCTGCTTCGGTGCGGGAGACGTCCCTGCAAACAACTGCCTGAGTATCAGACATTCCACACGTAATTTCCCGAACCGTGAGGGATCGAAAATTACAAGCGGACAAATTGCTTCGGTTGCGCTTATGGACGCGCGTTCAATTGCGGCTACAGCCATCAATAAGGGAGCTATAACTGCCGCTACTGATTTAGATGTAAACTATACTAAACCCAAATACTTCTTTAACGGCGATGTCTATAAAAACAGATGCTATGACGGATACGGCAAGGCAGACAGCTCTGTTGAACTCAGATTTGGACCCAATATCACTGACTGGCCGGCAATGAGCTCGCTTACAGACGATATACTTCTTAAGGTAGTTTCGCTCATAACAGACCCGGTTACTACAACGGACGAGCTGATACCTTCGGGAGAGACTTCTTCATACCGTTCAAATCCGCTTAAGCTTGCTGAGTTTGCCCTCTCAAGAAAGGACCCTGCTTATGTTGGCAAGGCTAAGGAAGTGCAGAAGGCTGAAAAGGCAAGACTTCAGGGCGAGGACCCCATTGAGGCGTTTGGAGAAATTAAGCCAGTAAGCGAAGCGATAAAAGCAAAGTTTGCTGATTTTGATATCAATAAGACAGGAATAGGAAGCACAATTTACGCTGTTAAGCCCGGGGACGGTTCCGCAAGGGAACAGGCCGCAAGCTGTCAGAAGGTTCTCGGAGGATGGGCAAATATTGCAAGGGAATACGCAACAAAGAGATACCGCTCAAATCTTATAAACTGGGGTATGCTTCCCTTTATCTTCGAGGATAATACGCCTTTTGAAAATGGAGACTATATTTTTGTACCGGAGATAAAAAAGGCTGTAGAGGAAAAGAAAAATGAGATTCAGGCCTATATTGTAAAGGGAGATGGACTTGTTCCGTTTACTCTTAAAATGGGTGATATTACTGATGATGAAAGAAAGATTATTCTAGCTGGATGTCTCATAAACTTCTACGCGGAAAAATAAATAAGCTT
>OHAS01002179.1_pt1 | contig 14493 bp, 10 predicted proteins | sample 1577131 | NCBI WGS metagenome assembly OHAS01 (sample SAMEA3541566, study PRJEB24748) | human gut metagenome | biome: human gut; feature: human-associated habitat; material: faeces | place: China | collected 2012 | reverse complement strand
AGGTGGGACGACGAAATCGAATTCTAACGAATTACCGATTTCTGTCCCACTCTCCAACCCCTTCACTACATCTGCTTCTTAATGACTATATTGTAACCAGAAGTAATACTGGCTTGATGCACAGCCCAGTCTAGTTTTTTCGATTTCTTCCTTAGAAATTTTTTGCGCCATTTGTGTTTTTTGTTTATGGTTGAAGAGATTTGTTTTCATAGTGGGCCTCCTTTTATTTGGATATTATTTTTGATTTGTTTTTCCTTACACCTATATGATATAAAATTCCCCGTCCCGCTACCATCGAATAACCTTTCATTTTAAACTTTAAACTTACATTTTTGTCATCTTAAATAGAAAATTTGACGATTGATAGTTCAGTTGCTCTATTTTCTACAATTTCCTAGGAAAAACAGCAAAAGAGGCTGGGACAAAAGTCCTAGCCTCTCAATTGTCTTTGGATTGTCGAGCAAGACGCAGTGGTTGAGTGGGCTCTACTACGCTGATTTCATCAGCTTTTACAGCCCTACTCAACTGTGCGGAGGTGGGACGACGAAATCGAATTTTAACGAATTACCGATTTCTGTCCCACTCCCTTCATTCGACAGCTTTAGTTGCCAAGATTAATCCTCTACGAGACTTAATCTTCTTTTTTCTTTAGTTTTGCTACAAGACTAGCTACTAAGCCTAACAATCCCATTCCTGCCAGTACTGCTAGCTGTGCAGAACGGTTTCCTGTGTTTGGCAAACGACCACTGTCTATTTGACTTGCTTTTCTAGCTTCCGATTTTGCTTCTTTAGCCTTTGGCTCTTCTTCAGCTTTTACTGGTGCTTGAGCAGGTCTTTCTGCTGCTGGCTGAGTCGGGCTTTGACCTTTCTCAACTTCTACAATCCGAGTTTCGCCCTTACCAGTCTCTTCTGATTTTTGAGGAGTCACATGGTGAGTTTCAGGTGATGGCTGAGAATCTTCTTTCTTCGTTCCGACCAGTACGATTCGATCTGTCGGAGCTTGGAGGACTTCTCGTAGCTTTTCTTCTCGCTTGCCATCTGGATAAACTTCTGTGAGAACCCGTTCCTGACCATTTTGGCCTTCTTGAACCACACGACTTTCTCCTAGTCTGAGCGTCGGGTCCTCTTTTTCAACTGTTTGGAAGTTGAGCTCTTGTTCGAGAACTTCTAGACTTGGAAGTTCTTCTTGGACAGCAGCTGCAGTTTTCCCAGTCACTGGTTTTTCCTTGGTCAATTGGATGCGGTATTCTTTGACCTGCTTACCATTTTCTGAAACAAGGCTCACCAAGACTGGCAAATGATCATCTCCACTATCCACAACCGTCGAAGCCACTTGGTCGCTCTCTGCTACTGTAATCTTCGGACGTTGACCTGTATAAGTCACTTGATAATTTTGACGCTCTTGAGAGAAGTCTGGCAGTTCTTTTCCATCTACCAAAATCTTAGAATTTGTACTTTCCTTAGCCAATTCACTCGGTGCCAAGAAAGTCATCTCCGTCAGAGCAACTCCATTCTTGTTATCTTTTCTTTCCATCCGCCATCTCATCGCTTTCGACTTGACAGCGTTAAAGCTTGCTGTAAGTTCAGTACCCGCCTGGATTTCTTGGTTGATGTTATATGGAACAGCTTCCCAGTTGTCAGGGTTGTTAAACGGATGATTCGGCTCGTAGGCTTGGTAGTTTGAGTAATAGACAGGGGCATCAAAATCCGGTCCAACATAGCGCTCTAAAACAAGCTTAGATGGTGCATCTGTTCCGCTATCTGCAAAGAAGCGCAGTTTGGCTTGAACGACCGTCCGCTTGACAATCTTGCCTTGGTCCTTGAAGATAACACCTGCTGAGACTTCTGGATTCGCTGATGGAGTAGCAGACCAATTAGTCCAACGACGACTATCATCATGATCCCCATCATTGATATAGTCCACACGATCATGAGAACCTGGGTCAATATCATTGGTTGCTGAAGCAAAGGCTTGATTGCCATTTTCATCATAATATGGATTGTCTGACACAGACGCGCCTTGCTTATCGGTCACTCGGACAGAGAGCTCGACAGGTAGGCCACTACCTAGCAGGCGACCTCGAACAGTAAATTCACCAGCTTTTGCCAGATTTTCAGCTGGAACTGGCTCCCATTCAACAGTCAGGTCTTTGACTTCATAGTCTGATTTACCAGTGAAGTAAACAGGAACTTTGTTTGGCAAGTCTAGACTTTGACCTAGGTGAAGCAAGCGAGACTGTTTCACCGCTGCTAATGGCTTGCGAGCCAGCAAGTCTTTATCATTTGTAAAGTGGAGACGGTATTCCCCGAGGATATCCCCATTTTCTGCCTTCACGACAACACGAACAGGATCTCCCTCATGGACACTTGGCACGACTGTTGCCAGGCCATTATTGCTGACACTAGCAGTTATTGCTGGTACTTTTCCATCGTTAGCTGGGAGATAGTAGTCAGTCAAGCTTGGGTTAAAGTTTGGCAAGTCTTGACCGGCCACTTGGATGCGGGTTTCCGCCTCTTTCGCTGCCGCCACTTGTTTCGAGAAGATTTGGACTTCTGTGATCGAGGTTCCCCACTTGTCATCCGCTCTCACCATACGAATCCGAAGGGCATAAGTATCGACTTTATCAAAGTTAAAGTGATTCATTTCCCCAGCTTTGAGTTGATCTGGTGCTTTGAGGTTGGTCACCGGTTTCCAGTTGGCAGCATCGTTGAAGACATGCTCTTCGCTTTCGACAAAGCTAGGATTTTTAGGCGCAGTCGGTACGGTCTTGCCAGCATAATACTCGATCACGTAGGATTTTGGAGCACCAACGCCATGATCTTCGTGGAAGGCTACGTTTAGATTATCTACTGCCCGCTTGGTCATAATACCAGAATCTCCAAAGAGAACGCCAACTGAAGCCTCATCTTGGCGGTTCCAGTTTGTCCAACGATTCGCTGGTTGGTCATTGTAAGAAATCACCTTATCATTGATATAAGATACTGGGTCACTTGGATTGGAGTCCGAAGCAAAGGCCAGTGGCAATTCTGAACCTGTCCATTGGTCAGAAATATTGGCTCCATTTTCGGTCTTAGCAGATACACGGACATGGAGTTTGGTTGGCAACTGACTGCCTTCTACCTGACCAGTGACCGTGAAGACACCTTCTTTTTGATATTGACTTGGCGAAATAGCATCCCAAGTGACTTTTGCTGAGGAAACTTGCCCATTTGAATGGTAAGTCCGGACACTCTCTGGCAGGTGTGGTGCTTCCGCAAGTGGGGTTGTCACGCTGACTTCCTCTACTGCGACAATGCCTTCCACAGACACCTTAGCACGCGCTTCCTGCTCAATACCTTCAACTTTTCCGACTACTTCAAAAGTATGGTAGCGTTCAAGTTTTTCTTTTTCTACAGCCTGCCAAGTAACCTTATGAACTTTAGGGAAGCCTTTGTCGTACTCAACCGTCACGGTTGTTGGCAGTTTTGGTTCTTGATGCAAGTCTGTTACCACATGGACTGGGCGGACTGCTTGAACCACTTTCTTCTCCGTATTGGCTTGAATCGCTAGTTCCACTTGCCCTTCAGCACCGTCATACTCTGCTTTCAAAGTCACATTTCCTGGCTTGTGTAGTTCTAAGCTTCCTTTACGAACGGTAACTTCTCCTTCACCTTTCGTAGAGAAGGCCACCTTATCTGCCTGCAAAACTGCCTGAGTGCCATCTTGATAGTGCGCCAAAACAGTTAATTGGACAGTCTGGTCTTCTTTGAGACCGTCAGCTTGCTCAACTTGGAAGCTCAAATGATCAATTTTCGGTGCTTCTTCTAGGAATTGCACAGCATAAGTCTGCAAGGCTCCACCATCTTTTGGCTGGACATAAATGTTTGCACGCATACCGTTTGAAGCACTAGCTTGAACCACTGTCACATCCGCATTTTCAGCTGTAGCTGCTACTGAAGGGAGCTGCGCTCCATAGGCAAGGCTCTGATAATGGACTGGTTTTTGACTGGTCAAGTCCGATACTGCCTCACCATCCACAGTCACTAGTGGCGTCACAGGCCCAGCTGTTTCCCCTTCTTCCACGAGCAAGGTCGCAGTAATGGTATCGCCTGCTAGATGGCCGGTCATTGGAATACGAGAACCTGCCACAGACAGTTTAGCTTGATCTTCTGGCGCGATTTCCCATCTATCTACATCATAATGTTCGACACTGCCGTCTGTTAGAGCTAGTGGGATCGACTTGTCTACACCGCTCAAGTCCGTTCCAGGAGCTACTCGTTTGATAACTGGCAATTCTCTGTCAACGGCTAAAACTTCCACACGTGCTTCTACTTGGCGACCGTCTGCCTCCCCTTTAACGGTTACAATACCTGAGTGGCTAACGTCTGCTTGTGACCAAGTTACAGGGCGTCCCGCACGACTACCGTCACTGTAAACAAAAGGAACTGTCGCTGGCAAGCTTGGAGCTTGTCCCAAAACTGTACGAACTTTTGGCACTTCTGTACCCAAAACAGTCTTTTCTTTCTGCTCGTCCTTGCCGGTAAAGACTGTCACATGGTCTGATTTTAATAAGCCAGAATGAGCCGTTAAGGTGAATTTCCCTGCCTGGTCTGTTGATTTAACAATGGCAACCCCTTTACCGTTAAAGGCTTTGCGGATCCAAGAACCGTCTGCTTGTTCCTTGTAACGTTCACGACTGGCTTGCTCACCATTGTCTACACCGACAAGCTGGCCTTGTCCATGCAACTGGAAGCGAACAAGGTTATTAGCAGTTGGCACGACATTGCCGTCACGATCGACGATTTCATAGTAGATATAGGTCAAGTCTTTTCCATCTGCTGCGATAGCATGTTCTTCCTTGACCAAGCGTACACCTGCTGGCTGACCTGCTGTGACAATCTTGTCGCGGGCAATTTCTTTACCTTGCTCGTCACGAGCTACAGCTTCCAAAGTTCCCGGCTGATAAGCCACTTTCCACTCAAGGTAGAGTTCTTGAGGATTAGCTCCCTCTTGATAGCTACGACCATCGCTGGTTTCTTTTTTATTAAATTTCTTAACTCCCAAAGATTGGTTGTTCAAGTACAATTCGACACTGGCAGCGTTGGAGTATGCACGGACTGGTATTTTATTTTCAGCATCTGCAACATTGTCTGCCAAGTCTTGATCTTCCCAGTTCCAGTGAGGAAGCAGGTGAACCATCGGTTTCTTCTTAGCTGAAACCCACTGACTTTGGTAAAGGTAGTAATCATTTTTCGGAATACCCGCCGTGTCCACTATTCCAAAGTAAGAACTTTTCACAGGTGTGTTGTTTTGGTTGTGCCAAGGAGTTGGCTCACCGATATAGTCTGTACCTGTCCAAATAAATTGTCCTGCGTAGCCCGCATTATCTCGGTCAAAGGTCCAAGAAGCGGTTGCCGTTTTACCCCAGCCAACACGGTCATTTCCATAGTCAGACTGCTCATAGTTGCGCCAAGATTGATTGCTTCCAACCCATTCTTGCTCTGGATGGAAATAGCTGCCACGCGTACGAGTAGCTGAAGATGTTTCAGAACCATAAATCAACCAATTTGGATGTTTAGCACGTAAGGCTTTGTAATTATCTTCTGAGTAGTTAAAGCCAACTGCATCCAATTCATCTGCGATCTTTTCATGACCACCGCTACCATCACCAAAGCGGAATTTGTCAGCTCCCATCGTGACATAGCGGGTCTTATCAACTGACTTGATGACCTTGACTAAGCGTTTAACAGTCGCTAACGAATGAGCATCGCCATTAGCCTCACCGATTTCATTTCCGATTGACCACATAACGATAGCAGGATTATTTTTGCCTCTTTCAACCATGGTCCGCAAGTCATAATCAGACCATTTTTCACCCTTTTTAGCTTCTGGGTGAGTCGCATCTTTTTCAAAGAAACGACCGTAATCATAAGGCTTCTTGCCTCCATACCAAGTGTCAAAAGCCTCTTCTTGGACCATCAGACCAAGCTCCGCCGCAATCTGCAAAGTCTGCTCACTAGCAGGATTGTGGGTCGTACGAATGGAGTTGACCCCCATCTCCTTCATTTGCTTGAGGCGACGATACTCAGCCTTATAGTTTTCCTCTGCTCCTAGAGCCCCGTGGTCATGGTGCAAGGATACTCCGTGGAACTTGACCTTCTGGCCATTGAGGGAGAAACCTTCGTTTGGAGTCCAGTTGTAATAACGATAGCCAAACAAGTCTTTCTTCGCATCGACGAGCTGACCATCACGATAGACCCGTGTTACCAGCTCATACAAGGCAGGCTTATCATTAAATACAGTCCATAATTCCGGTTTTTCTACTTCTAAGCTTGCCTGAATGGCACGGCTTTCGTGGGCTTTTATCTTTTGGCTAGTAGTACGGATGAGGTCTGTGACTGCCTCACCACCACGTCTGACAATCTGATATTCTGCTGTGATTTCATGGTCTTTATCGTCTGTATTGACAATCTTACTCGTCACATGAGTAGCAACCTTACCGTCTTGTTGTTTCTCAAGTTCTGGCGTTAAGATAGTTGTACCATTTTTCTCAACATGAACCTTATCTGTTACTTGCAAACTCACATCACGGTAGATCCCGCTTCCTGAATACCAACGGCTACTTGGTTGCTTGTTGACAACGTGCACAGCGATGACATTTTCCCGACCATCTTTGTGGAGGTATTTAGTGATATCGTATGAAAATTGGTTGTAGCCATTAGGATAATGCCCAACCAGCTGGCCATTGACAAAGACCTGCGAATCCATATAGACACCATCAAATGTGAGGCGAACATTTTTATCAAGGTCTTTTTCGTCTAATTTCAGAGGCTTACGATACCAAGCATCTCCACCATTGAGCTGGCCACCTTCATTCTGTGCAGGCGACTCATGGTCAAAATCAAAGTGGATACTCCAGTCATGAGGCAGATCCAATTTTTCCCATGATGTGACATCCGTCTCAGCTTGGACAGCTTCCTTAGCATTAGCATTTAATTTAAAGTGCCAATTCTGATTAAAATTCACTTTTCTGTCTTCGATCATTTGGCTCACTTCTTCCTTGGTCGCAGATTTTATCTCAGGCTGCGCAGCTTTTTCTTGAGTAGCTTCTTGTGCATTCTCTTTTACTCCATTTTGAGATGTTGTTGAAACTTCCTCCACCGCTTTAGAAAGCTGAGGACTTTCTTCTTTTTTCTCCTCCTGAGAATGCACAATAGGCTCAGCTGCCTGATGTGTCACTGCTTCAGCAGTCACTTCTTCCTCAACGGGCTTTTCCTCCGTGGGCTTTTCTGCAGCAACCAACGCAGTTGTCTCCTCGGCATAAACTGGACTTGCTCCCGCTACACTCGCTCCAAATAAGAGGAAGCAAGTTCCAATCACTATCGAGCAAACGCCAATAGAAAACTTCCTTATGCTATAAACTCTCTTTCGATTCCAATGATCCTTTCCCATAGGATCCTCCTTCTTTTTCTTTAGTAAACGCTTCCATTTTTAGAGAAAACGTTTTACTTTTTATAATCGTTTCCCTCCTATTTTATAAAACAAGCTAGCTTATCTCAATAAGCCAAGAAGCATTTTTATATTTTTGAGCGTTTTTCCTAAAATTAGGAGAAAAACAAACTTTATCAAACATTTCTATAAAAAGGATGAGTGATTATCACCCATCCTTTTCCTATAGATTTATCATATAAATCATCCACTCTTAGAATTTAGCCAGGTATTCCTGCACAAGTTTGATGTCCTCTTCCTTGCCACCTCGGTCAATATCACAGATATGCGGCAGCCCATATTTTTCGATAATCAAAGGTGTAGCCCCGCAGAAGGTCCGTCCATGCTTCACCGAATCTCCATTATTGACAAAACCTTTAATCAGGCTTGAATGTTTCTTTATGAAGCGCTTGGTGGACCAGGGGATTTTCCCAGCACCTGCATTTCGCGTAATGAGAATGCAGGGTTCTTCCAACTTTTCCTTGATGCTTTGTGTCGGATAGCCCAGCGATTCTGCAAATTGCTTCCCAACGCCCGTTACTGAATCATAAACGATAATCATTTCCTCTCCCTACTTTCTCAAAAGAAGCACTGCTAGAAAAGCAGTAAAGCCTATAACAGCCACATCCGCTATCAGTTGTAAGAGAATTTCCAAATCAGGCATACTGTGAATATAGAGCAAGATACTGATCACCGTCAAGGCCAAGACCACCAGCTTGATAGCTACTGCTACGCCTGGCATCACAAGCAATCCAACCAAGATACAAATAAGACCACCAATCAGAAAAGACTGAAAGCCCAAACTTAGGCCAAAGCCAAATTCCATCCCACCATAACCAAGGGTCAAAAAACCAATCACAACTAGGCAAAGACCAAAAATAGCCCTTCCACTCAACATATTTCCACCTTGTTTCATCATTATTTCCTCACTTTCTAACTTGAATGAATATTTTTAAAAATTCATTCATACCTTCTCAAAAAAATATTTTCCTCTAATTTGCTTTCTCCATCGCTCTATCTCACACAAATCAACCTCCTTATCTGAATGAATGTTTTTATAAATTCATTCAGATCATCTTCCAAGAAAAGGAAATTCTTATTTAGCAAAAATTCCCTTTAAAAAATATTTCACCAAGGTCTCGATACTCTCAAAATAACCTGGAAAATCCTGCTCTGTCACATGCATGTCAATGTAGTAGATCAAATCGTAAGCCTTCATGATTTGGGGGACTTCCTCCTGTGAAAAGCCCTTCTCCTGCAAGCGCTGGCTGAAAGTCTGAATCAGAAACTGGTGAAAGGCATTGGCCGCGCGGCCAGCATCCTGATTATAGTAGTCGTGCAAGATCTGAGAAATGCTCGGCTTGCTCCACTCCGCTAAAATTTTATTAGGCGAAATCAACTCAAAAGTGACTGCAAAGAGCTGTTCAACGACTGCCTCTGGCTCACCTTGCCAATCCACACGCTGCATGGTTTCCTCACGTATGCGGTTATTCTCCGCTACATAGACCTCTAAAAAAATAGCTTCCTTGGACTCGTAATACTTATAAAAGGAGCCAACAGCCATGCCAGCACGCTTGGTAATATCTGAAATATTCGTCTTTTTATAGCCCTTCTCAGCAAACACCTGCCTAGCCTCAGCCAATAATTCAGCTTTTTTGTCCATGACCTTCTCCTTTTATGAATGAATTAAATTTTATATTCATTCAAATTATAACACTTTAAAAATCTTTGTCAAGAAAAGCGGAAATCGTACTTTGAAAGGAAGACGGCAGTTTGAGATAATAGCTCCTTTGTTAAATAAAAAAACAAACAAGTTCTCGATAAAACTTGCTTGCGTCTTGGATACATTAGTGTTTTCTACGATTTTTTAAGGCCTCGTTGATTTTCTTGGTTTTAATCATAGAATCAATAGAAACAAGAAACCAAACCAAGAGGTAAATCAAAACAAAACTTAGCCAGAAGGGCCAACCAAAGAGCATATTACCCCAGCCATTGCAGATCATAGCTAGACTAACGATGGTTGCTGTCACTACAAAGTGACAGAAAAGTAGGAAAGGAAATGGAAAGCGGTCTGTCGCGTCAAAGATATAGCTTGCTACTCCGATCAAAGCGCTGACAAGAAGGACACTGAGAATTGAACGCGGAGTCAAGAGACTTGTTTTTCCTGAAATAAGGCTTACCAGCAGAAAGACCAAGCTACCTGTTCTCAAACCATCCTGCATACCGATAAGAATTTTTTTAAAGGTCATGATTTTCCTCCTAAATTCCCAAATAGTCCATAAGCAGCTTGACATAGCGGCGACTGACATCGGTTTTGAGCTGATTGGTCAGCTTAGCAGTCATATTACCCGAAAAGCTATCCGACAAGGATTCCAGATGATCGATGTTAATGACTGCGTGGCGAGATACCTGAATGAAATTGCGACTATTGAGACGATTTTGAAAGCGAGTCAGCGTTTCTGTCGTTGTGTAAATGCCCTCGGTACTGTAAATCATCAATGTTGTCTGGTTGATGTCTGCTAGGATAATGTCTTCCGTCTTGAGCATGACCAGCTTATCATCCGACTTAATAGGCAGGACACCACTTGGTCCAGCCTTGAAGTTTTCCAAATAATCTAGGACAGTCTTGGCCTCACCAACCAGCTGATCAGCTCTCACGACGACCAGCGGGTCTTGGGAAGAAATCTGAGCATCTTCTTCAAATCTTGTCTGCAAACCTAAGCCTCCTACTTTCTTTACTTGAAGCCCATCCGTCGATTCAGCAGCCAATTTTGACCTAGCCAGAACAGGGCTGCTACCGTGAGCACTACTCCAACTATATAGTATGTTTCTTGGCTTGTCAAGAGCCGTTGCCATTCGATACGGATACCTAGGAGCTTCTCAAATTCTTGCTGGAGCTGACTCTGGTCCGCAAAAACTTCAGTCAGAGAATCCTTCATCAGGACTTGTCTGAAAAGGGAAGCCATGTAGGTTGAGGGAGTTAGCTTCATGAGATTTTGGGCAAGGCTGGGCAGAGTCCCGATTGGAATATAGGTTCCCACTAGAAAACCAGAGGCCGCTCCGATGACCGTTGCATATTGCCCCAAGGAATTCATCGATTTGAAACAAGGAACAACTAGAGCATTGAGGAGGCTAGCCAGCAAGCTATTGAGCAGCATGAGGCCGACCAGCTGGGGAAGCAGCTCCCAGTCAAAGGAAATCTTGTCCGCTAGGATAAAGTAGGTCAGCATGACGGCAAACATGAAGACTTGCATGACAAAGCCGATCACAAAGGCACTGATTAAGTAACTAAACCGCAAGCCCCATTGCCCCAAATCTGTGATAAAGAGGTCAGCGGTCACCTTTCTTTCTCGGTCTTCAGTTTGTTGTGAAAAAGCTGATAGGGTGGTTGTCAAGGCGGTGACAGCCAGTGTTCCGCTAATCAACCAAAAGTCGAGCAGTTCCGTCGCATGGCTACTGTCTGACCAAGTGCCTTTCATGTTGTTCTTTAGAAAAACTAGATATAAAACAAAGGGAATAACGGCTCCAAAGAGAGAGAGGATCACCCCACTATGATTGCGAAAATAGAGTAAAAAATTTCGTTTGATCAACATGAACATTTAACGTACCTCTCTTCCTGTCAGAGCCATAAAGGCATCATCCATCGTTCCTGGTTGAAATTCAAATTGTTCAATATGGGAGCCAAGCTGGCTCAGCAACATCAGCGCTTCTTGGGTCGTCTCTGGATAAAAGAAAAACTCATTTTCCTTGCCTTGCTCCCATTCACAGCTAGTCGACAAAGCAGCCTTCAAGCCCTTTGAATCTGGGGTCAGAATCCGCAAAACATTGCGGGCATAGCGCTCCTTGATCTGGTCAGCAGAGCCTTGCGCAATGACTTGACCATGGTCTACGATGTAAATCTTATCTGCGTCGTCAGCTTCATTGAGATAGTGGGTGGTCAAAACTACGGTCATCTTTTCCTTCTGCTGCAAGTCTTTGAGCAGCTTCCAGATACTTTCTCTAGTCTGGATATCCAAGCCTGTCGTCGGCTCATCTAGAAAAAGTAAGTCGGGACTATTGAGCAGGGCTCGGGCAATGTCTACCCGACGCTTTTGTCCACCAGAAAGAGTCCCGTAGCGTTGTTTAGCAAAACTAGTCAGCCCCAGTTGCTCGATCAATTGCTCAATCTTACCAGTTTCCACCTGCTTGTACTGCTTGGCACGGATTCGCAGATTTTCAACTACTGTCAAATTGGCATCTAGCACACTATTTTGAAAGACTATGCCCAGCTTGGTTTGTTCTGCATAAATGATTTGTCCTGATGTCGGCTGCAAAAGTCCAATCAGCATCTGAATCGCTGTCGACTTGCCTGCTCCATTAGGGCCCAGAATTGCTGTAAAACTACCTGCCTCAATTTCTAAATTCAGGTCATTTACTGCTACCTTGTCTCCATAAACTTTGGTCAGATTTTTTACTTGGACTAACATGATCTTTTCTCCTGTCTTAACTTCTGAGACTATGATAGCAAGTCTTTTTTGAAAAATCTCGGCTTTTTGGACAAGCGGTAAAATGAGGGAGATGAGAGGTAAAAATCCAGACATCAAAAAATCCCCGACCATTCGGTCAGGGAAGTTTATTAGCGGGCGACAATCTTGCGGTAGCTGCGTGAAGTCAGCAGAAAGACCAGAATATAGGTCAGGAGGAAGACGCCGCAAGTTGCAAGTGTTGTCTGGATTAAGAGAGGAAGATTGGTCACTCCCAATAGAGCAACAATCAAGCGCAGCATATGAAAGACAGCCGCTATATGTAGAAAAGCAAAGATGAGAGGTAGGAAGAAAACAGTCAAAATCTGCTTGCGAATGGTACTTCTAGTCTGCTTTTCATCTAAACCAACTTTTTGTAAGATAATAAAGCCATCGCGGTCTTCATAACCTTCAGAGATTTGCTTGTAGTAAATCACAAGAACAGCTCCTAGAAGGAAGATAACGGATAAGAAGACACCGATGAAGAGCAAGGTTCCAGTAAGTTCCTGATAGCTCTTCTCTGCGCTATGACGGTCACTAGCCATTGCGTAGCTACCATCTTGGGTCTGTTCCTGATCCAAAGTGTCCCTCAGTCCCAGCTGGACTTGCTCGACAAATTTCTTACTGCCCTTAGTCTCTGAAGCAACTCCAATGTAGTAATAGTGTGCAACATTTAGTCCTACTTCTTTACTATCATTGACCACCATATAGAGACCCTGTTCCATGGCCACGTCGTTTGGATTAGGGATTTCCCCATGCGTGAAATTCGACGGTAAAATCTGCTTAATCTTCCAGTCTTTACCATTTACTCGGAGAGGTTTATCCTTATTTAAGGAAACATTTTTTCCATAGATAAGAGTTTCATCATCTGCCAAGTCTATCTTTTTCCCTGTCATTTTTTCATAATCCTGGCGATTGATAACTGTAATCGTGCCGGCAGACTTGGTCAAGATACTTGGATCCGAATCCAGCTCGCTTTGCATTGGAACCGTCACATCATTACCAGCTAATTTCATGATGAAGGCTGATTGATAGAGATAGGTAGTAAATCTTGGCTTCTTCAGACCTGTATCCTGAGCGACCTGCTGAACCTTGTCCAACAGAGCCTCCTTCTGATCGGTTGATTTCGGCAGGACGACGCTGACATTATAATCCTTTGGATGCAAGGTAGTAATATAATCCTGACCACCAACATAGATATTGATTGTACCAACCAGAGTCACAAGGAGCATGGTAGATAGAATGGAGATAGTTGCCAATCCTGCTGCATTTTTACGCATCCGCGAGATAAGATTGGAAACAGAAATGAAATTCTGTGTTTTGTAGTAGTAGCCTTTGCGCTTTTTGAGAAATTGCAATAGTGTAATCGAACCGGCATTAAAAAGCAGATAGGTTGCTAGGATAACCATGATCACAGCTACAAAGAAATTGCCGATAGCAGCGACAGGTTTGGTAACGGTCAAAGCCATGTAATAAGCCACTCCCATGAGCAAGAGCCCCAGCAAGGTTTGCACCCAAAGGAAGCGTCCCTTCTTCTCGCCTGCTTTCTTTTCTTTCATTAGGTTAAGAGAGCTATAGCGTAGAAGGCGGGTAGAGTTGAGCAACAAAATCACCGCAAAAGCGACACCCAGACTGGCCAGAGTCATCCAAACATTCTGCCATTGGAAGGTCGAGGCAAGAACGGCCGGCATTCCCATCAATTTCAAAAGAACGGCGTAGAGCATCTTGTCCAAAGCTAGGCCAGACAAGATACCTAGACCAACTGTAGCTAGATAAAAGACACAGAGTTCAAAGAAGGTCATGAGTAGCAGGTGACGCTTTTCCATCCCTAGCACACTATAAACGCCAAGCTCACGCGAACGGTTCTTCATGACAAAGCTATTGGCATAGGTGATAAGGATGAGGACGGCAATCTGAATGACTTGGATACCAAACTGCAAGGTCATGCGAGCTGCTGTACCACCATAAGAGGTCTCCATGTTGGGGCTATGAGCCAGTGAGACAAAACTATACAAAATCGCTGTTGCCAATACCGTTGCCAAGGCAAATGGATAATACAAACTGCGATTTTTAACCAGATTTGATAAGGCCAGTTTACTCGTTAGTTTGAACATAATTGCCCACCTCACTTGCCATAACTGTCAGAGTATCAGAAATTTCTTGGAACATCTGCCGCTCGGTCTTGTCACCGCGGAAGATTTGATTGTAGAGGATACCGTCCTTGATAAAAAGTACCCGTTTAGCGCGACTAGCCGCTGAAGTCGAGTGGGTTACCATGAGAATGGTTTGGCCGCGGTCGTTGATATCTTCAAAGACATCCAAGAGAGCAGCCGAAGACTTGGAATCCAAGGCTCCTGTCGGCTCATCCGCCAGCAGAATCTCAGGCTCAGTGATAATGGCGCGGGCCACTGCCACCCGCTGCTTCTGACCACCGGAAATTTCATAAGGAAACTTTTCTTGCAGCTTGCTAATTCCCAGCTCGTTGCAGGTCGTAACCAGCTTTTGCATCATCTCGGTAATGGG
>OHAS01002174.1_pt1 | contig 14514 bp, 10 predicted proteins | sample 1577131 | NCBI WGS metagenome assembly OHAS01 (sample SAMEA3541566, study PRJEB24748) | human gut metagenome | biome: human gut; feature: human-associated habitat; material: faeces | place: China | collected 2012 | reverse complement strand
AAACATTACAGAGAATAATTCCTAAACAAAAAGCGTTAGTCTTTGTAGAGTTTGAATAGTGTGAAAATGCATAATTTATTTTATAGGATAGAGACTTTGTGAGATTTTCTGCTGTATTTTAAGTGATGAGATTTTATAGATATTTTGGAATTATTTTGTTGCAAAAAGATGGAATTTTTTAATTCTGTTTTATTAAATATGAAGAGGTGAGTAATATGGCATTAAAGAGTAGTTATGCGGTGTGGAATAATAAAGGTGGAGTAGGCAAGAGTACTATAACTTTTCATTTATCCATGCGATATGCTGAGAAGAATCCGGAGACAAAAGTATTGGTTATAGATTTATGCCCACAATCAAATTCAAGTATGATGTTACTAGGAGGAGGTACTAAAGGAGACGATCAAGTACTGGAATTTTGCAGTTTTGACTTACCTAAATCGGTTGTTGGATATACAAGTACTGTAATCACTAATGGTCGGGGGGCAAAGTTACCTAATCCATATGATTTTGTTTTACATGTGAAGGGTTTTAATGAGAATGTGCCTGATAATTTATTTTTATTATGTGGAGATGGAAATATGGAACCGATGGCACCTGCGATAAACGAGGCAGCTAATGCTAAGCCGTTAACGCCATCTGCCCAACCATGGAAATGGGTACTAGAAATATTTAGGCGATTTATTAATGATATCACATCGGGTGAAGATGATTGGGTAGTATTTGTTGATACAAATCCAAGTTTTAGTATATATACTCAAATGGCAGTATCGGCAGTTGATAAACTTTTGACACCAATTAATGCAGATGATTCGTCTAAAACTGCAGCCTCTGCCATGATGGCTTTACTTCATGGAACAAATCCGCCACATCCGATATATGGCTCGTGGACATTTGCAGAAATGGCAAAGCAACAACATCTTTCTGTACCTAGAATTCACTTGCTAATTGGCAATAGACTTACACAGTTTGAAGGACCAGCAATGGCGTTTGAAGCCCTATCAGATGCAACTGCAGCCGCATTATATAATATTTATTGCAATAATCCAGAGTATTTTGCAACAGCCTCTAAATCAATTGATTCTATTGAAGAATTTCGTGATTATTACTCAGTGCCATTGCGTGATTTTAATACTGCGGGTGTGGTTTGTGGACATTTAGGAAGATTGCTGTCATCTATGAAGCAAGGATATTATAATGTCTATAGTGCTAGAGTTAAGGTTAACGCAGAAAAAATTTCGGAATGTCTTAAAGCTATTGATGAAATAATTGATAGATTATAATGTTAAGTATTACAATATAATGGTAACATTGTGGCAACAGAAAATTAGAGAACTAAAATAAAAGATGCATTATACAGACAATTTTACAACAAAACTTAAACAAAATAATTTAAGGGATGAGAATGCAGTGAAGCGAAATTTGAATGGGCATTGCAAGGAACTATAAAATAATAGAAAGTCTTGGAGATAAGTGTTTATTGGCTTTATTCAATTGTGGATAAAATAATGACGCAAAAGAGGGATCCATAGGAGGAGACCGGCAGTTTATATACAGGCTGCGTAAGAAAAACAAGTAACTATAGTGGAGGCTGTCATGTGGGCAGCCACTGAATCAAGCAGACTGTAACAGATAACGTCCACTGAACACAGTGCTGGAATAGAAAATGGGTCAGTAATCATAAAAACAAAGAATGAGCCAGTAGTCGGCAGAAATATTTTCCATGGAGCATGACCCCGTATAGGAGCATAGCTGACACCCTGGTTATGGGCAGGCAGGACGAAGGAAGTTAGGACCTTTGGAGACAGAGATGATCCTGGTGGATATAGGAGGTTAGTTGCCATAGAGGGATGGGTATACACAAGGCCAGCAAAGCAGAAATCAATGACGTTTTATTTCGTATACATAAAAACCACTATTTCAGTACCCGATACATTGAAATGCTCATAGCTGAGGCTAATTTTCTGAGATAAAAAAGGTTGAAAAACCTTGAATTTTCAATAAAAAACACTTGATTATATGAGGAGGGATATAGATGAATATTACTTTTATGATAGGTAATGGATTTGATTTGAATATTGGATTGAAAACACGTTATAAAGATTTTATTTTAGAATATCTTAAAATTGATACTAAGGATGATATGTTGAAAAAATTTAAACAAGATATTGATAGAAATGCTGATTTGTGGTCAAGTGCGGAATTAGCATTTGGTCAATATACAAATGAATTTTCCTATGAAAAAAATGAGGTCGAAACATTTGCAAATTGCCATGAAAATTTTTGTGTAAATTTAGCGGAATACTTGAAAAAACAAGAAAAGAGAATAGATTATGGTGTATTAAAGGCTAATTTGGCAACGGATTTTATACAATGTATAAAAAATATTATTGGTGGATTCAGAACTGAGCAGCGAGATACAATTCGAAGAAGCGTGGATGCTGTTGGTGGTGGATTTCAATACAATTTTATTAGTTTTAATTATACAAGGACATTGGATAAATGTGTGGAATACGCAAAAACTGAAGTGGAAGGATTGGGAAGGCGTACATATAATGGTTGTGTCTATGCAAATACTATTGGTGAATTAATCCATGTTCATGGATATACGGACAGGGATATGGTTTTAGGCGTTAATGATGAAACTCAGATTTTAAATATGAAATTGTTTGAAAATGAATATCCAGAGTATTTAGCACAAATAATTAAGAAAGAAACTAATCAAATGAATGGAGAATATGTAGATAGTAGAGTATATGAATTATTGAAAAAAAGCAATTTAATATACATATATGGAATGTCTATTGGCGAGACAGATGCTATTTGGTGGAAGAGAATATGCGATTTGTTAAGTCAAAAGCAAAATTTACGAATAATTCTTCATTGCTTTGACGCACCACAGGAAAGTTTGTTTAGAACTAAACATATTGCATATGAGAGAAAAATGAGAGAAAGATTGATAAGATTTTCTGAGTTTGACGAAGAGAAAAACAACGAAATCTCGCAATGGATACATATTGCAACGAATAATATTTTTAATGAGTTAAAAGATATATGTACGGAAAAAATTGAGGAACAAGGATTAAAGGCAATGTAGGACATAGAGGATAGGTTCGCTTGCTTATTGTAATGGAGTTTAGTTCTTTCGATATCTCCCCTACCTGTTGTTGAAAAAACGTTTTTTGCAATTTATATATTTAAATGCTTCTCTATGTGTCATGTATTGCGGTATGGAGAAACTTGCGATAAGGTAATTGACTTTTGAAAGATCAGAATGCTCAAATTTAGTGAAATTTGTTATTATGTATTTGAAAAGGTAAAACCTATTTTTTTGTGTTGGTAAAAATAGTGGCGGAAAAGTTGGATGTTGGAGAATTGGATTCATTAATTTATCAATAGGTAAAGCACAATAAAGTGGATGATGAAGACTTATAATATTAAAGCGATAGAAAAGGAAGTGTGCAATGAACTGTAATGAATGGATAAATTAATTAATATTTTACACGACCATCTTTAAGTTTAATAGTGACATCTTTAAGTATTTATGATAAAATAACAGTGAATTAAAAAATATATTTTGGATAATTTTTGATATAAACCGATAAGGAGCAAGTAGATATGTTTAGGTATATAGATTTGTTTTGTGGAATTGGTGGGTTTCACCAAGGGGTGGATCGCCTAGCAAAACAAAAAAAAATCAAGGCAGAATGCATATTTGCAGCTGATAATAATGAAGCCGTATCGAAAATATATGCACATAATTATGGAATAAAATGTTATTATGATTTGAAGTTGGATAAAACACATGAATTAATTGATAAAGCAGTTGGTAATCAAGAATTAACTTGCATTTTTGCAGGATTTCCGTGTCAACCTTTTTCAAAGGCAGGTAGCCAAGAGGGGTTTAATAATCAAATGAAAGGAACATTGTTTTTTGAAATAGAAAAAATAATACAACGTCATTATCCAAAGTATATATTGTTGGAAAATGTAAGGAATTTAAAAAATCATGATTCCGGAAATACTTGGAGAGTAATAAAAAAATCTTTAGAAGATGAAGGATATTATGTTGATGATATAATTTTAAGTCCTAATCAGATAGGAACAATACCAGCATTGAGAGAACGATTTTTTATTATGGCTTATAATAAAAAAAAAGTTTTTGTAGATTTAAAAAAAATAAGATTTAAGGCAGTGGATAAATACAAGAAGACATCTATTTATAGTTGGGCCAAGTATGAAAGAGGACTAAAAAGTAAATATTTTATTAATGGTATGTCTTCGAATTTAAGCCAAAAGCATATTGACATTATTGATATGTGGAATGATTTGTATCACAGAGTAAAAAAAGGAGGAAGTGAGTTTATTTCACCTATATGGCCTCAATTTTTTTGTGATTCGAGTGATTTGAATAATACTCCTGAATGGAAAAAAAAATTGATTAAAAAAAATCAAAAGTTTTATAGTGAAAACAAGAAAATATATGATGATTGGTATTGTACTCATAAGAAATTGTTTGACAGTATTCCGGCTTCTTTTCAAAAGTTTGAATGGAATGCAGGCAATGATATTGACGATATATGGCAAGGGATAATTCAGTTTAGGCCATCTGGAGTTAGAGTGAAAAGACCAGATTTTATTCCTACATTAGTTGCAATTAATCAAACACCTATTTTAGGAATAGAAAAAAGATATTTAACAGCAAAAGAAATGGGAAGATTATATGGATTTAAGAATTTGAAACTTTTAGATGAGTCCGAAACAGAAGCACGTAAACAACTTGGAAATACTGTAAGTGTAGATGTTGTAGAGCACTTGTTGAAGCATATGTTACAAGTTACGAATTATTTTGAATAAGAGGTGAATCAATATGAGATCAGCTTTATATGATGAGGAAGAAAAGGGTATAAGTAATAGTCAAGAAGATATAAGTCTTAACATACAACCTAAAGCGAGTATTCTAAGTGTATTTTCTAGACTAAGTTATCGTCCTTGGTATGCCATAGCTGAGTTTGTTGATAATTCCACACAATCATACATTTCACATGCGGATATTTTGGATAATAGTGATGATTTTGAAAAATTGATTGTTAAAGTTAAATATAATGCTGATGATAATACATTGCGAATTACAGATAATGCATATGGAATGGAATTAGATCGTTTCAAAGATGCTATTTTATTAGATTCAAAGAATGAAAGTCAATCAGGAAGAAATGAGTTTGGTATGGGGTTAAAGACAGCAGCGTCTTGGTTTGGTGATGTTTGGAGCGTCCAGAGCACACAATATGGCTCTATTAATAGATATTATGCCAAAATTGATATTCCAAAATTAAAATTGAGAAATACTAATAGTATTAAAATACACAAAGATAATGTTGGTGAAAAAGAGCATGGAACTGAAATTTTTATTGAGAAGGTATCAAAAAAGATAACAGGATCAAGGACAATAGGGAAAATTAGAGATTTGCTTTCGAGCATGTATAGAAGAGATATAAATAGTAAAAATATTGAGATTTGGTTTAATGATGAGCCAATTAAATTTGAAGAATATAATGTTTTAAAAAATTTTAGAGGAACTACATGGAAGAAGGAATTGGATTTCGATGTTTTTTTTAGAAATGAAATATATAATGTTACTGGATTTGTTGCAATAATGAATCCAGGAAGTTTTCCTAAATCTGGTTTTGCTTTGTTTAGGCAAGATAGAGTTGTAGTTGGTGGGACAGATGTGAATTACAAACCTATTGAGATATTTGGTCAAGCACAAAGTCAAATATCTTTGAAACTCTTTGGAGAGTTAAATATGAATGATTTTCCTGTTAATCAGGCTAAAGACGGATTTATTTGGGATGATGGCTTGGAAGATGTGTTCATTGAAACTTTAAAAGAGAATATACAAGAATATATTGATATTGCAAAATTGTCAATAAAAGAAAGAATGGATGAAACACAGTTTTCGGATATTGTATCTGAAGAGATACAGAAAGAGGTAGCTGAAACAATATCAACAGTGTTTAATGAAGATAAAGAGAGTTGTTATGCAAGAAATGTGCAAACCTATGAAGAGCAATGTGTTCAAGAATATATTTCAACAGTTTTAAATAAGGAGGTTGAGGAGGAAAAAGTTGGAAAAGAAAGGAGTTATGTGATTCCTGCTCCTCCTCTTGGAAATATTAATTTTACTGTTCAGTGGGCAATAGGAAATAGTCAATATTGGATTGAATACGAAGAAATAATGACGGATAGGTATGAAGTGGTTATTAATATTGACCATCCATTTTTTATGCCATTTTCGAAAAATGAAGATTTTAAGAGAATTCTTGAAAAGTTTACGTTGGCTTTTATTTTATCGGAAAGAGAAGCCAAACTGGCATCTAGCCAGGAGGGGTATATTCCGTCTAATGTTATTAAAAACTATATGAATAAATTTTTGGAAAAATTAGCAAAGGAGTAAGTTGAAAAATGGAAGAATACATAATTGATAATTATAAAAATGAAGAAAATAATATTAGATTTGGAAAATATTATGAGCATGTATATAAAAAGCATGTAGAAGCATATTCTGAGCGTGGTGCGGATAATATAAGAGAGAATATTACTAATACTTTTAAAGAAGCAAGACGGCAGGAATTATCGCCTATAAAAAATAATAATATGTTATTGGTTGGAAAAGTTCAGTCTGGAAAAACATCTAATTTAGAACTATTCACATCATTAGCATTTGATAATGGTTATAATCTTGTTATGATTTATGGGGGCTACGATAATACATTATTAAGTCAAACAATAACAAGATTTAAGAAAACCTTTAATATTTCAAGTGATATGGATTACTGTGATAATACGCCGGTTGTGTTTTCGTCTGATGATAGTAATCAATTATTATCTTTAGATGATGAAATTGTAGAAGATTTATTAGAGGCAAATAAACCTATATTTTTGATTTCAATGAAGCGGCCTGCAGCAATGAATAAAATAAATCAATTATTGAGCAGAATTGATACATCAAATATCCATGCATTTATAATAGATGACGAGGGCGATCAGGCAAGTCTGAATACTAAGAAGAATAAAAAAAATGATGCGTCAGCTACATATGAAGCCATAGTGAAAATGAAGCAACTACTTAATGATCCATTATATTTATCAGTTACAGCGACACCACAAGCGTTGATTTTTTTGGATGAATATAGCAAGTTACGACCGGATACTGTTCGTATTATTGAACCTGGTTACGGGTATTGTGGAGCAGATTCATATCATTTATATGATTCAGATAAGATTGAGATAATAAGTGATGATGCTCAGCAAATGTTAAGTGAGGGGAACATGCCTAACTCTTTAAGAAATGCTATTAATCATTATCTAATTGCAAGTGCGATTATGTATAAAAGAGGTATTCAGACTAGTGATATGATTATTCATTCACATAGAAATGTGGCAGATCATGATATGATATATAAATTGGTAAATGCTAATATTGAAATGTTAAAGGACTCTGTAAAATATAAAGACAAGAAAACTATGAATACTTTAAAAGATGAAATCAAGAAAACGTATGATTCATTTTTTGGTGATGAAACAAGAAGTGAATATCAGTTTGATGATATATGGAAAACAATATGTTCAAAAATTATAAAGAGAATATACATTATTTTAAAAAATTCAGCAGGGCAAATAACACAGGCAAATGAGTCGCTTAGAAAATACAAAATATATATTGGCGGTGATTTACTTCAAAGAGGAGTTACTTTTAGCCACCTAGTTACTACATACTTTTCTAGATGGGCAAGAGATGGTGGAAATATGGATACAAATTTGCAGAGGGCTAGATGGTTTGGATATAGAAATAAATATATTGATTTATGTAAGATTTTTACATCAATGACTATTGCACGAGAGTTTACAAATCTAGCAGAAATAGAGGCAGATTTATGGGAACAGTTTAATGCCATTCAATGTGGTGAAATCAAAATAGAGGATATACTGATAAGGGCTGAAGACACGATACAACGGCCAACTAGACGAAATGTTGCTAACTATAATATGGTATCATTTAAGAGTAAATGGATTAAGCAAAGAATTGGACTATTTGATCTTAATCAAATAGAAAACAATAATGCAGTTATACAAAAACTTATTTCGGAACATGATTTTGTGAAAACAACGGTTGGGAGAAACGATGGAAGAACAAGTGCAATGTATTCTATAATGGATAAAAAATTGCTATTAGAATTAATTGAACATATGCAATTGATTTTTGATTTGGAACCCTTTGAAAATAAACCACTAATTGATTTAATTCAAACATCGGATGAGATTCCCGTTATTCTTATGAATAATTTTGATAGCGGGAGGGAAAGAAGTTTTTATAATGATAATAGAATATATGCATTGCAACAAGGAGCAGATAATAAAGATGTATCAAAGGTGAAATATAGAGGTGACAGTCAAGTAGTAGTTGATAAATCTCGAATAAATATTCAGATACATAAAATAATACCAAAGAAAAAACAAACAAATGGAACAGTTGTTGTGATGAATGATTATGTACAATATATGTTTGCTATATATGTACCAAAAGAAAAAAAATATTTTGTACGAGGTGAATAATTATGGAATATTCAAAAATTATAAGTAAATTGCTGGATGAATATGATAAGGATGAAATGTTTCTCATTACTCCAATTTCTGAAACTGCTGGATTTTTTGTTCAGAATAATAGGCTATTATTTGTTGAATTTGATAATAAAGGTGACAACTCAGAAGGGATTGAAACGCAATATCTTAATTTACAAATGCATATAAAAATAAAAGCTGTAAAAAATCATCAGTTATTTAAATCAGGTTATTATAACTACATTCTTTGTAAGAGTATGGAGAATAATGATTTAAGGACATTTATAAGATTATGTGAACTATATGCATGTAATAATGATAGAATACCATTTAAAACATTTTTTTATTCTTTAATCTCTTTATTCCAGTTGCCAATTGAGCAGTCATATATGAATTCCTTGGGATTATATGGGGAACTAAAATTGATATTAGATATCTGGAATGAATATAATATCGATTTATCCCCTAGATGGCATATTTATGGTAGTTTTTCTAAATATGATTTTTCAAATGGAAAAGTAGGCCTTGAGGTTAAAACAACAAGTACATTGCATAAAGAAATAACAGTAAAACATGACCAAATATTTGATAATGGGAATTGCATTTTAGTAACTATTTTTTGTGAAGAGAATGAGTGTGGAGAGAGTTTAGAACAATTAGTTGAAGAAATCCGAGAAAAGAAAAGTGTATTTAGAAATATTAATTTTGCTATTAATTTAGAAAAAGAGATAAGAAGAGTTTCTCCAAGAGATTACACAGAGTCGTTTTTTTGTGTTAAAGAACGAAAACTATTTAAGACAGAAGAAATAAATCCGTTTATGAATATTCCAGATAATGTTCATAGATTATCATATCAGTTAGAGATAGATGACGAACTTAAGATGTGTGATGAAAAAAAGGTGTTTGAGGATTTTAACAAGTGAAGTTGTAAGATTCCTGTGAATGTAAACAAATTTATAAAAAGCCGTATGTTAAAAAATTATATGATAGTTGGAATACGGTACATAATAGAGAAAAAAGAAAGGCAGGGAGCAATTGTTTTTACTGAAAGGAAGATAATAATGCGGAAAACTACACGTGAGTTTATAAAGGATAGCGACATTAATATGGGAAAAATAGAGAAGCGTTTGACAGAAATAGCGACATCAATTAAAATGAGTAATAAAAAGAACATGACGGATATAAATATTATATGTGAAGAAATCTTTGGAACTATATTAAATAAACTGTATGGGTTAAATCTAGTTTCAGTCTCAATGGAATTTTCGAGCAATTTTATTGCTGTTGATTTAGTTGATTATGAAAAAAGGGTCGCATATCAGGTAACATCACAAGATAAGCGTGATAAAATTTTGAGTACAATAGATAAATTTAATAAATCTGATTTGAGTGACAAAGTTGATCAGTTGCAATTTCTGATTCTCTCTTCAAGGAAGCATAAATATAGAGGGGCAGATAAAATACCACTAAAAAATGGAAATGATTTTTTGTTTTCGCAACATATAATGAGTTTTGATAAACTTATAAAGGAAATTGCAAATAAAAACAGAAAAAAAAGTGACTTTTTAATTGAAGTATATAATTGTATTGGAATGGCATTTGATTCTGGGAGATTGAAATATTATGATATTGTAAAAGAATCAGAAATATTGTTGCATAACGAAAAGAAGGATTTAGGAGAATTTTTACCATGGACAAATGGAGTAGGGGATATACAGTTATCGGCATATATTCCTATGAATTATGAAAAAAAACTAAAATGTATGCTGCAGTTACGAAGTTATGAATTGTCGGCTATGACTATTTTTTTGGAGCAAGATGTGTTACTGAACCGGTATTTTGTGTCGGAATCAGAATTTAAATTATTGCATAATCTTGTAAGATATGAAGATGAGGATGAAATGTATATGGATTTTGAAAATGTTCGAATAAAAATAAATGCTAATACTGCGTATCATATGTATGAATTGTTTCAAGAACTTAAAAGAGAATTTTTTTGTAGGCAAGATGAAATAAAAAAAATAATAGGAGTTGTTGGGTTGGAAAAATGTGACAATAAATATATACTTATGACAATTGATATAGACCAATGGGGTGAAATATTATATTTTGCATCGAATCATGAATGGAGAGGGTATGATAATGCAATGGAGTGGAATATATTCAGAATTGTAGATGAAACAGACCAATTGTTTTTGCTATCAAATATGTATTATGAAAATGCAGGAGATATTATGGCCAAACTATCAATATGTAAGAATAAAAATAGTCACAAAAAACTAGATTTATGCTGGGAACCAGGTGGTAAAATTAATGAGGATTGTATGAAAGGATTTGATAATAAGATAAAATGGAAAGCAGATTATACAAAAGAATGGATTGAAAATAAGCTTTTAAAAAAGGCACATGAATATTATAAAAATAATAAAAGAAGAAGGTGTATTTTTTACAAGTTATTTAAGTCAATAATGTGAAAATAGTGTAGAAAAGAGCAAACAAGAAAAAATAAAAATAGTTATGACTAAAGCAGTGTTAGAAGTGGTATTGGAGGAGCAACTAATGCTCTTCTTTAAAACACATTACGTTCATCTGCTAATCTTGTTTCCCACTATCCTCCCATTGACAAAACCCTCAATTCATGTAAAGATGAGAGAAACCCTTTCTAAACGGCAAGGGCATAATGTAAAATTGGAGGACAGAAAATGAAAGTAGCAGCAGCTTATGAAAATGGAGAAGTTTTTCAGCACTTTGGTCATACCAAACAATTCAAAGTGTATGAAATAGAGGATGGTAAAGTTGTGTCATCTGAAATTGTAGAAACAAATGGACAGGGGCACAGTGCTCTGGCAGATTTTTTGCATGAACAGGCGGTTTCTACAGTAATTTGCGGAGGCATTGGCGAGGGTGCACAGGCGGCACTCACAGAACAGGGAATTGAGTTGTTTGCTGGTGTCAGTGGACAGGCAGATGAGGCAGTAGAAAAATATATTAAAGGGGAACTTACTTCTACCGGTGCCAATTGTGATCATCACGGTGAAGAAGGTTCTTGTGGCGGACACGAAGATGGCGGATGTGGTTCTGCATGTGGAGGCGGCTGTGGTGGCTGTCACAGTAAACCGCCTTTTGAGGGTAAGAATGTAGGAAAGACGATGAGGGTGCATTACAAAGGTACATTTAATGATGGAACTCAGTTTGATTCTTCCTACGACCGTGGTGAGCCTCTGGAGTTCGTTTGCGGTGCGGGCATGATGATTTTAGGATTTGATAAAGCAGTGGCAAATATGGAAGTTGGACAGATTGCGGATGTTCATTTGGAACCGTCGGAAGCGTATGGCGAAGCGGACCCCGATGCGATATTTACAGTGGAAATCGATAAGATGCCAGGAGCGGAGGCGTTGGAGGCCGGACAGCAGGTATATCTCCAAAATATGTACGGAAAGCCGTTCCCGGTAAAAGTCACAGCTAAAGATGAAAGCACGATAACGTTTGATGCGAACCATGAGATGGCTGGCAAAGAGTTAAATTTCCGGATTGAAATTGTAGAGATTTTATAGGAAAACCGGTAAAGGGAAAGTGAGGGCACTATGGAACTTGAAATAAGCGTAGAAGATTTGTTAAACAAAAGAAAAATTGAATCAGACCGCATAGAGTTTAAAGCAGGATGGAACCCGGATGATATCTATCATAGTGTTTGTGCATTTGCAAATGATTACAACAATGATGGTGGTGGATATATTGTTGTCGGTGTTGAAGAAAAAAACGGAGTAGCAGTACGCCCGGTAAAAGGAATTTCGGAGTACATGTTGGATGAAATTCAAAAAGAAATGCTCAGTTACAACAATATGATTTCTCCACCATATTTTCCCAAAGTGATTCCGCTAGAAGTTGATGGAAAATGGATTCTTGTTATTGTGGCGAGAACCGGACAGCAGCGTCCTTACAAATCACCAGAACATGTTACCGGCAAAAAGGACAAGAAGTATAATTATTATATTCGTTATCTAACTAGTTCTGTTAAGGCAAATGCTGAGCAGGAAAGGGAATTGATTAACATGTCGGACCAGACTCCTTATGATTGCAGAGCGAATCATAAGGCTATTTTTGATGACATTTCACCTGTCCTTTTGGAAGATCATTTGAGAAAAACAGGTAGTAAATTAGCAAAACAAGTTAAAGAACGGGGTGTAGAGGAGATATTAGAAGATATGCAGTTACTGGTAGGACCGCCGGAACTACGTTATATTCAAAATGTGGCAATCATGATGTTTTGTGAGCATCCGGACCGTTTTTTCCCATACACCTATGTTCAGATGACGTCATTTCCGCAGGGGAGTATAGAAAATCCAAGTGTAAGCGAGGATTTTCCTAATATTACAGGTTCCGTACCACAGATGATTCAGGCAACAATGGAACGATTTAGAAATCTTTTTATACGAGAAAAAGTAATCAAGGTTCCAAATCAAATGGAAGCTTTGCGGATTATGAATTATCCGTATCAGGCAATTGAGGAGGCTGTTGTTAATGCTTTTTACCACAGAGATTATATGTCTTGTGAGCCTGTTACAATAGAGATAGAGCCGGATTGCATTAATATTATGAATTTCCCCGGAATCGACCGGTCCATTTCCGAAAAGACGATAGCAGAAGGTAAAAGATTTGTTTCAAGACACTATCGTAACAGAAGATTGGGAGAATTTTTGAAAGAGTTGGATTTGTCAGAAGGTCATTCCTCCGGTATTCCGACAATACAAGAAGAACTGGAAAAGAACGGTTCTCCACGGGCAGAATTCTTTACGGATGAAGATAGACGAGCTATGAGGATTAGGATTCCGATTCATCCGACGTTTTTGGAAGAAGACAAAAATGTCATAGAAAATGTCATAGAAAATGTCATAGACATTTCAGAAAAACGAATTCGAGAGTGTATACCAAGCTACTCAAAGAAAAAAGCTGCTAGAGCATTTGAAATTGTAAAAATGATTTCAGATAATCCCAAAGTATCCATTGGTGAAATGAGAATCGAGTTGGATGTGACAGATAGAACAATTGCCAGATATATATCCGAGCTAAAGGAACATAATATTATAGACCGTATAGGACCGGATAATGGTGGCTCATGGAAAATCTTGTTGTAGTAAATGTAAATAAATAATGATATTGAAAGACGATTGCGAGAAGAAATTATGAAACAAATTATAATTATAGTACTAGGCTTAGCCTGGGGAACAGTTAGTTTCTTTTGGCTGGGGTATAGTATATTAACGCTAGGAAACTTTATGGAAGAACCAGGTTCATTAGACTATGTCGCTGAAGGGGAGTCGATGCGCATATATGGATTACTAGGCTGCATTTTATATTCCATGGTTTTTGTACCCCTATTATTTTTCTTATATAAACGAAAACACTATTTATATAGTTTTTTAGTATCGATGATTTTGGGTGGAATTATTCCTGGTATTTATATATTTGTGCTTAGATGACAAATGGGAATATATGAAAAAAAGAAGAAACTATAAAAGCTTCGAAATTGATTTATAGCCCCTTCTTTTTCCTTTACAAATACGGCCGCATGGATTGCTGCAATTTTTCTTCGGTATCGATAATTTCTTGTGTGAGATGTTTTACTTTATCATCCGCTGCCGGATACTGGTTTAAGTAGCGGTACAGGGATTTGATTCCCATGTTGCAGCCATCGGTAATCAAGCTGGCAATGCCGCAGTCCGGGTTTTCGCCCATGGTTTTGAAATTGCTTTTCATTTTTGCCATTGCTTTTGCCATGGGGGCAGGTTCTTTGCCCTCGTCATGGTAATTGGTTAGCATTTTGTGGGTGTCGTCGCCGAGACGGCAGTGAATGTCGTGGCTGTCTTTGAGGACACCGCGCAGGCCATCGTTTTG
>OHAS01002170.1_pt1 | contig 14539 bp, 17 predicted proteins | sample 1577131 | NCBI WGS metagenome assembly OHAS01 (sample SAMEA3541566, study PRJEB24748) | human gut metagenome | biome: human gut; feature: human-associated habitat; material: faeces | place: China | collected 2012 | reverse complement strand
TATCTAATTATATATGAAAAGTTGAGATTTGACAAGCTTTTTTATTTTTTTAAGTAAATTTCATCAATCTCATGATTTTCTGTTTTATGAAGAATAATTTCAGCTCTGTTGCGTGTGGGTTCGATATAATCTTGCAAATTCACAAGGTTAATCGACTTCCAGACATTTTGAGCAAATTCCATAACTTTGTTTTCTGGCTGAGAAGTGAAAGGATGATAATAGTTATTTGGATCTTCTTTTGCTAAAGTGAGCAATTTTTTAAAGCGGTCCAGATACCAAGTTTCGATATTTTCAACTTCCGCATCCACGTAAATCGAAAAATCAAAGAAATCCGTCATATAAAGGCGTTCATTTTGTGGATTTTGGAAAACGTTGATACCTTCAACAATGACAAAATCTGCAGCTGTAACAGATTGCTTTTCGTCTGGAACAATATCATAAATTTCATGTGAATAAACAGGGATTTGGTAGTTTTGTCCATTTTTGATATTGTCAAGAAAATCAAGCAGCAGCTCCATGTTATAACTTTCTGGAAAGCCTTTGCGCTTGAGGAGATTTTGCTCCTCCAAATGAGCATTAGGATAAAGAAATCCATCTGTTGTTACCAATTCAACAGTTGCATTTGAAAATGTCCGAGATAAAAGTATTTGCAACAGCCGACTAGTAGTAGATTTTCCAACAGCAACGCTGCCAGAGACACCGATAATAAACGGTTGGCGTTTGATAGCTTTCTTTAAAAAAATACCTTTTGAAAATGCTAAATCTTCTTTTGAGCGCTTATAAATTTGGATGAGGCTGGTCAAGGGCAGATAAACATCTGTCACATCTTGAAGGCTGATCTTATCATTGAAACTTTTGATAGAATTTAGCTCTTTTTGAGTCAAAGGTGGGGTTGTTTTGCGATGTAAGTTTTGCCAAGTTTTTCGACTAATTTTTTCAAAATGAATAAATTCGTTGGTCATTATGTACTCCTATTAGTTGACAAATAGTATAACATAATTTTAAACAAATTGTAAACGGTTTACAAATAAAAGGTCTTTATGTTAAAATAGTTTTATGGCTAAAATGTATTTCGCAGAAAATCCAGATGCAGAACATGATATTCACAAATTGAAGGTTCAGCTTCTGGGTCAAAAGATGACTTTCTTGACTGATGCAGGAGTCTTTAGTAAGAAAATGATTGATTATGGCAGCCAAGCTCTTTTAAAGTGTCTTGATTTTCATAAGCAAGAAAGCGTATTAGATGTTGGTTGTGGCTATGGAACATTGGGACTGACTTTGGTCAAAGCTAAAGAAGTCGAAGCGACGCTTGTTGATATAAATCAGCGCGCTCTTGATTTGGCGCGTCAAAATGCTGAGCGCAATCAAGTCCTAGCTACGATTTTTCAATCTAATCTTTATCAAAATGTAGAAGGGAGATTTCATCATATTATCAGTAATCCACCGATTCGAGCAGGGAAACAGGTCGTTCATGAGGTGATTACAGGAAGTTATACGCACTTACTAGACGGGGGCGACTTGACGATTGTGATTCAAAAAAAACAAGGGGCACCAAGTGCCAAAGCCAAGATGGAAGAAGTTTTTGGAAACTGCGAAATTCTAAAAAAAGATAAGGGATATTATATCCTTAGAAGTAGGAAGGAAATATGAGAGCAGTTGATGTTATTCAGAAAAAGCGAGACGGCTTAGAATTAACTAGTGATGAAATCAAGTGGTTAATTGAAGGTTATGTTGCCGGAACTGTGCCAGATTATCAAATGTCAGCTTTTGCAATGGCAGTATATTTTAAAGGCATGACCACTCGTGAAATATCTGATTTAACCGTGACCATGGTAGAGACAGGTCAGCAAATTGATTTGTCAGCTATATCTGGAGTTAAGGTTGATAAGCATTCAACCGGAGGCGTAGGAGACAAAGTGACACTGGTGTTAGTACCATTGGTGGCTAGTTTTGGCGTGCCTGTTGCTAAAATGAGTGGTCGTGGACTCGGTCATACAGGAGGAACACTTGATAAACTAGAATCCATTAAAGGATTTCAAGTTGAGCGCAGCCAAGAAGAATTTATTAAGCAAGTACAGGATATTGGACTATCCGTCATTGGTCAGTCTGATCAGTTGGTGAAGGCAGACAAGTTGTTGTACGCTTTGCGTGATGTGACGGCGACAGTTGATACCATTCCTTTAATTGCAAGTTCTGTTATGAGTAAGAAAATCGCAGCTGGTGCAGATAGTATTTTGCTAGATGTGACAGTTGGTGAAGGCGCATTTATGAAGAACTTGGATGATGCGCGTGCTCTAGCTCGCACTATGGTTGATTTAGGAAAGGCAGTTGGGCGTAGAACAACAGCTGTTATCACCGATATGAGCCAACCTTTAGGAACCAGCATTGGTAATCGTTTGGAAATCCTTGAAGCTTTGGATATCCTGCAAGGAAAAGGACGAGAAGATGTAACAGAATTTATTTGTGAATTAGGCCAAATCATGCTTGGCTTAGCAAATGTTGAAAAAACTGTAAAAGAAGTGCGGGAACATCTATTTGATGGATCGGCACTGCAAAAATTTGAAGCCATGGTTGTTGCACAAGGTGGCGATTTAGAAGATTTGTACCGCCCTTCATCAGCAAAATACGTTGTAGAAGTGACTGCAGATGAAGCGGGTTATATTTCTGAATTGCCAGCTATGGAATTTGGTTTATTTGCCATGCGGCTAGGTGCAGGCCGAGCGGTGAAAACGGATGCCTTAGACTTTGAAACAGGAATTGTTTTTGAAAAGAAAGTCGGAGAATCAATCAAAATTGGTGAAATTGTCGCAAAAGTTTATGCAAATGAAAAAATTTCACAAGAACTAGTTACAGAATTCAAAAAAAATGTTAAAATAAGTGATGAGCCGAAAAAAGTTCAAGAGATTATTGAAGTAATCGCTTAACTTACAGGAGAACCGAAAATGAAGTTAAATAAATACATCGATCATACGCTTTTGAAACCAGATGCTCAACAAGAGCAAATTGAAAAACTGATTGAAGAAGCAAGAGAATATGATTTTGCAAGTGTCTGTGTCAATCCAACTTGGGTCAGCTTTGCAGCAGAAGGATTACGAGATACAGATATTAAAGTTTGTACCGTTATTGGATTCCCACTGGGAGCAAATACGCCTGCTGTGAAAGCATTTGAAGCAAGAGATGCTATCAAGAATGGTGCAGACGAAGTGGATATGGTGATCAACATTGGTGCTTTGAAATCACAAAATCTTGTTTTGGTAGAAGAAGATATTGCAGCAGTAGTAGAAGCTAGTGGTGACACGCTTGTAAAAGTAATTATTGAAGCGTGCTTATTGACAGATGAAGAAAAAGTTGTAGCGTGTCAATTGGCTAAAGCAGCTGGTGCAGACTTTGTGAAAACCTCAACTGGATTTTCAACTGGAGGCGCTACTGTTCATGATGTGGCGTTGATGAGAAAAGCAGTTGGTCCGGATATGGGGGTCAAAGCTTCAGGAGGCGCTCGCTCATACGAAGATGCAGTCGCATTTATTGAAGCAGGCGCAACGCGTATCGGAGCTTCTTCTGGTGTAGCCATTATGAAAGGAGAAAAAGCTAGTGGCGACTACTGAGTTGATTGATCTAGCTATTGAGACAAGTAAAAAGGCCTACGTTCCTTATTCTCATTTTCCAATCGGTGCTGTACTAGTAGCAAAAAATGGTCAGATTTTTACAGGTGTGAACATTGAAAATGCTAGTTTTGGTTTGACAAATTGCGGGGAACGCACAGCTATTTTTAAAGCGGTTTCTGAAGGTGTCACAGACTTTGAGGAGTTAATCGTCTACGGTGAAACCGAACAGCCTGTTTCTCCATGCGGAGCTTGTCGACAAGTAATGGCAGAATTTTTTTCTAAGGATTTAAAGGTAACGCTTGTTGCCAAAGATAAATCGACGGTCGTGATGACGGTCAGGGAATTACTTCCATATTCTTTTACTAACTTAGACTAGTTAGTAAAAAAGGTCATTTGACCATAGTTAATCTTGCAACGTTGTTGCACATCTTATTTAGGAGGTTCAGAGATGAACAAGAAACAATGGCTAGGCCTTGGTCTAGTAGCTGTCGCAGCAATTGGACTTGCTGCATGTGGTAATCGTGCATCTAAATCAGATAATAAAGATGCAAAGACGGATTTGAAAGCTGCAATTGTTACAGATACAGGTGGTGTAGATGATAAATCATTTAACCAATCTGCTTGGGAAGGTTTGCAAGCTTGGGGTAAAGAAAATGGATTGACAAAAGACCATGGCTTTACTTACTTCCAATCTACAAACGAATCTGAATACGCTACAAACCTTGAGCAAGCTGCTTCTAGCAATTACAAATTAGTATTTGGTATTGGATTTGCTCTTCGTAATGCAGTAGAATCTGCTGCAAAGGATCACTCTGATATTAACTATGTTATTATTGATGATGAAATTAAAGGTCAAAAGAATGTAGCTTCTGCACTCTTTGCAGATAACGAAGCTGCTTACCTTGCTGGTGTGGCTGCAGCCAAAACAACTAAAACAAAAATGATTGGTTTTGTTGGTGGTATCAAAGGTGCTGTATTAACTCGTTTTGAAAAAGGTTTTGAAGCAGGTGTGAAATCTGTTGATCCTTCTATTAAGATTGATGTGAAATACGCTGAAAGCTTTGGAGATGCTTCTAAAGGGAAGACAATCGCAGCAGCTCAATATGCAGCTGGTGCAGACGTTGTTTATCAAGTAGCCGGTGGTACTGGTGCTGGTGTATTCAACGAAGCAAAATCTATCAACGAAACTAGAAATGAATCTGACAAAGTTTGGGTTATCGGTGTTGACCGCGACCAAAACGATGAAGGTAAATACAAATCTAAAGACGGCAAAGAATCTAACTTTGTTTTGGCATCTAGCTTGAAAAAAGTTGGTGGTACTGTAAAAGATATTGCTAACAAAACAGCAAAAGATAAATTTCCAGGAGGAAAAACTACAACTTACGGTCTGAAAGACGGTGGAGTAGATTTGACAACTAAGAACTTATCAGATGATGCTAAAAAAGCTGTTGAAGATGCAAAAGCAAAAATCCTTGACGGAAGTATTAAAGTTCCTACAGAATAAAGAATAACCTGACACTCAAGAAGCGACCTTCGTGGGTCGCTTTTTTGAGATTGAGACAGCTTTTGTCTCAGTAAAGCTGGCTAATCTTTTAGTGAGTTTTACTGAAATAAAATAATTTCTGAAAGGAATCAATCATATGGCACATGAGAATGTCATTGAAATGCATGAAATAACCAAGATTTTTGGTGAATTTGTCGCAAATGATAAAATCAACTTAAATCTAAGACGCGGTGAAATTCATGCACTTTTAGGAGAAAACGGAGCGGGCAAGTCCACTCTGATGAATATGTTGGCTGGCTTGCTTGAGCCAACAAGTGGTGAGATTACTGTGAATGGAAAATCAGTGACAATTGATTCTCCATCGAAATCAGCATCTTTAGGAATCGGAATGGTTCACCAGCATTTCATGTTGGTAGAGGCTTTCACGGTTGCTGAAAATATCATTTTGGGTAGTGAAACGACCAAAAATGGTGTTTTAGATATTCGAAAGGCAATCAAAGACATCAAGGAACTATCCGAAAAATATGGTTTAGTTGTGGATCCGACTGCAAAAGTTGAAGATATTTCAGTTGGTGCGCAACAACGTGTTGAAATCTTGAAAACATTGTATCGTGGCGCAGATATCTTGATTTTTGACGAACCAACAGCAGTATTAACTCCTTCAGAAATTGAAGAACTAGAACATATCATGAAAAATCTAGTCAAAGAAGGAAAATCCATTATTTTGATTACACATAAATTGGATGAAATCCGTGCTGTTTCTGATCGTGTCACTGTCATCCGTCGCGGTAAGAGTATTCAAACCGTTGAGATTGGTGGCGCAACGAATAAAGATCTTGCTGAAATGATGGTGGGACGATCAGTATCCTTTACAACGGAAAAAGAAGCTTCAAATCCAAAAGAAGTTGTTCTATCTATTAAAGATTTGGTTGTGAATGAGAATCGTGGTGTGCCTGCTGTTAAAAATTTATCTTTGGATGTACGAGCTGGTGAAATTGTCGGAATTGCTGGGATTGATGGCAATGGACAAAGCGAGCTAGTTCAAGCAATCACAGGTCTTCGAAAGGTGAAATCAGGTAGCATTACCATTAAGGGTAAAGAAGTCGTTGGCTTATCTCCGCGGAAAATTACTGAAATGCAAGTTAGTCATGTGCCAGAAGACCGTCATCGTGATGGCTTGGTTTTAGATATGATGTTATCTGAGAATATGGCTCTGCAAACTTATTACAAGGAGCCATTAAGCAAAAATGGAATTTTGAATTACAATAATATCACTTCTTATGCACGAAAGTTAATGGATGAATTTGATGTTCGGGCTGCAAGTGAAAGTGTTCCAGCATCTGCTCTTTCAGGAGGAAATCAACAAAAAGCCATTATTGCTCGTGAAATAGACCGCAATCCTGACCTTTTAATCGTTAGTCAGCCAACTCGTGGATTAGACGTCGGAGCGATTGAATACATTCATAAACGTTTGATTGAAGAACGTGACAAGGGTAAAGCAGTGCTTGTGGTCAGCTTTGAATTAGATGAAATCCTGAATGTTTCAGACCGTATCGCTGTTATCCATGATGGTAAGATTCAAGGTATTGTTACCCCAGCAGAAACAAATAAACAAGAGTTGGGTATCTTGATGGCTGGTGGTGAAATTAAGAAGGGAGATTCAAATGACTAAGAAAACGCAGCAAATTGCGGTGCCTTTGATTTCCGTTGTTCTTGGAATTTTACTTGGTGCCATTATCATGTGGATTTTTGGCTATGATGCTATCTGGGGTTATGAAGAGCTGTTCAAAGCTGCTTTTGGTACTATCCGTAGTATTGGTGAAATTTTCCGTGCAATGGGTCCACTTATTTTAATTGCTCTTGGGTTTGCAGTAGCAAGTCGGGCTGGATTCTTTAATGTCGGCTTGCCAGGGCAAGCTTTAGCTGGTTGGATTTTGAGTGGCTGGTTTGCGCTTTCATTTTCTAATCTTCCTCGCCCAATTATGATTCTTGCTACGGTTGTCATTGCAGCAATAGCTGGTGGGATTATCGGCGCTATTCCAGGTATTCTTCGTGCTTATTTGGGAACGAGTGAAGTTATCGTTACGATTATGATGAACTACATCGTTCTCTATGTTGGAAATGCAATGATTCATAGTTTCCCAAAAAGTGTTATGCAAAGTATTGACTCAAGTGTTAAGGTTGGAGCTAATGCAACCTATCAAACAGAATGGCTACGAGCATTGACCAATAATTCACGGATGAATATCGGAATCTTCTTTTCGGTCATTGCAGTTGTCCTTATCTGGTTTATGCTGAAAAAAACAACGCTTGGATTTGAAATCCGTTCTGTCGGGCTAAATCCAAATGCGAGTGAATATGCAGGGATGTCTGCTAAAAGAACAATTATCCTTTCAATGATTATCTCAGGTGCTCTTGCCGGTGTCGGAGGTGTTGTTGAAGGACTTGGAACTTTCCAAAATGTCTATGTACAAGGAAGTTCCCTAGCTGTCGGCTTTAATGGTATGGCCGTTAGCTTGCTGGCAAATAATTCACCAATTGGTATTCTCTTTGCAGCATTCTTATTTGCCGTGCTTCAAGTCGGAGCTCCAGGTATGAACACCGCAACGATTCCAGCGGAATTGGTCAATATTGTAACAGCATCAATTATTTTCTTTGTAAGTATTCATTACATCATTGAACATTTTATCAAACCAAGAAAACAAGCAAAAGTAAAGGGAGGAAAATAAGATGAATTTTGTAACAATGTTAAGTCTGTTAGTTTCCTCTATGCTGATTTATGCGGCACCTTTAATCTTTACTAGTATCGGTGGTGCCTTCTCAGAGCATGCTGGGATTGTTAATGTCGGACTTGAAGGTATTATGGTTATGGGAGCTTTCTCAGGAGTTGTCTTTAACCTTACTTTTGTGAATATCTTTGGAAATTTAACTCCTTGGTTAGCACTTTTAGTCGGTGGTATTGTGGGACTAATTTTCTCACTCATTCATGCTGTAGCGACTATCAATTTCCGTGCGGATCACGTTGTCAGTGGTACAGTGCTCAATTTAATGGCGCCTGCGTTAGCGATTTTCTTGGTAAAAGCTTTCTATAATAAAGGGCAAACAGATAATATTCAAGTATCATTTGGTAAATTTAATTTTCCACTATTATCAGATATTCCAGTCATTGGAGATATCTTCTTTAAACATACCAGCTTAATGGGATATATTGCAGTTGCGTTTGCTTTCCTAGCATGGTTCATTATGTTTAAGACAAAATTTGGGCTTCGTTTGCGCTCCGTAGGGGAACACCCACAAGCGGCAGACACCCTCGGTATCAATGTTTATCTTATGCGTTATTACGGTGTGATGATTTCAGGTTTTCTTGGCGGTGTTGGTGGAGCGATTTATGCACAATCTATTTCCGTAAATTTCGCTGCTACAACCATTATCGGACCAGGATTCATCTCACTGGCTGCTATGATTTTTGGTAAATGGAATCCAATTGGCGCTATGCTTTCAAGTCTATTCTTTGGACTATCTCAAAGTTTGGCCGTTATCGGAAGTCAATTACCATTCCTATCACATGTACCAGCTGTGTACCTACAAATTGCACCTTATGTATTGACTATTGTTGTGTTGGCAGCATTCTTCGGAAAAGCTGTTGCACCAAAAGCAGATGGTGTCAATTATATCAAATCAAAATAAACTATTGCAAAAAGCCAAGTTACTGTTCAAAGTAGCCTGGCTTTTGTGATAAAAAAACAATCATTCTGCTAAGAAGAGCGACTTAGAGAATGATTGTTTTTAAAATATTTTACATAAAATAGACAATAGCAAGATATTGAAGTGCAGAAGCAGCTAGGATAAAGAGGTGCCAAATCATGTGGAAATATGGTTTTTTCTTAGCATAAAATCCTGCACCAACAGTATAACAGAGTCCTCCAGCTAACATCAATCCCCAGAAAATAGGTCCCGTTTGACCAATGATTTGCGGAATGATCAGAATCACTAACCAGCCCATAATAAGATAAAGTGCCAAGCTAAATTTTTCATTAACTTTTTTAGCAAATATTTTATACAAAATACCAAAAATGGTCGTTCCCCATTGAATTGTGATAATAAGATAACCCAACCAATTGTTCATAAGAGATAGTACGACTGGCGTATAACTTCCCGCAATAGCAATGTAAATCATTGAATGATCGATGATCCGTAGAATATACTTATGCGTAGAACCATAGCTCATTGAATGGTAAATCGTTGAAGAAAGAAACATCAGAAATAAACTGATGACAAAAATTGAAACTCCGACAGCGGCAAGCATACCATGTTCTTCATAGCTGTAAATGGCTGAGATAGGAAGCAGTACTAACATAACCACAGCCCCAACAGCGTGAGTGACAGCATTGGCAATTTCTTCCCCGAAGCTGAGTTGTTTGCTGAGTTTAAGCGTTTGATTCATTTGTTTTACCTCCTTCTAAGGCTAGAGCCAATTTCTTTGTTTGATGAAATAATTTCACCGTTTGGCAAGCTGCTTCAATAGCAGGTGCGACTGTGTCAGCTTTTTCTTCTTGCATGCAATTAACGAATTCATTATAAAGAGTGGCCGAATCTTTTCTGTCTACCAGCAGTTGAATCGTCTTGATAATATCTGGTATTGGAAAGACAGGTTTTAACGTCGTCAATACAATCAGACGAGCAATCTGTACACGATTGTATTTTTTCTTAATTGGCTTTGGAATGTGGGCGTTTTTCACATAATTATTGACCATAGCAGCCGTTAAAGGCTTATCTGTACTATGAAATGCTTGTTCGTTGACACCATTCACATAGAGGAGAACCTGGTCAAGATAAAGATCTAACTCTGGTAGTTCTTCCCAAGTTGGGAATTTTGTGATTTCCAAAATATCCACCTCTTTCTTATCTAGTCTTAATAACTAGATTATATGATAACAAATGTCTAATGTCAAGAGAAAAATCATTTGTTCTGCAAAATAACTTTTGATACAATAAGATTATGAAAATTTTAATTCCAACTGCAAAGGAAATGAATCTTAGCCTTAAACCTCATGGCAAGTGTTTTCTTTCAGAGCAAACAAAAACAATTGTAGCTAGTCTATCACAGTATTCTATTGAAGAATTAGCAGATTTCTATCATATTAGTCTGGAACGTGCAGAAGAGGAGTATGTTCATTTTCAACAATTAAAAAATGGGCAAGCCTTGACTTACCCAGCACTACATTTATTTGATGGTCTTATGTATCGAAACATCAAAAGAAGTGATTTAACGGAGAAAAAGTCGAGGTATGTAGACAAGCATTTGTTCATTACTTCTAGTCTATATGGTGTTATGCCAGCTATGGTGTTGATTTCACCTCATCGATTGGATTTTTCAGTGAAATGTACTATTTCTGGCAAAAGCCTGAAAAATTATTGGCGCAATGATTATGATGCAGCCATTTCAGATGAGGAAATGATTTTGTCTCTGTTATCAAGTGAGTTCGAGACGGTGTTTTCCAAATCTGTGCGCGATAAGATGCTTCGGTTTAAATTTTTAGAAGATAGAGAAGGAAGTTTGAAAGTTCACTCAACTATTTCTAAAAAAGCTCGTGGTCAATTTTTAACAGCTTTAATTGAAAGCCAAGTAAGAAGCAAAGAAGAAATCAAACAATTGCAATTTGCAGGCTTTGCTTTCCGAGAGGATTTGTCTACGATAAATACCTATGTCTTTGTTAAGGAGTAAAATAAAAATGGAATGATGTAAAAGTGTCATTCCATTTTTTGCTTATTTTAGTCAATAGCTGCTAATAATGCTTCAGCTTGAGCTACGAGTTCAGCTTGTTTTTCGTCGGAAACTGTCAGTTGACCAGTTCCCCAGGCTTCTGGGTTTACAGCAACACCAGTAAATGGTTCAACAACTTTCATACGAATAAATGGAAGAAGGCTGCGATAATGTTTGAAAACTTCATCTGGAGAAGTTCCATTGGCTACTGAGGAAACTGTTACAAGTTTTTCATTAAGAGCAGAAGGACCTGATGGGTTTGAAAGGTCAAGTGCACGTTATAGCCAATCTAAGAGATTTTTAACAACTCCTGGAATTGCCCAGTTATAGGTTGGTGAGAAGAGCCAGATAGCATCAGCAGCGAGAATTTCTTCACGAGCTTTGGCAACAGCCGTAGGAGCTGGGCTTTCAATATCTTGGTTGAAAAATGGAACATCTTTGAAATCAAGATAAGAAACTTCAGCTTTGTCAGCAAGAATGTTTTCGGCCTGAGTAGCTAATTGATGGTTGAATGAGCCTTGGCGAAGAGACCCGACGATAAATAGTACTTTTTTAGACATATAAGTCACTCTCCTTTTCTTTTGTACCTGTTTATGTTACAACAAATATCACTAATTAGCAAGAAATTAGCTCAAACTTTTGAATTTTTTTAAAATCCGAATCAAATCTTCTTTATCTTGCTCTGTTAAAATGCTAAATACATGTTGAATATTTTGAATATGATTTGGAAGCACCACTTCAATTTTGCTACGTCCTTCTGGGGTCAATCCGACTAAAAAAGAACGTCGATCAGATGGGTCACAGGTACGAAAAATCCAACCGTCTCGTATCATATTTTTAATGACAACGGTCATATTTCCAGATGTAGCAAGCATTTTATCAATTAAGTCTTGAATGCGTAAGTTCCCTTTGCTATAAAGGGTTTCTAAAACTGAAAATTGAGTTGGAGTCAGATTGTGTTGTTTTGCCGCCTGATTTTCAAAAGGTCGAATCGTGCGAATAGCTTTATTTAAAATAATCATGGTTTTTAAATCTAAATGATTTTCTTGAAAAAGTTTTGTTAGTTTGTCCATAACTGTATTTTATCAATAAGTAGTAATAAAATCAAATTTTAGAAAAAGATAGAAAAAAATCCTTATTTATAGTATAATGGACGAGTGAAAAATAGAAGAAAAAATGATAGAAATTTCATTATTTGGCAATATATTATCGGAAGTGTGATAGTTTTGGTCGTTCTCACTTTTTCTTTTCTTTACATTTTAAATCTATCTATGGATCCTTACCAATCAGCTAAGGTAACGGCTAGTAAAATTGCTCGTCAATATGCGGATTTGGATAAAGTGGATCGCTTTGCTATTTATAACGGTGAAAAAAGTTATTACAGTCTTTTGGGGAAAAATCGTAAAAAGACGCAGCTTGCTGTTTTGATAGAAGCAGATAGTGATAAAATCTATACTTATGAGTTGTCCAAAGGGATTAGTCAAGAAAAAGCAAAACAAATCGCTAAAGAGAGTGGTGCCAAACAAATTGATAAAGTGACATTTGGCTATGTAAAAGAGCAACCAATCTGGGAAGTCAAGTCTGGAACAATTTATTATAATGTTGGATTTGAAACAGGAACATTGCTCAGCAAGGAGGGGCTATGATATTATCAAATCGTGTTTTAGATATGGAAGAAAGTGTAACCTTAGCAGCAGCAGCGCGCGCAAAAGCTTTAAAAGCACAAGGGCGTGATATCCTTTCGCTGACTTTGGGAGAGCCAGATTTTCCAACTCCGAAGAATATTCAAGATGCTGCTATCTCTGCAATAAAAGACGGTAGAGCTAGCTTTTATACAGTTACCAGTGGTCTGCCTGAATTAAAGGAAGCAATTGTAGCATATTTTGCAAAATACTATGGTTATACGATTAAACCAAATCAAGTGACCGTTGCAACGGGTGCAAAGTTCTCCCTTTATACCTTTTTTATGAGTGTCATCAATCCAGGTGATGAAGCGATTATTCCGGCACCGTGCTGGGTTAGTTATGGCGACCAGATTAAGATGGCAGAAGGGATACCAGTTTTTGTTCAAGCGACGGAAGCAAATCATTTCAAAGTGACCGTTGAGCAATTAGAGGCTGCTCGGACAGAGAAAACGAAAGTTTTGGTGCTCAATTCTCCTTCCAATCCAACGGGAATGATTTATACTGATGAGGAGTTATTAGCGATAGGTAATTGGGCGGTAGAGCACGATATTCTCATTTTGGCAGATGATATTTATGGCCGCTTGGTTTACAATGGAAATGAATTTACACCGATTTCGAGCTTATCTGAAGCGATCCGCAAGCAAACAATTGTTATCAATGGTGTATCTAAGTCGTATTCGATGACTGGTTGGCGGCTGGGTTATGCTGTTGGAGAGCCTGAAATCATTGCAGCGATGAGTAAAGTGGCTGGACAAACGACTTCTAATCCAACCACTGCTTCTCAATATGCGGCGATTGAAGCTTTAAAGGGTCCTCAAGATACTGTTGAAACCATGCGTCAGGCTTTTGAAGAACGTCTCAATACCATTTATCCTTTGCTTGCAGAAGTTCCTGGCTTTGAAGTGGTGAAACCACAAGGAGCGTTTTACCTCTTTCCAAATGTTAAAAAAGCAATGGAGCTGAAAGGCTATTCAGATGTGACAGAGTTTACAACAGCTATTCTAGAAGAAGTAGGTGTCGCTCTTGTAACGGGTGCTGGCTTTGGTGCGCCAGAGAATGTTCGCCTGAGCTATGCGACGGATATGGATACCTTGAAAGAGGCCGTTCATCGTATCAAGGCGTTTATGGAGGATTAAAAAATGATCGATCATTTTACCCTTAAGGTAAAGAATTTAGAAGTTCCTAAAGCTTTCTATCAAGCAGCTTTGGCTGCTGGAGGAAAGGATAATGGTGCACCTAGCGAACGTAAAAATTACCATGTGGGGATACTATGCGGCCTTTGTGATAGACCCAGACGGGAACAACATTGAGGCTGTTTATCATAAAAAATAAAATAGAAAAGAGAAAAAACGTGTCAGCAAAATATACTTCAATTATGGATGTTAAAAATCATGTCGGAGAAGAAGTGACGATTGGTGCTTGGGTTGCCAATAAATCAGGAAAAGGAAAAATTGCCTTCTTGCAATTGCGTGACGGTACAGCTTTTTTTCAAGCTGTGGCTTTCAAGCCAAATTTCCTTGAAAAATTTGGTGAAGAAGAGGGGCTGGATAAATTTAATGTTATTAAACACTTGAACCAAGAAACAGCTGTTTTAGTAAAAGGAATCGTCAAAGAAGATGAGCGCTCAAAATTTGGATATGAATTAGACGTAACGGATATTGAAATCGTTGGAGAGTCTACTGATTATCCTATCACACCAAAAGAGCACGGAACAGACTTTTTGATGGATCACCGTCATTTATGGCTACGATCACGCAAGCAAATGGCAATTATGCAGATTCGCAACGCAATTATCTATGCTTCCTATGAATTTTTTGACCGCAACGGCTTTATCAAATTTGACAGTCCGATTTTATCAGGAAATGCAGCGGAAGATTCTACAGAACTTTTCGAAACAGACTACTTTGGTACACCAGCATACTTGAGCCAATCTGGTCAGCTTTACCTTGAAGCTGGTGCTATGGCCCTTGGTCGCGTCTTT
>OHAS01002159.1_pt1 | contig 14594 bp, 14 predicted proteins | sample 1577131 | NCBI WGS metagenome assembly OHAS01 (sample SAMEA3541566, study PRJEB24748) | human gut metagenome | biome: human gut; feature: human-associated habitat; material: faeces | place: China | collected 2012 | reverse complement strand
ATCTCTGTATTTCCAGTTGTTAAGACATGCTCATAGACATGAGATTCCCCAGTCATATCAAGTCCAACTTTTTCTTTTAATCTTCCAGTGCCAGCTATTCTTATGAGATCTTTGCTCATAATTTCTACATCTATATTTATTACTTGAGAAATAGTTTCAGCATATTTTGATATATCGCCTTTTATTTTATTTAATAAATCCATATTCCCACATCCTTTTATTTCATATATACATTATACAATTTTTTCTCAAAATGAGAAAGAAAAAAATAATTAAAAGAGTAAATTAGAAAAAATAGGACTTTGGTGAAAATTATCAAAATGATAGTTATTTCTCAAAATGAGAAATTAAAAAATGGTTTATTTTACAAAAATGAATAAAAATAATTCTAAAAGTTCTAAAAATAAACGGAAAAAAAATTTAAAAAATTGGTATGGTTTTTGCTTATTATATACTATGAAAATAAAACAATAGGAGGAAAAAAATTGGAACTATTAAAATGGGTACATAATAAAAAAAGCAGAAATGCTGAATATAAAAAATCTGAACTTTCAGGTTTCAGCTCTGAGGAAATGAAGGAGGTTTATGAATTTCATAAAAGTCTTCCTGACTATCAAGCTACTCCTTTAGTTGATTTAAAATCTCTTGCTTCATACTATGGAGTTAAAAAAGTATGGCTGAAAGATGAATCTAAAAGATTTGGGCTTAATGCCTTCAAAGTACTAGGAGGGTCATATGCTATAGGTAAATATCTTAGTAAAAAACTTAACAGAGATATGAAGGAGCTTCCTTTCAATGTCCTTATCTCTGATGAAGTAAAAAAACAATTAGGAGATGTCACTTTTGTTACTGCTACTGATGGTAATCATGGTAGAGGTGTTGCATGGATGGCTGCAAGGCTTAGACAAAAATCTGTTGTATATATGCCTAAAGGTTCAGCTCAGATGAGATTTGATGCTATTGCCAGAGAAGGAGCAGATGTAACAATAACTGATCTTAATTATGATGATGCTGTAAGGCTTGCTAATAAAGGAGCACAGGATCATGGTTGGATAATGGTACAGGATACTGCATGGGACGGATATGAAGAAATTCCTTTATGGATTATGCAGGGATATTCAACAATAATAAATGAAGTTGTAGAACAGCTTGAAGCAGCTAAAGAAGAAAAACCAACTCATGTATTTCTTCAAGCTGGGGTAGGATCATTTGCAGGGGCAGTGCAGGGGTACTTAGCACATCTTTATGGAGATGACAGACCAGTTACAATTATCTGTGAGCCTCATGGAGCTAACTGTATATATAAATCTATGGAAGCTAATGATGGAAACCCTCATAATGTATCTGGAGATCTTACTACTATAATGGCTGGGCTTGCATGTGGAGAACCAAATACTATTAGTTGGAAAATACTAAGAGATAATGCAGATTTCTCTGTGTCATGTGATGATCAGGTTGCAGCTAGAGGAATGAGAGTACTTTCAAGCCCTCTTGGAAATGATACAAGAGTCATCTCAGGAGAATCAGGAGCTGTAGGGTTAGGACTATTCACTATTCTTTCAGAAAAGAAAGAAGAATACAAAGAACTTATGAATGAACTGAAAATAGATGAAAATTCAAGAATTCTTTGCATCAGTACAGAAGGAGATACAGATGTAGAGGGATATAAAAATGTAGTATGGAATGGAGCTTATCCAAATAAATAATATTTTAAATAAAAAATTCAGGAGGAATTTAAATGTTGACTAATGAAAGAAAAGAACAAATAGTAGAAGTACTTCAAAATCTTATTCAAAGAAGAAGTTATTCAGGAGAAGAAAAAGAGGTAGCAGAATATATTAAAAAATTATGTCTTGAAGTAGGATATGACACTGTACATATAGATAAATATGGAAATGTTATTGGTTCTGTAAAAGGAAAATATGAAGGACCAAAAGTACTTATGGACGGGCATATAGATACAGTTCCAGTAGATGAGGAAAAATGGACTAAAAAACCTTTTGCAGGAAATATAGAAGATGGGAAACTTTATGGAAGAGGAACTACAGATATGAAAGGAGCTGTATGTGCAATGCTTCTAGCTGGAGCATACTTAGCTCAAGATTTGAAAAAAGAGTTTGCAGGAGAAATATTTATTGATGGTGTAGTTCATGAAGAATGTTTTGAAGGAGTTGCAGCAAGAGAAATAAGTAAATATGTAAAACCTGATTATGTAATAATAGGGGAAGCTTCTCAACTTAACCTTAAAATAGGGCAGAGAGGAAGAGGAGAAATAGTAGTAGAAACTTTTGGAAAACCAGCTCACTCAGCTAACCCAGAAAAAGGAATAAATGCAGTATATAAAATGATGAAGATAATAGAAAATATTCAAAAACTTCCAATGACTCATCATGACACATTAGGATATGGAATACTTGAATTAACAGATGTGAAATCATCTCCGTATCCAGGAGCATCAGTAGTACCAGATTATTGTAGAGCTACTTATGACAGAAGACTTTTAGTAGGAGAAACTCCTGAAAGTGTACTTGCACCTATTCAAAAATTATTAGATGAAATGATGAAAGAAGATGACACTCTAAAAGCAAAAGTATCATATGCAAGAGGGGTAGAAAAATGCTGGACAGGGGCAACAATAGAAGGAGAAAGATTCTTCCCAGGATGGCTGTTTGAAGAAAAAGATGAATATGTACAAAAAGCATTAAAAGCACTAAAAGAAATAGGACAAACACCAACAATAACTCACTATAACTTCTGTACAAATGGATCACACTATGCAGGGGAAGCAGGAATAAAAACAATAGGATATGGACCATCAAGAGAAAATCTAGCACATACAATTGATGAGTATATAGAATTAGATAGCCTATATAATGTAACAGAAGGATATTATGCAATTTTAAAAGCTTATTTGGCAAAGTAATAAATTAAATTAATTTAGGGGGAATCAAATATGAATAAAGCACAAATCACAGCTTTAGTAATTATTTTACTTTATATGGCGGCAACTGTTGCTATTGGACTTATTGCCTCAAGAAAAAAAGCAGAAGAAAAGCAAAGTAATGATGACTTTTTAATGGCGAGCAAGTCTTTAGGTCCAGTAGTTCTTGCAGGAACATTATTTGCAGCTAATACAGGGGGAGCAAGTACAACAGGTATTGCAACTAATGTTTTTCAATATGGACTATCAGCAGCATGGTATGTTATAGCAGGAGGAATAGGATTTGTTTTAGTATCATTTATAGCTCCGTATTTCAGAAGAGCACAGGCGAATACAGTGCCTGAAATAATTAGCAAGAGATATGGTAAAGCTTCTCATATATTTACTGCTATCACATCTATTTTGGCATTATTTATGGCAACAGGAGCTCAAATTATAGCAACAGCTTCTATTATTAATGTTGTTACAGGGTTTGATTTTAAAACAGCAGCAATAGTAAGTACAGCAGTAGTTATTATATATACTATGGTTGGAGGCTTTAAATCTGTTACAGCAGCAAATCTAATGCATGTTCTGTTCATTACAGTAGGAATGACTATTGCAATGCTTGTAATGGTAAATAGTAAAGAAGTTGGTGGGTTTGGTGCATTATTCCAGAAGGCAGAAGCTATGAAAAGTGTAAGTGGTGCAAATATGGATATGCTTAGTATGACAAAAATAGGAGCTACAACAATTATAGGATACATAGCTATGTATTTCATGACTTTCCCTACTGGACAGGAAATAGTTCAAACTTATTGTTCAGCAAAAGATGGTAAATCAGCAAAATTAGGATCTATACTTGCTGGACTTGTATCAGCAGCTTATGCGATAGTTCCTGCTATAATCGGACTTTTAGCTTATGTTTGTATTGATGGGTATGCACTTGGAGGATCTCAAAAAAATGCTCTTGCACAAGCAACAATTACATTTGCTCCAGCTGTCATTGCAGGTATAGTACTAGCAGCAATTGTTGCAGCAACTATGAGTAGTGCAGCAGGAAACATGATTGGTACTGCCACAATGTTTACAAATGATATTTTTGTTCCTTATATTAATAAAGGTGTTAAAGAAGATAAAAAAGAAATTTGGATTTCAAAAATTGCCATGTTAATAGTTGGAGGAGTAGGACTTTTCATAGCTCTTGAAGCAAGTAATGTAATCAGTGTTATGATGGGGGCTTTTGCTCTTAGAAGTGCAGGACCTTTTGCAGCATTTATCTGTGGTATTTTCTACAAAAATGTAACAAGAAATGCAGGGTTTATTTCAATTGTTGCAGGTACAGTTGTAGCAGCTATATGGATATACATTTTAAATACTCCTTGGGGACTGAATGCAATGGTTCCTGGTGGAATTGTAGCGTTTATAGTAATCTTTGCTGTTTCAGCAATTGAAAGAAGTATGGGTGTAAAACCAGCTCCAGAAATTGAATTTGAAAATATTTAATGATATAAGTACAACTATTAAGGAGGAGATTATATTATGAAGAATATGAAGAAATTGATAAAAAATGGTTTTGTTATTGATGGTAGTGGTGAAAAAAGATATAAAGCAGATGTCCTTGTAAATGGAGATAAAATTGAAAAAATAGGAGCAATAGATAATATAGAAGGAGCAGAAGTTATAGATGCTACTGGTAAAATAGTAGCTCCTGGATTTATAGATACTCATAGTCACTCAGATTTAAAAGTATTAATAGAACCATTTATTGAACCTAAACTTCGTCAAGGGATAACTACAGAAATACTTGGACAAGATGGAATTTCAATGGCTCCTCTTCCAAAAGAGTTTGTAAGTTCTTGGAGAAAAAATCTAGCTGGACTAGATGGTGACAGTGATCTTCTTTCTTGGGACTGGGAAACAACAGATAAATATCTTGATCTTATAGCAAAAACTGGTTCTGGACCTAATGAACTATATTTAGTTCCTCATGGAAATATCAGAATGGAAGCTATGGGACTTGAAGCAAGAGTGGCAACTGATGAAGAATTGGCTAAGATGAGAGATATAACTAGAAGAGAGATGGAAGCTGGTGCAGCTGGACTTTCAACAGGACTTATCTACATACCTTGTGCTTATTCAGATACTAGAGAATTAGTAGAAATATGTAAAGTAGCAGCAGAATATGACAGACCTCTAGTTATACATCAAAGAAGTGAAGCAGATACTATGATTGAATCTATGAATGAAGTTATAACTATAGCTAGAGAAAGTGGAGTAAAAATTCATTTCTCTCACTTCAAAATATGTGGTAAAAAGAACTGGCATCTAATAAAAGATATCATTGCTCTTCTTGATAAATGTAAAGAAGAGGGAATTAAAATATCTTATGACCAATATCCATATGTTGCAGGAAGTACAATGCTAGGAGTTATTATTCCACCTTGGGCACATGCAGGAGGAACTGATAAACTTGTAGAAAGATTGGGAAATAAAGCTGATAGAGAAAAAATGAAACATGATATAATCAATGGAATTCCAGGTTGGGATAACTTTATAGATTTTGCTGGGTTCGAAGGTATATATGTAACTTCAGTAAAGACAAAAGCTAATGAAGACTGTATAGGAAAAAATCTAATAGAAATAGCTGAATTAAGAGGAAAAGATAAATTTGATGCAGTATTTGATTTGTTGAAAGAAGAAGAAAATGCTGTTGGAATGTATGACTACTATGGAAAAGATGAGCATGTAGTTACTTTCATGACAAGAGAAGAAAGTAATATATGTACAGATGGACTTTTAGGAGGAAAACCACACCCTAGAGTATATGGAGCTTTTCCAAGAGTTATAGGAAAATTTGTAAGAGAAATGAAAGCTATGACATTGGAAGAAGCAGTTTATAAAATGACAAATAAACCTGCTAAAACATTTAAAATAGAGAATAGAGGACTATTAAAAGAAGGATACTTTGCAGACGTAGTTATATTTGATGAAAATACAACTATTGATAAAGGAACTTTTGTTGACCCTATTCAATTCCCAGAAGGAATAAGTCATGTAATGGTAAATGGAGAACTTGTAATTAATAATTATAAGAAAAATGAAGTATTGCCAGGAAGAGTTATCAGAATTAAAAAATAGCTACCATTTACAAAATTGTTCATAAATTTTGTACTCTAAATAATCCTTAAAAAAGCGCGTGAGAAATCACGTTCTTTTTTGTGCTTACATCGAAGGAGGAGAATTGACTTTTTCAGGTAAATCTGCTATAATTAAATTACTCGTAGTATTAGAAAAAACATCATGAAGTAGGCTTTCACTGTGTGGAAGCCTTTTTCATACTTATAAGTTAGTGATGTTTCTTGTAAGTAGTAGATTTAATACTGCGAGGAGGTTTAGTATGTTTAAACTGGAGTTTCACTTTAACAACAATAAGATTGAAGGAGGTACTTTAATAATTATTCTTTTAATCATTGCTGCTATGGTGATTTGCTTCTTAGTTTACTAAACTAAGCCTCAACCCTTCGGGGTTAAAAGCAGGAGATATAAATATTATATTACTGCAAAGAAAATAAAAATATAAATTTGAGAAGAGCCAATTTTGGCTCTTTTTTTTGTATGAGAAAATGTTGTAAAATGTGAGAATTTTAAATGAAAATTGATATAGCAAAGACCTTTTAAACTTAGTACAAATACAGAAATAAGAAGAATATACATAAAAATTCCATATCTTTTTGTATTGATTAATATCTTTAGCTTCAAATTTAGTTCATATTTTTTTAAAAAAGTTGTTGATTAATTTTTGGAAATGTGATATCTTGTTGTTAATGGTTGATAAATGTTGAAAACTGTGAAAATAAGTTGAAGAACATAAAAATTGATGGATACAAATTTTGATATAGTATATAATTATGGGTAATAGTATATGTTTTGAGAAAATGTAAGATAATGTGAACTATATCAAAGGGGGTATTTAAAAATGCTGGCAATTCAAAGATTAAAAGAGATTGAAAAAATCTTAAATGAAAAAGGAAGTGTAATAATAACCACACTCAGCAAACAATTCAATGTGTCTGAAGAAACTATAAGACGTGATCTGGATAAACTTGAGAAAACAAAAGTGTTAAAAAGAGTGAGAGGGGGAGCATATCTTCAATCAGAAACTGACAAACAGGTTCCTTTAGAAATAAGAGAAAAGATATATCTGGAAGAAAAACATGAGATAGCTAATAAAGCTAATGAATTTATTCAAGATGGAGATACTTTGATGATAGACAGCAGTACTACAGCAGTATGTGTAGCTGAAATTGTAGAAAAATATGAGAAAAAAGTTACTGTAATAACTAACTCAATAAGAGTAGTGGAAGTATTTCAAGATTCTAAATGGGTAAAAATAATATGTGTTGGTGGAAGTTTTAGAAAGAGAACAAAATCTTTTATAGGAACTCAGGCTGTAAATCAGCTGGAAACTCTTTATGCAAATAAAGCATTTGTAAGCTGTACAGCGGTTAACAGAAAGTTTGGAGTAACAGATGACAGTGAAAGAGAAGCTGAAATCAGAAGAAAAATGATAGCTAATTCAGAAGAAACATTCTTGATAGCAGATAGAACTAAATTTGATAGTTTAGAATCTCACTTAATATGTGGGTTGGAAAAAATAGATCATATTATAACAGATCAGAAGTTATCAAACGAATGGGAAGAATCTCTTAAAAAGCTGAAGGTAGATATTGTATATATATAATTCTAAGGAGGCGTATAAAAATTGGAAAATTTTAATTTTAAAAACAGCACAAGGCTCATATTTGGAAAAGATACTCATGAAGAAGTAGGAAAGTATATTAAAGACTACAGTAAAAAAATTCTGCTGCATTATGAGGGAGATGGGAGTCTGATTAAAAAACTTGGTATATATGACAAAGTAGTAAAATCTCTTGAAGATAATAGAATAGAGTATATAGCATTTGGAGGAGTAATTCCTAACCCAAGATTATCTCTGGTGTATGAAGGAATAGAAATATGCAGAAAAAACAATATAGATTTTATTCTGGCAGTAGGGGGAGGAAGTGTAATAGATTCAGCTAAAGCTATATCTCTTGGAGTCGCTTACAATGGAGATGTGTGGGATTTTTTTACAGGAAAAAATCAACCTGAAGTTTCTTTGAATGTAGGAGTAATTCTTACAATACCTGGTTCAGGGTCAGAAATGTCAGAAAGTGCCATAATAAGTGATGAGAAAACTTCAATGAAATGTGTCTGTGATACAGAAAAGAATTTTCCAGTATTTTCAATACTTGACCCACAAGTATGTTTTACAATACCGCCTTATCTGATGGGATGTGGAATAACTGATATAATGTCACATCTCATGGAGAGATATTTTAGTCAAACATCAGATACACAGCTAAGTGATGCACTTTTAGAAGCAGCAATGAGAATAGTTGTGGAATTTGGACCAAAAGTAATTAAAGAGGCAAAAAATTATAATAATTGTGCCCAAATAATGTGGGCAGCCACTATTGCGCACAATGGAATGATAGCAGCAGGAAGAATAGCTGACTGGGCTTCTCATAGAATCGAACATGAGATAAGTGCTATATATGATATAACTCATGGAGCTGGGATGGCAATAGTATTTCCAGCATGGATGGAATATGTAAAAGATGAAAATATTGAAAGATTTTCAGAATTTGCAGTAAAAGTCTTTGGAGTAAAAATAGATGAAGATAAAGAAAAGACTGCTTTAAGAGGAATAGTTGAACTGAAGAAATTTTTTAAAAATCTTAAAATGAAAACTTCTCTTAGAGAAGCAGGAATAGGAGAAGAGAATTTTGAAATGATGGCTGAGAAAGCTTTGGCAGGAAATGTAACTCTTGGAAGATTTAAAAAATTAACAAAAGATGATATTGTGAATATTTTAAAAATGTCAAAATAGGAAGGTAAAAATAAATGTTACTAGAAAAAGAAAGAAAAGAAGTTATGGAATACGGCAGACGTATGATAAAAGAAGGACTTACTAAAGGAACTGGAGGAAATATAAGTGTAGTTAACAGAGAAAAAAATCTTATGGCAATTACTCCAAGTGGAATCGATTATCTTGAAATAATTCCAGAAGATGCAATTTTTAGCCATAAAACGCTAAAACGTTCTTGCTAACAGTCAAAACTTTAGTTTTGTTACTGTTACAAGGTTGTTATAACATAAAAGAAATTGCGAAACAATTTCTAACCTATAAACGTTAAAATATTCCAGTCAAGAGTCAAAATGAAACATTTTAACCCTGTTATGAAGTTGTTATACCATAATTTATAACATTCATACATAAAAAGATGACATTTTATCCATATGCCTTTCATACAACACCATATAAAATACAAAAGGAGTTTTCTTTGCAACAAGAAAACTCCTTTTACCTTTATACACAATTACAAAATTTCATATTATGAATCATATCCATTTGGATTCATCGTTTGCCAACGCCACGTATCTGCACACATATCATTTATATTTTTTGTTGCATGCCAATTTAGTTCCTTCGCTGCTTTTTCAGGGTCAGCATAGCATACCGGAATATCACCCGGTCTTCGTGCAACGACTTCGTAAGGAATCTTCTTACCTACTGCTTTTTCAAAAGCATGCAACATTTCCAATACAGAGTATCCTTGGCCGGTTCCTAAGTTATAAATTTGCAAACCACATGGTGTCTCAAATTTTTTCAGTGCAGCAACGTGACCTTTTGCTAAGTCGACTACATGAATAAAGTCACGCACTCCTGTGCCATCTTTAGTGTCATAATCACCGCCGAATACATTTAATTTTTCTAATTTTCCAATGGCAACTTGAGAGATATACGGCATCAAATTGTTTGGAATTCCATTTGGGTCTTCACCAATACGACCGCTTTCATGTGCGCCTACCGGATTAAAATAGCGTAAAATCACAGGATTAAATGCGGTATCTGCTTTTGCAGCATCTTTTAAAATTTGTTCCAGCATTAGTTTTGTGGTGCCGTATGGGTTGGTAGTAGACAAAGGAAAATCCTCTGTAATCGGCATTTTGGATGGATTTCCATACACGGTTGCGGAAGAACTAAACACAAAATTCTTTACACCAAATTCGTTCATAACATCCAGCAAAACCAAAGTAGAAATAAGATTATTATTATAATACTTCAACGGCACCCGCACAGATTCACCAACTGCTTTTAGTCCTGCAAAGTGAATCACAGCGTCAATGTGTTCTTTCGCAAAAATCCCTCTTAATGTTTCTTCATCGCGTACATCAGCTTCATAAAATGAAATTGATTGATTGGCAAGCTCTTCAATACGATGAATTGCTTCAGGTTTACTGTTATCAAAATTATCTACTACAACAACTTCATAACCTGTCTGTAACAATTCTACACAGGTATGGCTACCAATATAACCTGCACCACCTGTAACCAAAATTTTCATATATGCAACCTCTTTTAAATTTCATATTTACTGTAATTTTCATTTTTATTTTATCATAATCAACAAATAATGTCGACTGCAAAAAATAAGGCTACACTCCATAAGTTTTGTGTAAAACACTCAAATAATTTTCTATAAAATGTATAAACACACAAAATTATTACGTTTATATGAACTTTATTTTAGAAATACCCTATTTTTATAGAATAATAACAAGCTAAAATTACCATGAAAATTTGTACTGTATGAAGGATAATTTTCTTTATTCTGCAAATAATTTGTTTATTACAAAATTTTAAGGAGATTTTTATGGTACAAACCGCACGATTATTTTTAGCCGGAAGTTCCATTTATCCTGCATTAGAACTATTGTACCGCAAAAAGACACATGTATCCATGGCGGTAGCAGGAGGAACCAGCCTATGTTTTATCAATAAAGTATGCAATGGTCTTTTAAAACAAAAAAGTTTACCGGTAAAATGCGTTGCAGGCTCTTTTATTATTACAGGTGTAGAACTTGCCACAGGTTTGGTGGTCAATGTGATGATGAAGAAAAAAGTTTGGGACTATTCCAATTTGCCTTTCAATATCAAAGGACAAGTATGTCTTCCATTTACAGTCATCTGGGGATTGATTACCATACCTGCTCTTATGATATGCAAACTCCTGAAATGTAAATAAAGCACGTGAGAGCTGATTGATTTGCTTCTCACGTGCTTTATTATTTATGATGTTTCTTTTTTTGATGCGGATGTTCTTCTTTTTCAATTTCGTGCATCAATTCACGCTGTTCCAGTTTTTGCTTCTTTTTACGAGCCAACATCACCATGCAGAAATCAAATGCAGAACCCAGCACTACGCCTACAGCCACACCAATTGCCAAACCGATTGGCAAATTCTGAAAGCCATAGTAACCAATCAAACCGCCTGCAATTGCTCCCAAAGCAACACCAATAGAAGCACCCGATAGAATTGTACTACGTTTTTTTGCGTCCATTTATATTACCCCTTACAAACTTAGTTTTGATTTATTTATAGTAACATTATACTCGATGTTTGTCTATAAAACTACGTGCATTTGAAACAAATTTACATATGTTTTCTATTTCAAACTATCTGATGCGAAGATTTTTATTTCGCGATTTTCTTGTTTACCCATAACAAATTTTCACCTGCTATTTCACATAGTACCTATTGTTATGAAAAATAAAAAGCAGTTGACAATAAAAAAATAAAATGCTAGAATAGTTAGGTAGCTAAGTATATGGAGGTTCTTGAATGTCAAATATATCGAAAAAAATGATGATGCCTCAAAATAAGAGGGAAGATCTTATATTTACCGTATTGAATGTAGTATTCATGTGTACATGTATGCTTATATTTAACATGTTCCTTAGTATGGGGATATCATGGGATGCGGTAAAACAAGCCTGGCTTTTGGAGCCATTAACCTTAGTTGTTGTTTTTTGTCTTGAATATTTCGTTGGTTGTCCCTTTGTGAAAATGCTGATGAAAAAAATAGGCAGACCTTGGATGAAACCTTGGATGTTTACAGTATTGTTCCAACTTTTCACAGTATCACTTATGGTAATTTTAGAATCCTTTTATGGCGCATTGCTTACAGTAGGATTTAGCAGTGAAATTTGGACCACTTGGATTCATCACATTCCTATTAACTGGTGTATAGCCTTACCATTAATGATTTTGGTCTGTAACCCTTTGATGCGCCTTTTATTCAGATGGCTGTTTCCGGTAGGGAAAATTCTTGATTAAAATAATTACAAAATGGGTGAAATAATTTATTTTACAAGCACTATGTACAGTGCTGAATAATCTTAGAGCTAAAAAAAGTCCGTTTGAAACGGACTTTTTTTATAGGCAGAAAATTAAAAATATTCTTTTTCAAAAAAGATAAAATCATCTATTCTTTCAGTTCATTGTTATTTTCTTATATATAGCAATAAAATACAACTCTTTCAATATATCAATTAAGATATATCTAAAATGAGGCTTCTTCCTCTAAATTTTTTAACATTTGATTTAAGACCTTTAGAAAAACATTTAAATCATCTTGAGAAATTCCAAGCATCAATGTTTCTTCTAAATGGACAACATCCTTAGCAATCTGCTCTTTTAGCCCTGCACCCTTTTCTGTTATAACAATCCTTTTTAACCTGGCATCGTAAGGAGTACTTTCTCTGCGTATAACACCGTTTTTCTCCATTAATTTTAAAATGCCTGTGGCTGTTGACGGGCGCAAGTTAAATTCTGATTCAATATCTTTTTGAAATACATCCCCATTATTAGATAAAATAAAATGTAAAACCCTTCCTTGTGTACCGCTCATATTTGTGGAAGAACAAGATATTGCTATATTCCTGTATATTTGATTTGAAAGCTTACCGATAACTCTTCCTATCAGGACTTGATTTTCCATATTATCACACCCCATTATTGCTAAGCATTATAAAATAAAACAATAGATTCCGTCAACCATTCTCTTAAAACAACAAGAAAAATCATGTTTCAACTGTATCAGTATATATAGAATATATTATATTTTTTTGGAATGCAAAAATCGAATAAATGTGCGGTCATCTTCGTGTATCAGTTGAAATTCATAACGATATCTGCCATAATCCCAAGTTTCATCATAGCTTGGCATTAATGTAAAATCCGCAGTAATATTACCGTTGGTTTGAGTCTCTATAACCAAATCTTTATAAGTAAAATTGTAAGGGAAGTCCATAGGAAGAATGACGTATCCCCCTCTCTCTTTATCATAATACTGATTATAATAAAACGAATCTACGCCGAAAAATTCATGCGCAATTTGTTGAACATGTTCCATAGAAAGATACTTGCATTCGAGCGTATATTCCGTACCGTCTCCTGCTGCATATGGTTGATTGATTTCTTCTCTATATAAACTTGGAGGATACGGATTTCCTTCTTGTTGAGAATTTGTAATGGAAAAAATAAATCTCCAAATAGACTCCATAGACATACGAGAACCATCTTTGATAGGTTCTTCACTTAATGTTGCATTGATTAGAATAGCTATAACAGAAGGCAATTGATTTTTCGCAATTTCTAACTCTTCTGCTGAAAAAGTTTCCGCAGCAGAACTGATTTCTAAAGAAACTTCCAGCTGGGATACCTCTGATTGAGATACTTCTGATTGAGAATGACTTCCAGCTGGAATACAGCCTGTTAGACTAAACGTAAATATCACACCTGTGATAACCATTGTTAATACTTTTCCTAATGTTTTTATCATAAATATTCTCCTATCATCAAACGATAATCCTTTGTAGACAGTTGTGTGATATAAAATCATCCATATACTACTATTTTAAAGGTTTCTAAATAAAAATCAAATATAAGTAATTATCATTCGCAAACCTTACGGATTTCCTATAATAAAATGGATAAAAACGGTTTTCCATTATACTCCTACTAGGGATATATAAATTTACTGAAGTCTTTTTCTTATGTAAATTTTATAGACTAACTGTTTTGTTTATATGGGGATAAATCACCAATATAAGACTATTCTTTATTTTCAAACCCATGGTCATTTATGTAATATAAATATATTAAACTGCACAATACACCAATAAGACCATAGACAGCATCCACAATATCTATTGTGTTCAGCAGTCGAACTATCGTTTCATAAATAAAGTTTCCTGCAACAATGATTATACCAATCAAAAAAACAGAATGGATACCATTTTCCATATATAAGCGACATATAGCCAAACGATATACACAAAATGAAATTTATTACAACAATATCGTTATTCAATGTGTGTGCTCCTTTTATAAGAGCTAAAACGATACAAAATGCAAAATGGTAGCAACGCTTATTGTTGTAATTTTTTTGGATTCTTCAAGCTTTGCATTGTTCGTAACCTCTTTAACATCTAAATCTGTATTACTTTTTATTGTTTTCATTTATGTTACAGAAATTCCAGGCAACGACGATAAAAGTATAAACCTGAATTAAGATAATACGTAGTGACTGGAAATCAAAAAATTTTAGATAAGATTTATATGCACATGATACGCAATAAAAAATTATCATAATCTCGTGTTGCATTTTCATCGCCATATGGAATTTTTATACCCGTAAAATTGAATATAGTATAACAAAACCGCGTACCGCTGCGGAAAAACGCAACTCGCCCAGATCATCTATCTATCAAGCGAATTCA
>OHAS01002153.1_pt1 | contig 14620 bp, 6 predicted proteins | sample 1577131 | NCBI WGS metagenome assembly OHAS01 (sample SAMEA3541566, study PRJEB24748) | human gut metagenome | biome: human gut; feature: human-associated habitat; material: faeces | place: China | collected 2012 | reverse complement strand
TCCGGCGATGGAGCAACGGTTGCAGGTATCAATATGGAAGGACCGTTTCTGGATCCTGTTAAGAAGGGCGCACATGTCGAAGAATGGATCACGGAACCGGATGCAGATTTTGTAAGGGAATTGAATGAAGTATCAGGTGGAAGGATTAAACTGGTAACGTTGGCACCGAATGTCAGCGGTGCGATGGAATTTATCAGGAAAATGCAGAGTGAAGTACAGATATCTCTGGGACATACAGCGGCAGATTATGAATGTGCGTCAGAAGCAATGGCACTGGGGGCACATCATGTAACGCATCTTTATAATGCGATGCAGCCGTTGGCCCACAGAGAACCGGGACTGATCGGAGCGGCTTCGGATGATCCGGAATGTATGGTCGAACTGATCTGTGATGGCTATCATATTCATCCGGCTGTAATCAGAGCAACGTTCAGAATGTTCGGACCGGAAAGAGTCATCCTGATCAGTGATTCCATGCGTGCAACAGGGATGAAAAACTGTACATATGAGCTCGGCGGACAGGAAGTAACTGTGAAGGACCGCAAGGCAGTGCTGAAAGACGGAACACTGGCAGGATCTGCGACAAATCTGTTTGGCTGTATGTGCAAGGCAATAGAATTTGGTGTGCCTGTAGACCAGGCGATTTTTGCAGCCACGAGAAATCCGGCAAGAAGTATTGGGATTTATGACAGAACAGGGTCTGTTCATACAGGTAAAGAGGCAGATCTTCTTCTGGTAACAGAGAATTTTGAATTAAAAAGAGTTATCTGATATACCTGCTGAAGTATTGGATCATCATTCACAGAATAACTTGATTTAGTTCAGGAATTGTGATTGTATTTCAGAATTAAATGCGTTATGATAATAAATAGACAAAAAAGTTATAGAAAAATACAGCAGGTGGAGTAGATGGATAAAAGGGTATTGCGTGAACGAATGCGCAAAAAGCAACAGCAGATAAGACGTCGTCAGATGATGAAAAAAGGCGCGTATATTGTTGCAATAATTCTCGTATTTGTCTTTGTGATACGAGGAATCATTCTTCCGGTCATTAATCGGGTCGGAGGGAAAAATACAGATAAACCGGCACAGGTACAGGCAGAAACAGATACGAATGCGAATACCAATACGGGAGATTCAGGAACTGAGACACAGATAGAAAAAGACACAAATGCAGCAATCCGTAAACCGCTGAAGGGTGCGAGTGATCTGACAAAGGCTTCTCAGCTGACTGCTGGCTGGCATGAGGATGAGAACGGTAAATGGTATCAGAATGTGGATGGTACATATTATGCAGGTGGACTGCAGGAAATAGATGGTTCTACATATTATTTTGGAGACAATGGTTATGCACAGACCGGATGGGTGAGCGTTGGATTTGATGATTATTATTTTAATGATGATGGAACATATGATCCAAGTCAGCACAAGACCAGAATTGCATTTACCTTTGATGATGGCCCGGGAGAGTATACAGACCAGCTTCTGGACTGCCTGGAACAGAATAATGCACATGCGACATTCTTTATGCTCGGACAGAATGTTGAGAACTGGCAGAGCGAAGTTCAGCGAATGGTAGACATTGGATGTGAGATCGGATCTCATTCCTGGGATCATCTGAATCTGTATGATCTTGATATGGATGCAGTTGCCAAAGAGTTTTCAGATACAGATGCAGCTCTGGAGAAGGCATGTGGACAGAAGGCAAGTGTTGCCAGAGCACCATATGGAAACTGGAGTGATGATATCATTGCTACTGTACAGAAACCATTCTTTACATGGTCGCTGGATTCTCTTGACTGGAGTTATAAGGATGTTGACAAAGACTATAATGAGATTATGAACGGAGATCTTACTGACGGTTCGATCATTCTGATGCATGATATTCATGAGCCATCTGTACAGGCAGCGATCAAGATAATCCCGGAACTGGTAGCCAAAGGCTATAAACTGATGACAGTCAGTGAGCTTGCAGCAGCCAAGGGAGTTACTTTACAGAATGCAAACTATTCTGATTTCTGGGACAGTTCACTTCAGAAGGGTATCGTTGCAGGATATAACAGTGGTTCTTCTGACGGAAGCAGTGATGGTACAGCGGTATCAGATGGTACTACCTCAGATGACGGCTCAACAGATAGTTCTGATGTAAGTGATACAGGATCTTCGGACAGCAGTGATGTCAGTGATGGAAGTGATGAGAGTTCCGACAGTTCTTCCGGAGATAACAGCTCAGGAGGCGATGACTCTTCCGGGGATGGAAGTTCATCAGATGACAGTTCCGGAGATAACAGCTCAGACGATGGATCTTATGATGACAGTTCCGGAGACGGAAGTGATTATGCAGATGAGGACTCCGGAGATGGGTATGATACAGGATATTAATTCTATATAAAATAAGAATCCACAAAAGAGGACAAGTTCGAAAGCGCAATCGGACAAGTCCTCTTTTTGTGTACTTGTAATTTCTTATTTTAATTGACGGGAACATTATGGATTGGTATAATATGTCTATAAAAATGCAAAATATCAGCATAATAAATGTGCATAATGCTGATAGGAGGCGCAGAGTTGTAAAGAGTGCCGGAATAAAATAGCTGTTAAGGGAGGTACGTTTGAATGGGAGAGAAGTTGCAGTTTACAGAGCTGGATCAGTATCTGTTCGGACAGGGAACCCATTATGACATTTACAGGAAATTAGGAGCCCATCCGACGATACAGAGGCGTAAGAAAGGTGTATATTTTGCTGTGTGGGCACCAAATGCCAGATCAGTTTCTGTTGTTGGAGAGTTTAATAACTGGAATACACAGGCAAATCCAATGAAGAAAGTCGGACCAATTGGGGTATATGAGACATTTATACCTGGAGCAAAAGTTGGAGATCTCTATAAATTCTATATTATCGGCTATCATGGTGAAGAATTATACAAAGCCGATCCATATGGGAATGAAGCAGAACTGAGACCTGGCACTGCATCCAGAATTGCGGATATTTCTGATTATAAATGGAAAGATACTACCTGGATGAAAAGACGTCCGGAATTTGATGAAACCAAAGATCCTATGGCCATTTATGAGGTACACCCCGGTTCCTGGAAGAAACATGAAGCAAAAGATGAAGATGATCCGGGATTTTATAATTACCGTGAACTGGCACATGAACTTGCTGCCTATGTAAAGAAAATGGGTTATACACATGTAGAACTTATGGGAATTGCCGAGCATCCGTTTGATGGCTCATGGGGCTATCAGGTTGGCTGTTATTATGCGCCGACGAGCCGTTATGGTGAGCCAAAAGATTTTATGTATTTTGTGGATGAAATGCACAAGCGGGGGATTCAGGTAATTTTAGACTGGGTACCGGCGCATTTTCCGAAAGATGCTCACTGCCTTGGACGTTTTGACGGACAGCCGTTGTATGAACATCCGGACAGCAGACGTGGTGAACACCCAGACTGGGGAACATATATTTTTGATTACGGAAGAATGGAAGTGAAAAACTTCCTCGTTGCCAATGCACTGTTCTGGATAGAGAAGTTCCATATTGACGGACTTCGTGTGGATGCCGTTGCCTCTATGCTGTATTTGGATTATGGAAAAAGCGATGGCGAGTGGCTTCCGAACAAAGATGGCGGAAATGAGCATTACGAGGCAATTCATTTCCTGCAGCATTTAAATTCCGAGGTGGAAAAGGAGCATCCGGGAGCTTATATCATTGCGGAAGAGTCGACGGCATGGCCGGGCGTTACGGCGCCGGTAGCAGATGGCGGACTTGGCTTTTCTTACAAATGGAATATGGGCTGGATGAATGACTTTTTGGAGTACATGAAATTAGATCCATATTTCAGAAAAGACCATCAGAGGCAGTTGTGTTTTAGTATTGATTATTACACCAGTGAGAAATACATTTTGGTTTTATCGCATGATGAAGTGGTTCATGGAAAATGTTCTCTGTTAAACAAGATGTCCGGTTTGGAAGGAGATAAGTTTGCTTCCCTTCGTGCCGCATTTGGATTTATGTATGGTCATCCGGGCAAAAAGCTTTTGTTTATGGGGCAGGAATTTGCTCAGAAACGAGAATGGGCAGAGTTTCGAAGTCTGGACTGGTTTTTACTGGAAGAAGATGACAGACATAAGAAAATGCAGGATTACGTACGTGAATTAAATCACTTGTACCAAAAGTACGATGCCTTGTATTATCACGATTTTAATGTTATGGGCTTTGAGTGGATGGACTGCTGGCGTCCGGAATTAAGTACAGTAGCGTTTGTGCGCCGTGGCAGCTCAGTAAAAGACCAGTTGATGTTTATTGCAAACTTCACACCGATGGCATTGGAAGATTATCAGGTCAATGCACCTTGTGCCGGAACCTTTACGGAGATACTAAATTCCGACGAAGAGCGATTTGGCGGTGAAGACCGTGTGAATAAAAAGCCGATTCAGGCAAAACCATGTAAGGCACCGGTAGTACCAAGACCGGGCGAAAAAATCCAGCCGGGAAAGAAATATTACGAACTGGAACTGTATGTTCCACCATTGTCGGTCGTAGTATTGCGGTATGATTATAAGGCATAGTGTTTTTCTAATTGTATATTTTACTAAAAAAGTTTGTGTTTCATGGGCGCTGTCGCTTAGACAAACACGCGGAGATATGTCATGTGCTGAAAATGTGCATATTGAATCCGCGCGTTTGTACCCATGAAACACAAATCTTTTTTAGTAATATATAAAGTTAGAAAGCCACTTCGGCTTAAGTCGTAACATAGCAGCCAGCATTTTGGCGAGAGTTAGTATAATCTGCAGCCCTATCGCCGGTTGTTAAAATAAAAAAGGAAAGCTATATTTGCGAAGCAAATATCCCGCTTTCCCTTTTTTATTTCTAACAACCTACATTAATAATGTATAAATACCATCTCACGGTACTTTGTCAAGTCATAAATCTTTTTCGAATCCGATGGAGATAAGTTTAAGCATCCGTGTGAACCACGGCTTCTATAAAGTGTTTTACTCCAGCGGCTCCATGGCTGCCAAGGCGCACCGTGGAATCCGGTTCCGGTCCACATGATACGAACCCAGTTGTTTACCGGCGTTGCATAGTTATCGCCGCGGAGAGTACGGTGTGTCTGGTGTTCTTTGATGAAATAAGCACCGGTTCGTGTTTGACGGTCTTTTACTGGTTTTCCGCTGATTGTTCGACACTTAAAAGCAACTTTTCCGTTGCGCCATACATAAATCTTTTGAGCAGTAAGATCAATTTCAGTAAAGTTTTCTGTGTCCCAATCCTTTGTTTTGTCATCTATGTTCATTGTAAATGCCGTGTTGGCAAATTTTGTTTTCTTTTTGATCGTCAATGCTTTTTTCTGTGTGGCATCCGGATTTTCCATATAGGCTTTCTGCTTATTTGCATCCATTGTCTTTTTCAGAGCGCTTGTCAATTGCTTCAGCATTGTATCGTAAACAAGCTGCCAACCGTAGTCCCCACCGGTTACGGAAACAGTTTTGCCGTTGTGGCTTTTAAATGAGCGTGTCACGCCAATAGTTTTGTACTTAAAGCAGGTTTTTTCAACCCATTTTTCAATTGCCTGATTATCAAAAGTAACTTTTCCGTTTTTATAATTGCACCATTTATAAATCTGTTTTGGACCGATGGTTTCTTTAATGTCCTTTTGAATTGTCCAGGTTATCCAGCGCAGAATTACCGGATTGCAGGCATCCACTTTTTGCTGAAGTGAAGGGTCTGTGGAATAAATACTTGGCTTTTCGTATACATCCGGGTATTTTTTTTCATCCGTTAAGTTTACCTTTTCGTGTCCGGATTTCAGAGCTTTTCCAATCGCCGTTATCAATTCATCGTGATTAAGCGTATTTCCTAAATATTCTTTTTCAATAACCAAATATTTTTTCTCTGATGAAAAAGCGACCTTTGCGTTTTGCGGTTGTGTAACCGGATATGACTCACTTCCGGTTGAGAGATCAGACTGTCCCACGAGGGCATCCAGTTTTTTCTCATCATAAGAAGCCCCTAAGTCAATATCCACCTGCTTTCTTTTTCCCAGGGAAAAGAAAGGAAGAGAATCATGTTGCTCATCATATTTTTTCTGAAGAGAATCTTTGATGTCGACTTGATAATCAATGTCATCTTTTCCAATGGTCAAAGTTCCATTATTTCTTCCTGTTATTTTCAGTTGATACGTGGAAAATACCCGATTAATCAATTCCGCAGATTCCTCATAGGTCATGCCTGATACTTCTCTGTCACCAATCCATGTGTTTGAGTACCAGCGGTTCATATAATAAATATGTATACCCAAAACAATGCCTATCACTACAACAAGTGTTGCAATTGTAGCAATAAGCATTGCCTTTCCCTTTTTTGTACGAATCCAAGATGGTTTTTGTGTTTCTCGATTATCCACCCTTACATCCCTCTTTCCTAAATAATATTGTCTCACAATGGGATTATAAAATTTTGCGGTGGAGTTGTCAACACAAACACACTCTTTTTTTACAATTACCGCAACTTACCAGATTTTTGCCGCCTCTAAAAAGGCTGTGTATGACAATTTTGGATCATAAATACTGGTATCAAACAAAAGAGGAGCACACTGGGAACGCCATGACGTCGCATCACATAAGCCCCAGAGAGTGATACCGGTAATTCCTTTTGGATTTACACTCTGATTACGATTCTTTTGTTTGGTAATGATGGTCTGCATCAGTTTTTTTACGAATTTTGCCTGATCTGCATCGGTTTCATGCTCCGGTGTGTAAGCGTAGGAAGCATTAGTTCCTTCCGTGTCAAAGTTTATAGTAAAGTCAAGTTCGGTTATCTGAATTTCGTAACCTGCTGCTAAAAACTGCTCCAATGCACTGCCGTATTCGGCAACCGTAGGAACTTTTACATCTACGTGGCTCTGCATGCCGATGCCTCCGCAAATTTTAGCAGTTTCGCCTTTGTTGATAAATTCCACCAGATTTAATGTGTCTTTTACACCGAAATAGGTGTTGTAATCATTATAAAACAACGTGACTTTATCCGTTGCCTGATAACTCTTTAACATATCGTAGGCAATTTCAAATGCTTTCTTTACATAAGAAGGAGAATTTCCCATATCGCCATATACGCTCGTCCATGTTTTGAAAAATGCAAAAGACGGACGGTGGAGATATTCGTTCACGACATCCCATGCGTAAACAATGCTTCCGGCAGAACCGGTTAAAGCTTTTTCTTTATCCATTATATGTCCCATTACATTATGAATGTAAAAATCAAGACGGGCATCCATAACAGCAGGAGTAACAACTTTTGAGCCATCGTAATTTTTTGTAAAGAACCAGGATGGCGTCTGGCTGTGCCATACCAAAGTATGGGCACGCATTTTCAAACCGTTGTTTTTTGCGGCCTCTAAAGATTTGTCAACGGTTGTAAATGCTAATTCCGGAACGGTTGATTCGGTATATCCTGCAGGAATGTAATATCCCTTTTTCTTTGCGTCAGCAACGGAAATGAGCTTGGCGGATGAGCCGAGAATAGCATCCGGTTTCATTTCATTTTCCAAAGTAAAGCTGTTGTACTGTTTTTTTACAAATTTCATTGTGGACGCGTTTTGCAGTTCTCGTGGATTAGAAGCACTTCCGTAGTTTAGGCAGGTACCCATGTATGGTACAATTTTTGCATAGGTATCCTTTAAGCTGGAAGCAACGACGGTCTTTTTTGCTTTCACCTTTACTTTGCAGGTAAGTTTATATGTCTTTTTCTTTCTTTTTACCGTGCAGGTGATTTTTGCGGTTCCTTTCGCTTTTGCCTTTAATTTGCAGGAGGTACGTTTCTTTTTTGAAATTGAAACGATCTTTTTCTTGCTTGTTTTCCAGGTGACCTTGCATTTTTTTGTGTTTTTTACCTTAAGAGTTTTTGATTTTCCCTTTGTCAGGGTCATTGATTTTTGGGAAAGTTTTGGTTTTTTTGCCTTTGCTTCGGTGGACGCCGTGTTTGTCAGAAATGAAGACAGACAAAGAACGGCAACCAGGCTGTGGGCAATTACCTTTTTGATTTGTTTCATATAGCTACACTCCTTTCATTGTAACCATATTTTAACCCCAAAAAAGGAATGCCACAATAAACTATTGTGACATTCCACTGTGTTATTCTCAAAGAAAATTGTTTATAAATGTTGATAAAGTTCCTTAAGCAGGGAAACGGTGTGGATAATTGCCTGTTTTGCAAAAACCGGATAATCCATATGACCGGAATTATCTGCCTTGTCAGAAATGGCGCGGATAATTAAAAATGGGACGTTGTTTAAGTAAGCAGTGTGCGCCATGGCAGCACCTTCCATTTCGGCACAGTCACCATGGAATGTTTCAATTAAATAATTCTTTTTCTCCGCACTGGCGATAAACTGGTCTCCGCTCACCACTTTTCCAATGTGGCAGTGAATGTCCGGATTTGCTTTTTCGCAGGCGGATTTTGCCAAAGAAACCAGTGTCTCATCTGCTGTAAAAATCGACTGTTCCATGCGTGGGATGATGCCGACCGGGTCTCCGAGTGGCGAGACGTCCATATCGTGTTCCTGCGCACAGCTCGATAAAACAATGTCACCAATATCAAGGGCGTTATTCAAGGAGCCGGCAACGCCGGTGTTGATAACCATGGTTACATGAAAATCATCACAGAGAATCTGGGTGCAGACTGCCATATTAACCTTGCCAATGCCACTTACAACGGCAACGGTTTTGATTCCGTAAAAATCTCCTTCCACAAAAGTCATGCCTGCTTTTGTCACTTCGTTTGTATTTGTCATTTCTTCTTTTATGATAGCCACTTCTTCATCCATGGCTCCGATTAATCCAATTTTTTTCATAATGCCTCCTCATAGTAAAACAATCCGTTTCGTCCTTAAGTGTAGTTGATTTGTGTAGAAAAAGTCAAGGGTATCTTTATTTATAAATGCGCACTTTGCAATAAGCCTTCTTTTTGGATTTATCTTTTGCCTTTGCATAAACCTTAACGGTATGGCCGATTCCCTTTTTCTTTGCACGGACAACACCTTTTTGCGTTACTTTGGCATATTTTTTATTGGAGACATACCATTTGACTTTTTTGTTTGTTGCATTTTTTGGTTTTACGGTGGCCTTTAATTTGAGTTTCTTTTTATAACGGAGTTTTGCTTTCTTTTTATTTAATGTTATTTTTGTCACCAGTTTGGTTGTTTTCTTTGTACTGCTTGTACCTTGTGCCGCAGTGGCAGTGGTGTGTGTCTTTGTTGTGGTCTGTAGACAGGCAGGGAGACCGGATGAGGCGGAACTGATTTTACTTAAATCCAAAATGCCGCCGGTCATGCAGTAGGAAGAAAGCCCTGAAACCTCACGCACACAGTTCAGCAGACGGTTGCGCCTTTGCACTGCGGAATCGTTTGGATATGCGGCGGCAAGAAGTGCTGTGGCAGCTGATACCTGAGGGGCAGCCATAGAAGTGCCGCTCATCGAATTGTACTTGATATAAAGGGCATTTGTCGGATTTGCTTTTGAAATGCCGATGTTATCAAAGTAAATTTTATGTACGGAAGTAAAGTTGCCTGTTAAGGAAACAATTTCTGCGTAAATAGTGTTGTTTCGTTTTATAAAATACAATTTACTGCTGTAGTGGGACCATGAAATTTCACCATTTTCTTCGATGCCCATATCATAAGATACCTGATATGTGCCATCGGCTAAGTTCATGTCGTCTATATCCATGTAAAGTGCCAAAGTTGCAGAACTTTGTGCAGCATCAATGGAAATGCAGTAAGAGCCGCTGCCTGCCTGATTGTGCGAATCTTCTGCTGAGTAAGACTTTTCATTGTATAAAATGCTGCCATCTAATTTGCCGATTTCCGATGGGTGGTATAAAACGGCATCGTTAGAGTCAAAAGAGGTGAAATACGAACACCGTGAACTTCGCATACTGTCTGTGTAAACGGAAGGGTAAAAAATGCTGGAATTTATTGTGGAAAAAATATTCCGGCCCGGTGCAAAAAGGTGGACAGTCTTATTTCCGTAATCGGAAAAAGATGCTTTTTTATCGGTCTGGGTGGAGGCACCAACGGTTACCACATAAGGGCTGTCCAAGTCATAGGGGCATCCGTCGGAGATGGCATTATCGTGGTCTTCGCCCTCGTTTCCGGCAGCAAAAAGAAACAGACTGCCATTTTGCCCAATTTGGTTAATCAGCGTTTTCATAGAGGTTGAACTACTTCCACCGCCACCCCAGGAACAGTTGATGGCGGCAATATTTGCGCCAAGAGTCTGCGCTTTATAGATGTAATTAAAAGCCGCGATGATAGCGGAATCGTATGATGTGCCGGCAGAATTAAAAACTTTCAACGCCATTAGTTTTGCATTGCTGATGCCGCAGATTCCTTTGTTATTGTCCGATACGGCACTGATGACACCGGCGCAGTGAGTACCGTGTCCGTCCTCATCTTCGTCCATAGGATCACTGTCGTAATCTCCGAAATCATAGCCATATGTACCCGGAAGTTCTAACTGGTCGTAAGGATTTTTCCACATGTGAGCGGTTAAATCTTCGTGGGTGTAGTCAATACCGGTATCAACGACTGCAACAATGGTATCGCTGTCGTTACTTGTTTGAATCCGGTTTTTGTACTGAATACCGGAGGAAGTAGTCTGATAGGCTCCGGTGCCGTCTAAATACCACTGTTCATCGGCATAAGTATCGTTTGTCGTGGCTAATTTATAGCGGTAGTAATTTGGCTCGGCAGCAACTACATTATCCTGTTTTTTCAGTTTTTCAATAAGTTCTTTCGTTGAATAAGTATCAGAGTGAACCTCTGAAAGATAGAGATTTTTCCCCTTTTTCTTTTTGGCAGGACCAAAATCCCAGCTGTTTTCCACTTCAATATCGGAATCAAATGATGCGGTTCCCTCTTTGGCAAGTCCGGTTTCGGAAGAAGCGTTAAGTGTTACAATGGCTTCGCCCTCGACATAGTTATCAGAAGTTTTAGCGGTCTTAGCTTGTTCAGTTACAGCCTGAATTTTATGCGGTATGATGCTGCTAAGCAAAAGAGATAAAATCAAAACTGAAATCAGTCCTCTTTTTCGCATAATTTCACGCTCCTTTCTCAAATAATCATTGCGTCAAATGGCAATAACTGCTATGATAGAAATAACGATTTATGATGATAAGTATACGAAAAAAATGTGAAAAAATTAAGTCGAGGAGGTAGCAGCATGTTATTTGTGAAAGTAGATGAACTCAAGCCCGGAATGCGCTTAGGAAAACCAATCTACAATAAAAATGGAGTTTTGTTGTATGACCGTGATACAAAACTTACGATGCAGGCGATTTACGGAATTAAAAATTTTAGGCTTTTAGGTCTGTACATACTTGAACCGGCAGAACCGGTTCCGCCGATGTCGGAAGATGATATTAACTTTGAGCGTTTCCAGACGATGGCAGTTTTTAGTATCCGTGAAGATTTGGATTTGATTGATTCCGGGAAAAAAGACAAAGGGCTTGACTGGCTGTGCAGTCTTATCATAAAGAATTATGGAGACTTAAACCATAAGATTAATTTTGTGCAGAGTCTGCGAAGCAGTGAAGATTATATTTATAAACATGTTTTGAATGTTGCTATTTTGTCCGCCATTATTGCCGGTCAGATGGGCTTCCCGGTTGGACGGATTAATCTCCTTGTGAAGTCTGCTATTCTGCATGATATCGGTGCACTGAAATTACAGCAGTTACCGGATGCGGAAGATTTAGATGATGGCACGAAAGAAGTCGTTAAGAAAAACACACAGGAGACATTAGCTCGATATGGTGATTTGGATGAGGAAGTTCTGCGCCTCATTGCCCAGATGCAGGAGCTTTATACAAGAGAGAGCGATGCAGAAATTCCGGCAGGGTTAAAAGAGAGCGTGAATGCAAATATCCTCTATGTGGCAGATGCGTATGACCGTATGACAGCAATGAAGTCTTTTGAGGAGCCGACTTCGGAAGTGAAAGCGGTGCGTGAACTTCTTGCGGATGAGGAGCGTTATAATAAGAAAATAGTAAATGCTTTGATTCATGGTATTTCTATTTTGTATCCGGGTGTATGTGTTGAATTGTCAAATGGAGAAAAGGGATTGGTTATCACTGAAAATGAAGATAATATTTTCGAGCCGACTGTCCTTGATTTCCGTAATAATAATTTGTACGATTTGTCGGATCCATCCGTGAAACAGACGGTTGAAATTGCCGATGTCATGAAAACGATGGATAACCGAATTAAACTGGATAAAAGTCTGTTAGAAGAGTATCAGGCAAATTAGGAAGAGATACTAAAGATTTCCGCCGGATTGTCCGAGATATAAGTATAAGGATTTAGAAAGTGAGCGTGAAATCTATGGATATTTCGACCAATCGGATTTCTCTTACCTTTGATGACACGGAAAGAATGGAGAAAAAAAACGTGTCTGTACAAGACGCCAAGGATGGCGGCATCTCCCAGATTCAGGTGGGAGCGACAATGGATTGTTCCGTACAAGAGGCGGGGAAACACCACATTGTGTATACGGAAGCAGAAGCAAAACAATTACAGAAACAAAATATGGTGCCTTTAGACGATGCGCAGATGTCACCGGCGGATTTTATCAGCCGCTGTATGACCGGGAAAGATGCAAAAGCGGTTTCGGAAGATGGGACACCGTTAGAAGAATATACTTCATCTCAGCTTGAGCGGGCGGTCACAAGAATTAAGAAAGAACGTCATGAGAAGCAGGAGGCTGTCGAGCGTGAAGTGTCAAAACAGCGGGAAAAAGATGAGGCGGTAAGTAAAAATGCCGTTCAGTTAGCCGTGGACGGTAACGTCCCGGACGCTGTGATTGACCGGTTATTGGACAGTGACCTGCCGGTGACGGAAGAAAATGTGGCGAAGCTTTCGCATGCCGTAGATATGGCATCGGAAATCCGCTCTTTTTCGGACGCTGCGATGAAGTTTTTTATTGACAATGAAAATACAATTCTTACACCGGAAAGTGTTAATGCCGGTGTTCATGGGGCCGTGGAAGGTGAAGAGAATCCATTGTCCGAGGAAAATGATTTTTCACTTGTGGAGAATCAGGTTCGCAGCCGCTTAGAAGAGAGCGGGATGGAAGCAGATGACGAAAACATGGCAGCAGCGAAGTGGCTGTATGAAGAAGATTTACCGGTAACGGCAGAAAATGTGGCACTTTCTTCGCAGGTAAAAGAATTAAAAGAAACTAAAGATTCGGTTTTGGCGGCACGAATTGCCGACCAGATGGCGGAAGGTGTGCAGCCGGAAAAAGCGAATTTAGTGAAATTATCGGTGGCAGAGGCTGTTCGTTTTAAGAGAAGACTGGCGGAAACCCAGCTTACGATGATGGCGGATGCCATCCGCACGATGTCAGAAAAAGGAATTTCAATTGATGTCACGAAATTGGAAGATGTGGTTGAGAAACTTAGAGCAGCGGAAAAAGAGGCTTATCAGTCGGAACTTTTCAATGCGGATTTGCCGGTGACAGAAGAAAATATCAATACGCTGAAAGAAACTTCTCAGGCGGTAAAACAAGTGTTGTCTGCACCGGTTGAGTTTATGGGATATGCATTTACTCAGGGAGTAGAGGATACACTTTCTTCCCTGTCTTCTAAGGCAGAGGCGTTCACCGCTTCGTTTGATATGGTAGAAAATCGTTATGAGTCGGTGGGAACAGAAGTCCGCAGAGATTTAGGGGATTCGCTCACAAAAGCATTTTCCAATATCGATACGCTGCTTGAGGAAGCAGGTTTCGAGACAACAGCGAGAAATGAGCGGGCGGTTCGCGCTCTTGCTTATAATCAGATGCCTTTAACCGAGGAAAATCTGGTTTCTGTTAAAGAGTATGACGAGCGTGTTACGACGCTGATGAAAAGTATGAAACCGGAAGTTGTCTGTGAGCTCATACGCAAGGGCGAGAATCCGTTAGAAAAGACATTAGACGAATTGCAGAATGATGTGAATGAAATTTTAGCCCAAAATGATATAGAAGATATTTCTTTCCGAAAGTATTTGTGGAAGATGGACCACACGGATGGTCTTACGGAAGATGAGCGTGAAACGATGATTGGCGTTTACCGCCTTCTTCACCAGATTGAAAAAAGTGACGGAGCGGCAGCCGCTCAGGTATTAAATGAGGGAAAAGAATTATCGCTTTCTTCCCTTCTGTCGGCAGTCCGCACACGAAAAAAAGCCGGAATGGATGTCTCGGTGGATGATTCGTTTGGCATGGAAAAAGAAGTAATCGCTTCGAAAAATTCCATTTCCGAGCAGATTTATGCGGCATATGGACAAAATATTGCGGCAGATTTAACGGAAAAATTGTCACCACAGGTATTAAAAGAGGCAATGGGTGGAAATGAGGAAATTTCAGCAGAGGCATTATTGGAGCGGTGTGAAGAGGCAGCAATTGCAGAGGAAAATACCTTTTATGAGAATGAAGTGCGCTCTGTGCGTGAGGCGGCTGCAAAGAGTGAGTCAGAGGTGATAAATTTCTTAGAGGCGCTGGATTTACCGGCGACACTTTCCAATCTTTCACTGGTGCAGGAGTTTCGGCAGATGGGTGCCGGTAAATGGCGTAATTT
>OHAS01002152.1_pt1 | contig 14625 bp, 11 predicted proteins | sample 1577131 | NCBI WGS metagenome assembly OHAS01 (sample SAMEA3541566, study PRJEB24748) | human gut metagenome | biome: human gut; feature: human-associated habitat; material: faeces | place: China | collected 2012 | reverse complement strand
ATCATTTTGGTGCAAGCGTGATTCATGGGCAGCGTAGCAATATTTTGCGCTTACGTTTTATACTTACAGGCAAATGTCTTGTACATACTGTACTTCATAAGATTGGCGAATCTGCCTATCTTAAAAGAATCATTTGCTATGGCATAGTAGTTATAAAGTCCACGAACTTCCGCATTATATCTTGCCAGAATCTCTATATCGCTTTGGTTTACCAGTTTTCCCCTGTGTAGGGCTACAAATCTTTCTTTTCCATTTTCGTTAATCTTGATTTTGATTGCATGATATTCCAGTAACTTTCCCACCCATTTTTCTCTGGGTACAAGTAGTTTCACCACTCCTGCATTGCTCCTGATTTTGTATCCTCCTGCGGATTTCTTTAAATCCTGACTTCTGGATACCGTAATGTCGTAGCCTAAAAATCTGGCTCTGTCTCCTGTATGTGTAACCTTAGTTTTGGTTTCGGACATTTCCAAATCCAGTTCTTCCCTGATGAATCTGCCGACATCAGCTTTAATCTGTTCTGCGTCCGCTTTGCTCCCAATTACCCCAATAATAAAATCATCAGCGTAACGGGTGTACTGAATCCGTTTATACGTCTCATCTAAAGGTTCGGTAGGAGTTAGTTGTCGTGCTTGCTTTTCAAGCGTTTTCAAATGCTTATTGCGTTCCCAGCGTTCTTCTGGAGATAAATCCGCCCACTTCTTTTTGCCCATACATCTGTAATAGGATGCCTTTTTGATAACTTTATTGTAGTCGGAGTTCATTTGTTTCTTCTTTCCTCGGTTATATTTCTGTGCGTATTCTTCCATAAATTTGTCTAATTCATGGAGATACACGTTCGCAAGCACTGGACTGACACCAGACCCCTGCGGTACACCGCTATATGTCCGATTGTACGTCCATTGCTCCATATATCCTGCTTTTAGGAATTTCCAGATAAGTTGTAGGAACATTTCATCATCAATGCGTTTACTCAGCAATCTGATGATTGTGTGGTGATTAAAACTGTCAAAGCAGGCGTGTATATCACCCTCAACAAACCAGTTCGTTCCCGTAAAGGTTTTCTGAATCTGGTATAATGCTGTCTGACAGCTTTTGTTTGGTCTGAACCCATGAGATGTTTTCTTAAACACAGGCTCATAAATGCTTTCTAAAATCATTTTCACTACTTCCTGCACCAGTTTGTCATTGCCCGACTGGATTCCCAACGGGCGCTTTTTATTGCTGTTTTTCTTAGCAATATATTCCCTGCGTGCAGGTTTTGGCAGGTAACTTTTATCTCGCATGGATTCAATAATCCTTTGGATTCTTTCGTCACTCATGCCATCAATGGTAGTTCCATCTGCACCGGCAGTCATACTGCCTGTGTTTGCATATATGTTTTTATATGCAAGCCAGTAGAACTCTGGATTGTACAGATTCCGATATAATCTCTGAAACCTGTAAGATTCATTCTTTGACTTTTCCGTCAAACTACTTAATACTTGGATTGGATTTCTCAATGCCTCTCGCACCGTCCTTTCATATCGTATTAGTAAATAAGCTGCTCCCCTTCGCCATGTGAACGTCATTAACGTCTCGGACTACTATGGGAGCTGTGTGACCATGCCCGTTACCGGGTTTAGGTCATCCCCAGTTAGTATTCATAGAATTAGCGTTTCGTGTTGTCGGCACCGACTTTCGCCATTTACCCGCTGTCTTGCGGTTGTCCTTCCATGAGTATCGCTTGCTTTCATAACTGCGAAATGAAACCAACATGGAATGGCATACGTTTCAATCCTTTTCGTATGCGGAGTGCGGATTCCCCCACTCTGGCTATCGTTCAGGCAGTTTAGCTTTATACCTCATACACGAATTTTTATTCTTGAATTTTCAGATACACAGGATTAGTACCTTATCATTCAGGCTCTCGTCTATTGACAAGAGCGACAACATGCTACACTCCCCTTCGGGTTTCCCCTCTCGGATAAGTTGTAGAATAATAGGTTGTGATTTTTCGTCACTTGATACTTTTACCTACTGCTTGCTAAAGGCAGTATTCCATAAATACCATGCCGCCGAATTTATAATGCGCTGGCGACTTCTGGGCGCACACAGTTGCCAATGATTTCCTGCCATTGGTTATAAGGATAGCGGTTCTGCATCTGAGGCAAATTCTGAAAGATGCAGGAAATGCTGAGATTCCGGCTTCGGATTACACTGATCTTCTTATTCAATTCCAGGATAGCTCCGGTGTTAGCAAGCTCATCAGCCAGTATATGTACAGCAACAGGAAGTTTTCCTTCTTCTCCATATTTATCTGCATAACGGACCAGTTTGATGAAGATGAAGGTCATAAACAGGGAAGATAAAAAATCGAAGGTGCTGTCCTGGTCTGAGGTAATGCAAAAGTAAGCACATTTCTGTTTCCCTGGAAGTGTCAGATCAATCTCATCATAAGAGGTAATCTGCCTAATAAGTTTATTCTGAAATACCTGAAGTCTGGCACCCAATCCGATAATAACTCCGCTTCGCACGGTATCACTGGCTTGTTTGTAGATGCAGTAAGGAACTTTTGCTGGATGGGACACTGGGAGCAGATCAAAAAGACTGTTCAGCTCCTTTTCGGAACTCATGGTCAGCAGCTTATAAACCTGTCCGATATTTCTGGCTTCCGGCGGAAATCCCTGATCCACATAGAGAACCAGGGCTTTTAGCAGGTTCATCTCCGCATTATCCCAGAAATGATCTCCTTTTCCGGAACCTGTATTCTGGATGATGACATCTGCAAATACTTGAGCCATCGTTTCCTGTCCATTGATTTCACCCAGACAATTCCAACTATCGGAGTTTTCCGGATTGACCAGATTAAATGCTTTTACTACATAGCCTTCGCTTTCCAGATAAGCAGACATGCTTTCATAGAGTTCGCTTTTGGGATCGGTAATGATTAAACTTTCCCCGGAAGCGTTGTTGCCTTCCTGTCCTCTGGCGACACACTGGAAAATCATATTCCTGGCAAATGCCCTGGATTTCATGGAACCGCTGGCACCATACACGGCGATATTTTTATTCATTCGTGTTTGATATGGAAGACATACGGCTTTGCCATTCAATTTGCCTAAAATGGTTCCTTTATTTTTCTTTACATCTCCGGTCAGTTCCAAAACTTTCATCATTTCATCTGGAGTCATGAATCCGGATGTACCGTAGGTTCCTTTTGTGGAGTAATTTAAGTTCCGGTCATGGTCACTAATCTCCCCGTTTCTGTCATATCCCATACGCATAAGTAAAAAAGTAAGAAGCCCAAAGAGAACCAGGCAAAGAAAAATCCCATACAAATTGTATGGGAAATCGGTAAGGGCAGTATGAAGGCAGACCAATGGGTGTAAAGAAGCTGCTTGCGGATAGGTTCCGTTGCCGGCAAAGTTTCCGGCAGAAGTCCATTCCTGATAGTTTTTAATAAATTGTGCTGCGTATCCTCCGGCATACAGAGTGCAGACGCTTATGGGAAGCAAAAACAGGAACTTCCACCATTTACGGTTCATTGAAAAACCTCCTTTTAAACTTTTGAAAATCAATGCTGGAGAAGTGTATATCTGCAGTCAGGTATTTTTTCAGGCAGGGAAGCTGAAAGTCAAAGCAAATCAGGTTCCCGGATAGCCCATATACATTTAATCCAGTATTGAAGCGGTTGATACGCTGCATGTCAAAATCATACGCAAGCAAAATAGGCTTTTCCTGGCTGTCTATTCCATCATGTTCAATTGGCAGATCCTCATGCTGGGGAAAACAGTCGGACAGTAGTAGCTGATTGAGCTGCATCATACGCTGGGGTTGTACCAATAAACGGAGCAGGTATTCTCCGTAGCTGTTATTGGGCAGGAAATAGAAGTGTTCATACGCAGTATCCAGCATGAACAGTGTTTTTTTGTATCCCCCGGTACTGGTAAGGAGACGGAAAGCCATATCCATATCACTGCCAGTCATGATGGCATAAACGGTAGGCGGGCCATGGTAAGGAAGTCCTTGAAGATAGTGCTGCAAAAAAGCATTGAGCCGGACTTCCGTTTTGTATTCCCATTTTAGAAGTGTATTTCCGGTATTATAAACAGCATAGACACAGTGAGGAGCCATCAGGATTCCTATACAACGGGAATTTTTGATTTTTGTAGTGGCTGCTCCGAGATTTTTTATTTCCCTGGAAGAGTAAAACAAAGGAAGGCTTCGAACAGGAAATGTAGCCGCTTCGCCGGATTCAGAGAAAAGCAGGGGCTTTTCATCTGGAAAGAATGGGATTCCGGCATGAGAAAGCGTCAAATAGGTTTCTGCTTTTTGATGAAGTCGCAGCCGTCTTGGTAATTCGCTACGTATGAGGTTGGTTTCTGCATTTCCGGTTAAATAGTTTTGGAAACGACAGGAATTTTGCGAAAGCAGCAGTTCTTTTGCCCGTTTGGTAAGGCGATAACCTCGTAGGCCATCTTTATAGTGTGTTCTTATAAGCTTACTCTGCTTTAAATCTGTAACCACCTTCTCTGCATAGGAATCACTCTCAATCAATCTGTTAAGCTGTCCGGAAGGGAATTCCCCACATAGTCCAACCATTTCCAAAAGCTGATATTTTATAGAATCGGGTTTTATCAAATAAGCATCACCTCAGTTCGATTTTTACCTATGACAGCCTATACTTGGGTAAAGTAAGGGCGGTATTAAGCATAAAAAATGCAAAGAATATGGCTTCTTTGCAGAAAAATTACCCATATCGGAAAAAGAAAGAAAAATATCAGGAAATTTCCGATATGGTTTTGATAGACGATTTTCTATTTTTCAGCCAGCCAGGAAAGCTTTCCGGTTCCATTACAAAGATAACGGTGTGGTCGTAATTACCCAGTTCTGTAGTGTGATAGGAGTCGCATAAGAGTCCCGTATCATCAACCAGAACATAGGAAGCGATAGTATCTAAAATCTGTTTAAACTCCAAATTATCGTAATCACGTATCCGTTGTAAAGAAAGGCTCTGGTCATAAATTTGACTGAAACAGACCACACATCTTTTATATAACGGAATAGAATGTTCTGTCACATAAGTCTGCAAGGCAAGGTTTAATGGCTCATGTAGAAAAGCGGTGTTGGTTCGCAATTTACGTTTGGGCAGTAGCCCTGGCATGGTAATGGAAAGAACACTATTTGAAAAAGAGATTTTGATTCCCTGCACAGCCGCAGCCTGTTTCAGATAGTCTTTCTTTCCAGTATCAGTTGTGGTATATACCAGATTTCTGAGCTGGCAGGCAATCCTTTCAGAACGTAGGGCAGCACTGATACTCAGCTCTTCGTATTTGTCGGCATACGCTTGAATATCTGTTGTTTTCAATGCAAAAATAGTGTTGTGAAGTTTTTGGACTTCATCATCAATGCTCTGTAAACGGTCAAAAACAGTTTTGGTGTTCATACATACCTCATTTCTTTGCATAATAGCTGACAGATCCGGTAGAGGAGTCTACAAGGCAAAAGGCAATCACGCCTGTGATATGAATTTTTGCAGCCTGTTTTTCTGTTTCTAATACAACCAGCCGTTTAGCATCGCTTTTTGTCTGGCTTTCCATGACATGATTGATAAGATATTCTTGTTCCTGGGGGACATAGAGGACTTCATACCACTCATCTTTAGAGAAAAAGTTCAGTTTCACAGGAAATTCACCGTCAGTATGGTACACAATGGCTGTTTTGAAGTCCAAAAGCACCCAAAAGGATGCAATCATGCCATAATCAGGGTTGTTTGCAGATTCCTGGCTGTCGCAGAGAAGCCCGTTCTCCTTATCATAGATAATGCGTTTTTGTTTTACCAGACTTGTGATCAGAGATTTGATAGACTCTCTGTTTTTGGAAAAGAGCCGTAAGACCTGTTCATATTGCAACGAATGGTAAGTTGTAATGAACCGGAGCAGTTGGGCACCTTCCCCTTGATAGATTTCATTTCTTGTTTTCATGGTAATCTCCCTTCATTGATATAATAGGAAGTTTTACTTACATTGTACGCACAGAATACGTTTTATTTTAGGGGAAGTACGCTGTACGTACTGTGTAAGTATTGGCTACTGTCAGCGAAAGGTTTACGGGTACAAAAAAAGCACCGATTAAGGTGCTGGGAAAAATAGGAATACTATAAGCAATACCTATTGTAACATGGGTAAAATTACCCTTCAATCGCAGAAGTGTGCCAAGTTGAGACATAGATATGTCACGATTAAAAGAATAAAAATCTAACTGGCAAAGGAAAATGTCAAATTAGACAAGAAAAATTGTGATTATTGAAAAAAAAGAGGTATTATAAAATTTATATATATCTTCCATAATTAAAGCCTTATATTGCAACTTCGAAATTATAATATTGCAATGCTTTACTGCATCGTTAAATATTAAGGTAGGAGATCAGCTTTATTTGAACAATGAAGATATAGGCTATATTAAACAGTTTTTACAAAGGAGAAATAATACATGGAGAGAGCTTTAATAATATCTTATATTATCAGTATGATACTTACGGCAGGTTTTATTTATTGTGTTTATAGGGAGAAATACTGGATTTTTGAATTTGTAAATAGAATCAATAAGTCGATACAGCAACTTGTTTATGTTTTGTTCATGCTCCTATCAGCGTATGCATATATCGGCTTTTCACTATTTATAAAGGATAACTTTAATGCTTTGATATGTGCGGTGATATTACTTCTTTCAATTTGGGCTGTGGACGTCCTCTTTTCTATAAGTTTTAAAGAAAATAGTTTGGGGTTAAGTGATAAAAAACTCTATATTTTTATGGCGTATGCGGGAGCCGGTATATCGGGATTTGTTATTGCATATCGAGAACAGTCGGAGTCGTTTTTAGTAATTTCAAGTATAGCAATCAGTGTTTTGATAGGGGCCTATGTGCCTTTTTCGTTATTTTTAGAGGATGGAGAAAAAGGCAAAGTAGAACTGCGGAGGATGAAAGAAGAATTGAAGGAAAAGTATAAGAAGATACTTAGTGAGTGTAAAACCAAAAAGATTTTTTCTACTCTAGTAGTTGTGATGGTATATGGCATTTTATTGGGAGTGGCGTTATCTCCTGCTAAAAATGTCATCAATGATATTGGTTCCGGTATAGGAATGGGGATGGTTACAGTGACAGTTGTTTTTGTGGGTTTGGTTGAAGTGAAAAATAGGTTAGCAAAAAGTAAGAATAAAAGAGGCGAACCAGAACAAGAGAAAACTGATGCAGAGAAGAAGGAGGAGTGAAATCCTGCAGGAAGTATTTGATCAGAATTATTTTAGATATATCTCACAAGATTGGATATAAATGCGATAAAAGGAAATGACATACAGAAGCACATTGAATCCATTTGAAAACAAAAATGACTTAGAAGTGGCCGTAAGTCATCAAAAATTCAAACGGAATATAGAAATGACTATAAAGAGATAGAAGTATGTTGAACCTGGGAAAAGGTAGATGTGTCTTGCTTGTTTATGAAAACCAGATATAGATAAATGTACTATTCTACCTTTTATTTAAGATGACGGAAAAAATTTTTTATGGTAAAATTAAAGTGTAGAAAATTGTCATTTTTTAGCTAGGAGAAAGAGTATGGAATTAGTATTAGTACATATTACAGATATACATCTTGAAAACGATACAGATTATAATATTTTAGAAGGAAGAAGCGAATATATTGCCAATGCAGTGAATAAACATATTATAGACGCAACGAATACATTATTGGTTTTATGTATTACTGGAGATATTGCGTATTCAGGTAAAGAAGAACAGTATTTATCAGCGGCTATATTTATTTCTGATATCATAGCTGGCATAAAAAGGAGATTTGAAAACTTATTTATACAAATTGTAATGGTTCCAGGGAACCATGATTGTGATTTTGATAGAGAAGATAACGCTATAAGAGAATCCCTGTTACGAGCTTCTAACTTAGATATGTTAAACAATAGCATCATAAAAACTTGTACAAAAGCTGAAGAAAATTATTTCACTTTTGTAAACGATTGGGATCATACAGTAGCACCATTAGCTAGTGCAAGTGATGAAAGTATATTTGCAATCAATGGGTTAAAATATAAAGATGTTTCTTTAAAATTTCATTGTTTAAATACTGCATGGTGTTCCAGTAAAAACGAAAAACCAAAAGAAATGAGAATAGCAATTCCTGAACAAGAAGATAAGCTAGAAAATGATATTGTTATTACTTTAATGCATCATGATGAATCATGGATGACATGGGAAAGTGCAGAAGAATGGAAAAGCTATTATAAGCATTATGCAGATATTGTGTTAGTAGGACATGATCATGTTTCTGAAATTATATTAAAGGATAATTATGGTGCTGCAACAAACTATTTTGTAAAAGGAAATCAATTATATAATTCGCATTATCCTGAGCAGAGTGGTTTTAATATTTTGAAAATTGATTTAGAAAGTAACATTGAACGCTTTTTCTCATATGAATGGAATGGTAGATTGTATGAAAATATACTGGATACTAAATCAAGAGAATTTAAAAGGAACAGATACATAAAAAATGGTGTTGAGTTAAAACAAGATTTTTTGGAATACTTAGATGATAACGAAATAGACTTGGTAAGTAAATCTAAAGGGGCATTAAAATTATCTGATATTTTTGTTTATCCGGTATTGAAAGGCGAAAATATTAATAGCAAAAAGAATAAAGCTCTGTATAAAGATAAAGAGGATATTATTCAGATTATTGAAAATAAGAAATATATTATGATTTCTGGAGAAAAGGAATATGGAAAAACAGCTTTGCTAAAACAACTGTATAAGGAATTTTTTGAAATGAAATTATATCCGGTAATGATAGATGCTGTAGAACTGAGAACTGGGGAAGGAGATGAACTAAATAAAAAGATAGCAGAATTTTATGGGAAACAATATTCTAATTTGGAGGAAGAGGAAATCTTGCAAATGGAAGAAGGAAAGAAGGTGTGTATTATAGATAATTTTGAAGAAATTGTAGTTTCAGATAAATTAATAAAAAAAATACTACATTACCTCACCTGTAAATTCGGAATTGTGGTAATTACAAGTAATCTTCAAAATGATCTGCTTGGTTTCTTAAAAAATGTAGAAACAAAAGAATATTTAGAAAAGACATTTACACGATTATATATTCAAGATTTAAAGAACTATATGAGAAGAAATCTAGTAAGTAAGTGGTTGCTGCTATCCAATGAAGATCAGGATCCGGAAAGTCAAGAATTTGATGTGTTATGTAGAAATAAGATGGCACAAGTACAAAGCGTCATGAAAACTGGCTTTTTTAATAAGACACCAATAGAATTTTTGCTCGTACTTTCTTATTTGGATAATTATGAAAAAATGAATACGGATTATAGTAGGTATTCATATATTTACGAATGTTTAATTCTTGATAAGATAAATGAAATTTCAAATGGTGATACGAATGAAGCAACTATGTATAAGACTGTACTAGAGCAATTAGCATTTAGAGTTTATGATGAAGAACAGCAACAAAATATGGAAGAAAGTTTTGTCTTGGGAGTGATTTTTGATTATAATCAAGAATACAGAGGAAGTAAAGGAAGCGGGATTGATGTTATTAATAACTTGACGAAATATAAAGTTTTAGAGAAGAGAGAAGGAAAATATAGATTTAAACATAGTTATATGTACTATTATTTTATAGGAAGTTATATTTTAAATCAATTGCCTCCTGATATGAAAATGCAAAAAACAAAGAAAATATTTACTGACTTATCGAAAGAACTTAATTTTAATATTGCTTTATTTTTAGCATATGATATGAGTGCGGAATATGAAATATTACCGTTGATACAGGCAGTAAGCGAAGAATTACTTGTAGAATATCAAAACTTTGAATATGCTAAACAAAAGGATTTATTAAAGAAGTTAGAATTTGATATTGATAGAAAGGTTGAGCAGATATTCAATATACCTAAAAATGTGAATATACCAAAAATTCAGGAAGAGAAAGCTCTTAAACAGTATGAAGTAGAAGAATTAGATGATACCAAGATGCAATCTGGAAAAGACGAAGAAATGCTTGAGAAAGAAACAGAACTAGATAAAATGACACTTGAATTTACAAAAACAATAAGGATCATTGAATTTTTGGGTGACATTCTGAAGAATTATTCATCATCCATTAAGAGAAAACCAAGAATAGAAATAATAAAGTTGATGTATAATTCAAGTATGAAACTTATGGGTGCATTATATGAGTCTTTAAACGGGATGATAGATAGTATTATTGAAATTGTGGATGAGCAGGCGAAAGAAGATAAAGAAGAAATTGCAGCTAAAAGCCAATTCAAGATGAAAATAAATGAATTTTTGAGTAAATTTTGGGGAGCATTTGTTGGCATTACAGTATGTAATCTAGGATATTCTTTACAGACAGATAGAATTGTAGACGAAATAATGGATGTCAAAGCTGAGAAAAATTGCATTTTTTTTGTAATGACAAGTATAGACTATTTAATAAGAACTCAAAATGGTCGTCTTCCAGTTAAAGAGATTGAAGAATGTATAAAAGGTAAAAACAAATTGGATGCATTTTCTCTAAGTATTCTATCGCAGAATGTTGCTACCTATTTAAGAAATTATCAGTATAATGTTAATGACAAGAAAGCGGTTTGTTCATTGTTTAATTTCTCAATAAAAGATATATTTATAGATGAACAAAAAAATAAAACAATTTCAGATATATAACAGGGCAACATAAATAAAAGAAAATATTTGTTATTTTAAAAGGTCATAATGAGAGGTATGCTTACTATTATGGCCTTTTATTATTTACAAGGCTGTAAATAATAAAATTTATAATTCAGATTGCAAAATTAAAGAAATATGTCTAAAAGTTGCGAGCTATGGAAGAAAAAAGAAACTAAACTCTAGCTAGAACAGGGATAAAGGGAAAATCAGCAATTGGAAATCTACATAATTACCGCACTAGTGAAATCACTTAGACAGTCGGTTGGTTCCAACTAGAGAAATCTCATCTGGAATATTCATACTATATAAGTAGAAAGTTATTTGCATTCGCACTGGCAATTTATAAAGAACAGTGCTGCTTTAGATATATCTGTTTGAAAGGCTTCATAGTATTCGGATATAAAATTTGATAATTGCTCCATAATAGGCACCCTCCTTTGTTTTTTTAAATTATGAGTGCCTATATGGAAAATGTCGATTTTATTTTGGGAAAAATTTATTTAAAGTTTCCAGTGTCCCCTTTGCAGAAAATCCCCATAGTATGCTGCTAAGAGCGTTAATAGCAGCCTGCCTCCTTCGGTAGTACGTCCGGTAGGAGATACTGGGAACGTGCTTTTCCAACTCTTCCAGGATTTCCTCTGTGTTTTTCAGTTCATGAGGAGACAGAAAGGCGTAATATAATATCCAGTAATATTCTTCCCCATGCTTATGATTTTTCCTGAGCAGATCCACAGAAGAGAGAAGCAGCTTTATCATTTTATTACTGCGGGCAATGCTTTTTGCCCATTCTTCAATCTGGCTGTCTCCCAGATCTGCTCCTGCAGCATAGATGGAATCCAGAAATTCGTCTACACTGGTGTTGTATTCCAGTTGGAACTGAATTTCTACCTGCCGGACAGCAACCGTCAGGCTATAAGTAGAATCCCGGTAACAACGGAGCAGTTTATAGGTATCATGGTACAGCGGATTATTTTCTACTTCAGCAGAAACAGGGTGGTGATTTTTCTTTGCCATTATACAACCCCTCCTTTCAACAGAACTTCTGGAATTTCAGAGAAAGCAGGTAAGGTATGCTGTAAAGGCGGAGTATGCTCTGGGACGTTGGTGACGGCGGGATTTTCCGGTTTTAGTCTTAACTCAAACTGGTAGGCTGCTTTCCCCCAGGGGCAGATAATACGTAGTGAATATAGATATATACTATCCTTGCAGGCTGATAAAGGAGATAATATATACTTCGTTTTAGGGCATCTACAACAGGAAATTCCTTGTATTTCCAGCATTGCAGCGACTTTGCAAACAATGGCTTTGATGTGCGATTCTGGAACGCAGGAGCCTTCCTGTGAAACGATGATTTGCTCGTCAGTAATAGATTCTGAAACGCATTCAGAATTGTTTTTGATAGGCAAGGTATCTTCGGTTATATGTATTGGCAGTTGCATTTTCATGGCAATTTCCTCCTTATCAATCATGACATCACTGATATTAAACATAACGGACAGATAATTACGCAGATATACCATGCTACCATGTTTCCCGGAATAGGAAATCAGTGTGATCATGTCGGTATCTTCAAGTTTTTTAAGAAGACGGGATACAGAAGATTTCGACTGTTTCCAACGTCTGGCAAGTTCCTGATAACTGAACAAGGGATTTCCAGTCTGATTGCGGAAATATACTACCGGACCGGCATCAGAGCCTTGCACAGATGGATCATTATAGACTGCATGAATCCAAAGATCCAAAAGAGCATCCATTTCTGAACATTTTCCCAGTCCGATTAGTTTATGAACATCTGCGATTGGAAAAAAGAAAAACCCGATGTCTTTTTTGCATGGGTAATTATAGGAAAGAGCAGTATTATCTTTTGGCCAGTCTTTGATCTTGTATTGGATAATCTTATTTTTTTCATGCAGTGAGTAGGTTAAAAGGTTTTGTTCAACCAGGGTATCCAGTATGGATATGACCTGGTGCTGGAATTTTTGGCGGAAGTGAATCTGTAGTTCTTTAAGAGAAAAGATCCATTCGCCAGGAACAACTTTGTAAGTAAGGTGTTCGATGTTCCGATAAGAGGAACTGTAATTTGCATAAGAACATAGAATGAGAAAATAAAAAAGACAGGAACCTCCGTTGGTACGGATGCTTCTGTCTTTCATAAGGGTTTGTATAAATTCCCGGTAAATCCGGCAGCGTGGAAAATCCACAATTTGTTTTAACTCTAATTTGTAATTCATTATAGTCTCCTTTCAAAACGATTGAGGAAACCCAGTGAACACTAAGTTTCCCCAATCTATGATTTTTGTTTAGGTATTATGATGAAGTCAGTGAACATATACTTCAGTCTTCATTGCATTTTTATTGCATTTTTATATTTTATTTTATCATTTTAGTTTGTTTCAAAGGGTCTAAAAACCCCGAAAAATCAATGATTTTGGTTTATATTGTTTACTGTCTGTCTGGAGGTTGAATAATGGCAAGAAAGATAAAACCTCTTATTTACGTCTTTTGTGAAGGAGAAAGTGAAATTGAGTACACAAAATATTTGAAAGAAAAATTTGAAGATGTTGCAGTGATTCAAAAACCAGTAAAGGGTCTGTTTGAGGTAGCCGATAAAAAATTCAAAAAAGATGCGAAGTATCGAAATAATGCAGAAGTAACAGATGAAATATGGTTTTTCTTTGATGTCGATGATGGACAGACAGGAAGCTGGGACAGGATTCAAAAAATTGTTTCTACCTTAAAAAAGCTACGTAAAAAACCGAACATACGTGTAAGATTGTTAATGACAACAGGGTGCGTTGAATTTTGGTTTTTATTACACTATAAAAAAGTGGTCCCATCAATCCAAACGGTTGCGGAAAAGGAGAATATTCTAAGATTGTTACAGAATGAATGTCCTGGTTATGTAAAAGGAGATTCTAACACAACAAGGAAAATAGCGGATCATTTTAAACAAGCTTCTATAAATGGAGATTGGGTATTAGGGCAAATAGAAGGTTTACCTACGTTAGAAGACTCTGATGTAAGAAATAGATGGTTATATCAATCATCACGTACATTTACAACGGTGCAAGAAGCAATTAAATTTCTGGAAAATTTAAAAAGTTAAAAAAGTGGTTAAAAAACTCTCTTGTAGGTTCTGTTATATAGAAGAAAAATTCTTTAGTATAGCAGAATGCAAGGGAGTTTTTATGTTATTAGAGAAAATGTTATCCAGAAAATTTGTATGCGTTCAAATTGAAAAGTGCTAAGTCATGATGCACAAAAAATCTTTTAAAAATGTTGAAAATCAGGGCAAAATCATGTAAAATGAAGAAAAAATCACGAAAAGAAACAAGTTTTTAAAAGTAGATACATGGAGAAACCATCAACAAATGACAAGCTATCCGTTATGAAAGAAAGGTGGGAATAGAAGATGAAACGAGTGTTCCAGGTAAGCGAGATCACAACGCTGTGCAATGAACTGAAGACATTGTTAAACGGGTGCAAAACCCATATCGCAAACATGAAAACCTATGCAGACCAAGCAGATGAAGCACTTGCAGAAGTTCCGGGCGAAGTACGCTATTACGGTGCGGTTTCCAGTGTCTCCCAGCTTCGCAGCGCCCTAAAAACAGAAAAGATTGAAGAGGCACTGACAAAACTGGAAAACTGCAGGGTAAGAGCCTGTGAACTGATCCCGGCAGCCGATTCGGACTATGCTGCCCAGACCAGGGAGCTTATGGGGGTCACGAAAAACCTGCAGACACTGCTGGAGGAAATGGAGCAGTTCCTGATCCATACCCCGCTTACCACTGATTATTCCGCCTTTAAAAAAGCCTTTGAGGAAGTACAGGCAAGATGGAACAAGGTAACGGAAAATGCAGCGACGGCTGTGGAGAAGC
>OHAS01002150.1_pt1 | contig 14643 bp, 8 predicted proteins | sample 1577131 | NCBI WGS metagenome assembly OHAS01 (sample SAMEA3541566, study PRJEB24748) | human gut metagenome | biome: human gut; feature: human-associated habitat; material: faeces | place: China | collected 2012 | reverse complement strand
CCACGGGCCGTCCCGCGGGCGTTGATGACAAGAATCAATACCATGAGATCGAGGGCGGCTCCGCAACGTTTGCCGCTATGGGCAAGGCATTTTGCTCTAAGATCGCTGCTGCCGGCTACACCCCGGGCGTCTACGCCAATCTTCGCTGGTGGAACAACTACCTTACCGATAGCGTCTTCGACAATTGGGACCGCTGGGTTGCCCAATACAACTCTACCTGTGATTTTGATGGCGTTTATATGAATGCAACCGTTTATGTAAATGGACATGAGAAGGCGACTACACGCTGTGGCAGTATAGCTCTTCCGGCTCCGTGGACGGTATTTCCGGCCGCGTGGACGTGAACTACCTTTACGATCCCGAGGGTACGCCGCAGTACATGGACAAGCTTGCCGCAGCAAATAAGGGCCTTGTCCAGGACGGCTCTTATGTAGTTGCCTTGGCTGCGGGCAATCGCCAGGTTCTCGATGTTTCCGGCGGCTCGCTCTATGCGGGTGCTAACGTTCAATCGTATGGTGCCAACGCATCCGCGGCTCAAACGTGGGTTGCGCAAACCGTCGACGGCGGATACCTCAAGATCTCCAACCTCGCCAGCGGAAAGGCGCTGTCCGTCACCCCGTCCTCTTCACAGGCGGGAGCCAACGTTCAGCAAGAGGATTGGAGCGATACCCGTTCTCAAAAGTGGGTTGCTACCAAGCAGGGCGATGGCATCGTCCTTCGCTCTGCATTGGGTAAGCACCTTGTTCTTGATATTCCCCAGGGCGCCAATAACGGGGCGAACGCTGTGGTTGGCGAAGACGCCTCGTCCTCTTCTCAAACCTTCGTCCTCTATAGCGCCGATGGCGTCTCCACTCAAAGCAGAATCCTGCCGGATGGAACGTATTCCTTTACCTTGAACGGCCTTTCGCTCGACATCGCCGGCGCCAGCACGGCTAACGGCGCTGCCCTGCAGCTGTACACGTCCAACGGGACGGCGGCCCAGCTGTTCTCTGTAAGCTTCCACGAGATTTCCGGCGGCAAGGGCTACTACACCATCAGGCCGGCCCATTCGCAGAAGCTTCTGGATGCCGATAACGGAGCATGCTATCCCGGGGCCAGCGTTGCCCAATGGGGCGACACGGCAGGGGCTAAGCAGCGCTACTGGGTCATCGAGAAGAATAGCGACGGCACCGTCTCAATCATCAATGCCGCGAACGGCTATGCGTTGGCCGCGTCCTCTCGCGCTGCTGGTGCGCAGGTGGTCACGCTTCCCAAAACCGATAGCGGAACCCTTGCGTTTACGTATAAGCGCTCCATTCTTCCTATCTCGCACGACGATATCGACGCCCTTGCCAAAGAGCACATCGACGAGCTGCCAGAAGGCACGTATGCGTTTGGCTCTGGTACGTCGTCCAGGCTCGTCTTTGATGTAAGCGGTGGCTCGACGGGTAACGGTGCGAATATCCAAATCTATTCGTCCAATAGGTCCGCTGCCCAGCAGTGGTCGGTCGAGCGTGTCGACAAATCCAACGGCTACGTTCGCATAGTCAACGTGGGCTCCGGCAAGGTGCTGGATATTCAATCCGGTTCCAATACGCCCGGTGCGAACGTGCAGCAATATAGCTGGAACGGCAGCAGGGCACAGCTGTGGCTCCCCATTAAGCAGGCCGACGGCTCCTACGTGTTCTATTCCGCCGTCGCGAACGCGCTGGTCCTGGATGTCTCGGGTGCTGGCGCCTACAACGGCGCGAACATCGACGTGTACACTTCTAACGGAACCATCGCGCAGTCGTTTTCGGCTTACAACCTTAATCCCAACGTGCCCAGCCAGGGCCGCGTTGTCGATGACGGCGTGTACACCTTTGTGTCCTCTTCCAATTCAAACAGCGCTGTAGCCCTTGGCGAGCCGCTTGATGCCAACGGAACGCTGTTGGGCATCGCGGACGCAAATGGCAGCTCCACCTCCCAGCAGTTCATGCTCACGTACGGCGATGACGGGTATTACAGGATTCGCTCCGTCTCCTCCCAAAAGGGCCTTGATCTAAAAGACGGCGATTTCCTTGCGGGCGCCAAGATCCAGCAGTGGGACTATTCCTCTGCCAACAAGAACCAGAAATGGGTTGTCTCCAAGAACAGCGACGGCACTTATTCGGTGGTGTCTGCTTCCACCAGCCTTGCGTGGGATCTGTCCGGGAACTCGCTGGTGTGCAATCCTGTCAGCTCCTCTTCGAGTCAGCGCTGGTCGCTGAATAAGTACGTTCCCGTTATCGAGACCGGCGCGTACATCTTGAAGTCGGGTGTGGGCGATAACGTGCTAGACGTTGCCAGCGGCAGCATCCAGGACGGCGCCAACGTTCGCATGTGGACCAACAACGGCTCCCTTGCCCAGCGCTGGTACGTCCGTAAGGTATCCGATGGCGTGTATCGCTTCCAAAACGTGCTCTCCGGGAAATATCTTTCTGCTGACAGCTCTGATAACGTCGTTCAGTCTTCGTTGACCTCACGTTGCGATTGGACCACCGAGGCTTCCCTGTACGGCGTCGTCCTTAAGAACGTGGCGACGGGTAGGGTGCTCGACGTTTCCGGTGGCAGCAGCAAGGTTGGTGCGAACGTCCAGGTCTACTCGTCCAACGGCTCCAAGGCCCAGGCGTGGACGCTGCAGGCGAAAGAGCTTGTGAGCGAAGGTTTCTATCAGATAGCTTCCTCGATTAACTCCTCGTTTGTCTTGGACGTCTCCCAGGGATCAAGCGCTAACGGCGCCAATGTCCAGATCTATGCGAACAACAGCACGTCCTCGCAGAAATGGATGGTCAAGAGCGCCGGCAACGGGTGGTATAGCATCATCGCTGCCTGCTCTGCCAAGGCGCTCGATGTTGCCGGTGGATCTGCTTCCCCCGAAACCAACGTGGACCAATATGACCAAAACGGTACCGCCGCTCAAAAATGGACGTTCAGGATGGGGGAGAACGGCGTGGAGATCGTCTCCATGCTGGGTACCGTCCTGGATGTAAAGGGCGGCGAGGCGTACAACGGGTCAAATGTTCAGACTTATATGTCGAACAACAGTCGCTCCCAGCAGTGGCACCTTACGTCTATTGAGGCTCCCGGCAAAATCGGCTATCAAAATCCGTCTCAGTTCTTCCAGGTAAGTAGCAAGAATGTTCGGTTGGTGGACGCAGCGTACTCCACGCCGTATTGCTACGTGACACCTTCGAGGATCGATGTCGATGCCACCAGGGAGGAGTGCGTTGAGACGTTTATTGCCCGTGCATTCGAGTATATGAATGCCCCCTACGTGTGGAACTACTCGCTTTCCCCTCAAAAGGGCGTGGATTGCGCCGGCCTTGTCATGCAGGCGGCCTACGCGTGCGGTATGGATTTGGGCGAGTACAACCCCTATGCCCATTGGTATGATCCCTGGCACAGCCACGACGCAAACAACATGAGCGTCGACCCGCGCTTCATGCATGTCAAGCTTGCCGATCGTAAGCGCGGAGATTTGGTCTTCTATCCCGGTCACGTCGCGATCTATCTTGGTAACGACCAAATTATCGAGGCGACCCCTCCGCGCGTAAGGACTGCGAGCGTCTTTTGGCTTGGAGCGCCCACTGCGGTGGCCCGCCCCTTTGTATAGGGACTGATTACCCTAGCGCCCGGCTGCTTCCACAGTCGGGCGCACTTGTAGTTACTGTGCTATTAGGCCCCTTGCATGGCTCATTGTATAGAATTAACTCTGTTCAACATCTGCCCGTCGCACACGCTGCGGTTGTATGCAACGTTAGGAAGGATCACCATCCCGATGACCGATACCCCGTCGATTTCACTTCTTGTACCAATCTGTAACGTCGAGCGTTACCTGCGCGAATGCCTGGACAGCGCTCAGGGGCAGACGCTTACCGATATCGAGATCATCTGCATCAACGATGGCTCCACCGACTCCTCGCTCGAAATCATCAATGAGTATGCCTCTCGCGACGATCGCTTCATCGTTATTGATAAGCCTAATTCCGGTTACGGCGACTCCATGAACAAGGGCCTCTCCATAGCTAAGGGAGAGTACGTGGGAATCCTCGAGTCTGATGACTTCTTCGAACCCGATGCCCTCGAGCTTATGTATAAGGCTGCTAAGTCGGTTGACGCCCAGGTGGTTAAGGCGGACTTCTTCCTGTTCTGGTCTACGCCGGACGTAAGAAACGACCGCTTCATGTGGGTCGACTCGCGCATCGCCGGCCACATCAACCCCCAGGTTGAGCGTGAGGTCTTTTATCGCAAGCCTTCGATCTGGTCGGCTATCTACAAGCGTGAGTTCCTCATCGAGAACGATGTGACCTTCCTTCCTTCTCCCGGTGCCTCGTATCAGGATGCGGGCTTCAATTTCAAGGTGTGGTCTTCCTGCACTAATGCCGTGCTTATCGACAAACCCATCCTTCATTATCGTCAGGATAATGAGAAGTCTTCCGTCAACTCTCCGGGCAAGGTCTTTTGCGTTTGCGACGAGTATCAGGAGATGAATAAGTATCTCGATACCCACCATCTCGACAGGCCGTATCTTCGTGCCATCCTTTCCAGGATGAAGTTCGACACGTACGAGTGGAACTTTGACCGTCTTGTTCCCGAGCTGCGTGAAGAATTTGTTCCTCGCATGGTTGAGGATTTGAAGCATGATGAGGAGCTTGGACGCGTCGATCTTTCTATCTTCGATCCTGGTAAGAGGATCAACCGTGCCCTGTTGCTTCATGATCCCAAACTGTACGCCATCAAACGCGCGTCCGATGGAGTCCAGTCTCGTTCTGACCGCTTCAAAAGCTTGGTAAAGCACGGCGGTGTTCTTGCTGCGTTTAAGATTGCGCTCTTCCGCCTGACTCATTAACGATTGGTTATTGATGATTAAAGTAAGTATTGTAGTTCCCGTTTACAACGTTGAGCGATATCTCGCTCCCTGCCTCGATTCCATTCGCAACCAGTCGTATTCGAATATTGAAATCGTTTGCGTCAACGATGGGTCCCGTGATCGCTCTCGCGACATCCTTGCTATGTATCAGTCGGTCGACGCCCGTATTAAGGTTGTTGATAAAGAAAACGGCGGTCTTTCATCTGCCCGCAATGCCGGCATCGCCGCCGCTACTGGTGACGTGGTGTGTTTTGTCGATTCTGATGATATGATTACCCGTGATGCTGCCGCGGTTATAGCTTCCATCTTTGAATCTACTTCCGCCGACGTTGTAACCTTTGGAGGCTCTGCGTATCCTTCGTTTAAGTCCTATCCTTGGCTTGACCGAGTCCTGAGCCCTCGCGATGTCATTTACGATACGTTCACTCCCGATATCTTTGAAAAGGAGGCATGCGATCCCTTTGCCTGGCGAACCGCCTGCCGTAGGGATTTCCTGCTTGCCCATGGAGTTGCGTTTGACGAAGAGCTTCGATTTGGCGAGGACAAGCTATTTCTGTACTCCATCTATCCGCGCTCCTCAAAGACCGTCTTCGTTTCCAACAAGCTGTATCTCTACCGGCTTGACCGCGAGGGATCTCTTATGAGCTCGCGCGCGGAAGACCGTCATCTCAGGCTCTATGATCACCTGAGGATCTTCCACGCCATTGTAAAAGACTGGTCGGATGCTGGTTTCATCGAGTCTTATGGGTCCGAGCTGCTGCATCTTGGATGCGAATTCCTTATCGTCGACTTGCTGAGTGCTCCCAAGACTATTCGCGTGGACCTGCTCAATTTCCTTGCTGCCATTTGGACCGTGTATTTCTCTCGCGAGCAAATCGACGGCCTGCTTTCGGATCCCCAATACGGTTCCCTGGTCGATGCCGTTCTGGTAAATCGCAAGCGTGCATATGGCGTCTCTCACAAGATGATGTTCTATGCATACAGCCTGCACAGCGATCCTCGAGATTTTTTCTCCAGGGTATGGCAGCGCGTTAAGACTACCGGAATCATCGGTCGTTTCGGGCGCTTCGTCTCTTCCAGGTTGCCGCTATCCAGGCGCGCTGCTGCGGGACTTTTGGAGTCTGTTGTATTCGAACAACAAGATGCTTCGATGTGCTCCCAGGCTCTCAAGATGATTCAGTTGGAATCATCTCAGGCGAATTATCGGTCTTAACAACTATCGGACTTTCACCAACCTTTGGGTGAAAGTCCGATTTCTTTTGATCGCGGCGGATTTACGGAAGCATCGATAAACTAGTGATGAAGCGCGTCGACCACTTTTCGATACGGCGTCGCAATCGATGTTCCAAATCGATACGCCTTCGAGTTAAGTATCGTTTCTATTTCGTCCTCAGCGCGCTGCAGCTTTCCCTCCACGTCTTTACGCGCTTCGGTTTCATTGTGAAGCTTTTCCTCAAGAATGGGTATCTGCGGAGCCAGCAGCGTGTAGGCGTCGTAATACTTCCACCTTTCTCGTTCATTGGTACGGTTGGTTTTCCATGATAGGTCTCGCTGTGCGGTTACCTCTTGCAGCTGGGTAAAGATGAATTCATCAAGGCTCATGGCTATGGCGTTATTAATGTATGCCAGCTGGCTCGCGTTAAGGTATTCCGCCGTCTTAAGGCTTCCTAGTTCCAGCTCGGTGAAATAGCGTTCTGCAGATTCGAATACCTTAACAAAGGTTGCGAGTGTTTTTTGCGATGTGAGGTTGGCGTAGTACCCATCGATGGCATGGTTTACATAGCTTGTCTTAACGTTTTCAAAGAGGCCGAGCTTTTCCAGCTCTTCTTTAAGCGATCGAAATGCTTCAAAGAACGCAAGCGGATCGACTTCGTTGGTCGAGGTGCTATTGGTGGTCAAGCTGATTCGGTAGTGCGGATAGGGGCGTTTAATCGTTGTAATCGAACGCGCTTTCACTAGCGCCAAGCAGGTAAAGAGAAGGTCGTCCGTTCTTTTTACCTGCTGATACCACAGGTGGTTTTCAACGATAAAGCTCCTTTTGTACATCTTGTTCCACGGTACGTTGGAGAACGTGTTGAAGATGGAGTCTTGCATGTCCCTATAGTTGAACACGTCTTTATCCGGGAGATTACCCGTCACAAAAGTCCAGTCGGTAAGATATTCCTCATGGGTGTCGTTTTCATAGGTATAGGACTGCGTAATAAGGACATCGGCGCCGGTGGCGTCGAGCTTATCCGCCGCATCCTTGATAAACGTCTCATCGAAAAAATCGTCCGCATCCAGGCAGATGAGATAAGTTCCCCTTGAAGCGCCTATACCAAGGTTTCTGGCGGCTCCCGCACCAAGACCCTCCCCTTGAAAAACCTGGTACCTAGTGTCTGATTGCGAGCGTCTCTCAAGGATTTCCGCCGTGCGGTCGGTCGACTTGTCGTTGACGCATATGATCTCAAGAGATTGCTCGGTTTGATTCTCGATGCTATCAAGGCATTCATCGAGATACGGGTCTGCATTGTAGATTGGGACGATAACGCTTACGCGCGGATCCGACATGAACTATCTCCTTGGAACAGCGTCTGGCAGCGATGAATCTGCTTGGGTTGGCATGGCGTACGGTAATTCTAGATGCGGAGATGCCGGCGGTCCGCTAAAAATCGATAACTGGCAGCCGGCATTCAGCAACATACGCTATATCAGCGTTTCAATGGCGTTTTTGACGACGTTGAAGAGCGTGGGACATTCGATATAGAGGGCTCCAAATCGGTCTGTCCCCAAAAACGTCCAGCAGTACAGGCCTATACCAACTATCGAAAGGAGCGCTATCGCCGGGTTGAGCTTCCCCTTTGGGCCATCGTTTGATGGCAGGCTCCAAAGAAGCAAGACGGTTGGGATGAGTAGCAGCCATGCGAAGTCTGCAAAATATCTCATATTGGTGCCGGACACATAGCTGGCAACAACGATGTCGAAAGAGGCGATGGCAAGGCAGGCTACAGACAACTTGAGACCTCCACGCTCCTTAAGGGCGCGGCGCGGCTTTTTTATCAGCAGTCCAAAGAGGCAGAGCGTAACGGGCGTGAGAAACATGAATCCAGCATAAAAGGGCTCGTTGGTGAATAGCATGGGAAGCTTTTGCAGTAAGGGGGACGTATTGATGGTAGAGATGTAAGGGAAGGAGCCAATAAGCTGGAAGGGTAAAAAGAGGTATTCAAGGAATTGGATCATGATTTTCGCCGCGCTGAACGTGTACGAGGTCATGTCTCCGCCCGTGATGTTATATGAGGCTCCAAAGTTGGTCCAAGAGCCAAAGCGTGCCTGGTTGTACCATGCGATGGGGGCCAAAATGATGAGGAACGGCACGATGACAGCCAGTGTGTTCCAGATGCCACGGACAGAGAAGAACTCACGTTGCTTAATCTCGTCAAAGAAGATTGGGAACGCCAACAAGCATGCAAGTACAAATTGCGGCCTGCAGCCCAGCGTGAGCGCTATAGAGAAGGAGCCTGCAACGAGGTAGGCTTTGTTCCATGTTCGCGATTGTGCAAATTGGCGCTCCGCCTTGATCCAGAAGTAGAGGCCCATGTATGTAAAGAACAGCGCGGAGAGTATTGGGATGGGATAAATTCTAGGTAGAAAGGCCTGCTCCAATACACCGCAGCTCAGTCCAAGCAATATAAAGCCAATAAGATACTGTCCAAGAGATATATCTTTAGCATACTTTTTAGCGAGTTCGACAATAAGCAGTGCCGAAGCGGCAAGCGTGAGGCACGCGAACGCAACGACAACGATATCTGTGCGCAAGTGCATGCCTGTAAGCGCCTTGAAGGGCAGAAACGTCAGCAGACACGGCACTACGCCGAAATAGCAGTAATAGCTTCCGTCGTAATATGCGTAGTCCCAATAGATGGGTTCGCGAGCTTCCTTATTGAGCTGTGCTCTAAGAGCCGGGTCGTAGGGGTTTTCCATGCTATCCAAGATGGGTGAGGAAGGAAGATCAAGGCTGAGGCTTCCGCTGAGCAGCGCGTCGGCAAGGTGGTTATATTGGTTGCCGTCCTGGACGGCTTCGATTCCCTCATTGTAGACCGGGCCCTGTTCCAGCCATGCCGCTTGACCCGAAAGCTGCGAGAACGCACCCATACCCATACAGCTTATCGCGAACGCGATGCCAAGGGATACTTTTGCCCTAGCTCCCATGTCAAAAAACTTGATGTTCCAGATGGCCGAGGAGGGTTTGAATATCTCGAACAGCACGTAGATAATCGCCATCACCGCAAGGCGGGCCTTAGAGATGAGAAACGGCCCGGGATTGCCAGAAATGATACCTGCCAGCGTAAGCCAATAGCGCCAATGGAATACAATGGCTTCGATTGCGAATATCGCTACGAGTGCCACTAGCACCTTCATGGTAAGCCTTGATGGAGAAGACTCGCATTTGGTCTTTATCGCCGGCATCGATTTCTTAGCGAAGTGATTGCCTGGTTTGTTCATACGAAGATTCCTTTACGCCGTTCTCAAAAGTAGGACAAAGCCCGTGCAGTACATGATTCTCACAATGGATGCGATTCCGTTGCTAAATGGCATTCCGATCAAGAACGGAAGCGAGCTCCATGCTATCCACCAATCGAGCGCATGCATGCAGTATATGGCCATTCCTTCTCGTCCATAAAAAAGCAGGGGCTTCTTTATGGAATAGTTGATAGCCGGATGGGAAGCTTTTGAGAGGACGGCGGCAGCCAGGCAGACCGACAGCGTTCCCGCGATGGCGGCGATAAGCGCAAGCGCTACGTTGTGATAGGCGCGCGTTGCGAGCTCGAGCGAGCTGTTGCTTGAGGTAGCGAGCCAAAGGACAACGGATATCGGCAGAGCGAGCCATTTGCTCTTGATCTTGCTAAATAGGTCAAGTTGCTTCGCCGCATATCCTACGTACATGAAGAAGATCGCCACAAGTGCGATGTCGAAGCTAAAGGGCAGGTAGATGCCAAGTCGAGCGCCCAGCGAATAGCCAAGTGCAAAGCTGGTCAAGCTGAGGATGCCCAAGGTGGCCAGCGGCTTCTTGGAGCGTTGCGCCGCGGTCGCCGCGATGTTGAAGAGGATTCTGGCGACAAAGAGGACCACGAGGAACCACGCCATTCCAACAGCGACGACCTTGGGCGTTTCCAGGTCGATGCCGGAGGCGAAGGTGTAGGTGAGTGCAAGGGACAAGATGCTTTGGTCCGTTATGGGGCCAGATTTGAGTGCGAGCATTCCGTGCCAAAGCAGAAAGACTATCGTGTAGGGCAGCAGCAGCCTTTTTGCCGACGACGTCACAAGCGGCATCAGGGGTTTTGGTTTAAACGTGTACCCAGCCAAAATGAAAAATAGGGGCATATGAAACGAGAAAATGTATCGATAGGGCGCCGACTCCGGTGATATCGTGTGGCCGACTATTACAAGAAGGCACGCGAAGCCCTTGGCGATGTCTATCCATTCGAGCCTTTGTGAAGGATGCGGAGGCACGCTGGCCGGCGTTATTACAGGGCCCGTTGTCGATTTGCTCATATCTAGTCCTTAGCAATTGCGTTTACGGTTAATTGTACTTAGCTAAGGCTCTTCTGTCATTTCCCGTTTGCATCGCGTCGGTCGCTTTTTGACTGAAACGGGTGTTCTCGGTGTATCGGGGGACCGCGTGTTGGAGATTGGCCCCATCGCGCTACAATCATTTAACGTTCGTTACGGTAATGAGAGGAACATCATGTCTGAACTTGCTACAGTTGAAGACTCTCGCAATGTGATCGTTATCGGTGACCCCATTCTTGGTGTCCTGGCTCCATCGTGGAGGCTTAAGGAGACGCTTGAGATTCTTGGATATGGAGTGTTCTACTTCTCAGCGCATACATGGCCGCTGCTCTTTCAGGGCGGCGTGGTGCGCCTTTCGTTTTTAAGAAACCTCATCAACCGTTGGGGCGTTAAGGCCCTTGTTCTGGCAGATGGCGTTCAGGTCGATGCAGAGCAGTCGGATGTCCTGGATAATCTTAGCGTGATTGTCTACGCCCTCGATCAGCAGCAGTGCCGTTGCTCCCTCGATTCACTGAACACGACTGCGGATCTTGTTATCTGTGCCTCTGATATGGAGCACGAGGGTCGGTTTTCCAGCAACTTGTTGCTTCCGTTAGCTCCGGACGCGAAGCTTCGCTCCACCATTCTTGCAAACGACATTGCCCTTTCAGGGGGATATCTTTGTTTGCAGGAGTTCACGCCCGAGCGCCTTGCGTGCCTTCAGGGGCTGGCGGACAGAAACGACACCGTTGTGCGTTGCTTGGGCGACTCTTGGCCCGAGGAGATCAAGATCCGTTCGGATTATTCTTCCCTTGCTTATGCGATGGGCTTCTCCAATCTCCTCATTTACTTTGATGAGGGCGATGGCGAGCCCGCGCCACTTCAGCGTTATTTGATGATGTGCGGGTCCATCATAGGCGATGCCTCCATTCTGGTCCTTTCGAGAGACGATATGGGCTATCGCGTTGAATGCGGCGGCCCCATCTCCTACGGCGCTTTTCTGGAGCGGTATAAATTCGAGGTCGAGGATGTCGCGTTCGAGCAGTTTGTGGCTTCATCGTTCGACAGCCTGTTCGATGGGGAGGCTTCTTTTAACCACTGCCGCATCGCGACCCTGTTTGGTTATGTTGGTAAGGGCAATTTTGGCGATGAGTACATCTTGTCCACCATCGCCAAGCGCTTGAACCTAAGGTGCCCTGGAACGATTTTGCTCGCCGTGGGTGAGGATCCCTGGCATACGCTGGTGCATCGCGGCATCTACTCCATTGGACTTGAAGATTCGTTTGCGCTCGATCGGGCTCTCGAGGCCAGCTCGATTGCTCTTGTGATGGCTGGGTTGCTATTTGATCAAGGCGTTCGCTGGACCATGGGCAAGGGCGAGCTGGTTTCCACGCAGATGCATTCTGACTTGCCGGGTATCGCCTCTTTCTGTCAGGTCGCGCTGCTCAATGACACACCGGTCTTCTTCTACGGAATCGGTGCGGGACCTCTCGATCTAAGGGACGGAAAGCTCCTGGTTCGCTATATGGGCTCGCTTGGCGCGAGGTTCCTTGCCCGTGACGAGATGACCGCGAAGGCGGTTCTCGCGGCAGGCGTATCTCCGGATCAGGTAGCCAGGCGCGCTGACGTTGCGTTTACCGCGACCTCTGAGCCCAGTGCGTATGCTGATCAGTGGCTCATAGACCACGGTGTCGATTATCGAATTGAGAAGCTGATCGTGGTGTCGCTTCGCGATTACGAGAACGTGGTTCCCGGATTCGATAAGACCGTGGCTCGCGCTCTCGATTCCCTTGGCAAGCGATATCAAGATGCTCGTTTCTTGTTCTGCATTCTCGACCAGGACGATATCGTTCCGTCCCAAGCGGTTATCGATGCTATGGAGCTTTCCGATCGCACCCTCATCTTTAATCCCGGCGACGATATCGATGCCATCGCGGGAATGCTCGTTCGTTGCTACGGCGGGTTGTCGATGCGCTATCACTGTTCGTTGATTTTGGCTCGAAGCGGCGTCCCCTGCGTTGGCTTGGGCTACCTGCCCAAGGTTGTGTCGCTGTATCGCGAGTGCGGCCTTGGCAATCACATTCTTCGAATGGATGCTGATTCCGATGAGATCTTCAGGCATCTCGTCGATCTGTTCGAGGGGAGAGAGTTCCTTCTCTCGCGCATCGAGAAGGGAGTGGGCGCGCTTAGCGATCTTGCGAACGAGTCTGAGGATGAGGTCGTCGCGTGCTTGGAGGCCGGCACCTCGGCTGCTCGACTGCTTTCGCATGGATCCGAGCTGTATCAGCGTAATATCACTGGAAGCAGCGAACAAATCGATTACCTGCGTTGGCGCGCATGGGTTCTCGAAACCGAGCTTCAGGAAACTACCTTGCAGCTTGAGGAGAAGAATCGATATCTGGAGAAAAAATCAAGCGAGGCAGATGCGCTTCGCGCTGAAGTGGACGAGTTGAGGAACTCCACGTCTTTCAAAATCGGCTCCAAGCTCACGTACCTTCCCGGCAAGCTTAAAGCGCTCATCCAGAAGTAGCGTCTACGAGACGATATGAGTTGAACATTGGGAGCCCCTCCCCTTGCAGCTCTATCGTGGGTCGGGCGACAATGGTCGTAGCGCCAACCGTGGCCGCGCGCCACATGCGACGGAGAGGGGCCCGCCATGTCCAATTATGTCACAGCCATCGGTCTCGACGTCCACGCGAGGAGCATCTCCGCATGCGCCTTCGACCCCATGACCGGCGAGGTGTCCCGCGCAAGGTTCGGATACGACCCCGCGTCGGTCGCCGAGTGGGCACTGGGGTTCGAGTCGCCCAAGGCGGTGTACGAGAGCGGCCCGACCGGCTTCCACCTCTGCCGCGCCCTGAGGGCGCTCGGCGTCGACTGCGCCGTGGGCGCCGTCTCCAAGATGCACCGGCCGGCCGCCGACCGCGGGCGCAAGAACGACCGGCGCGACGCCGAGTGGCTCGCCAGGCTCCTCGCCTGCCGCAACGTCGTCGAGGCGTGGGTGCCCGACGAGCGCACCGAGGCCGCCCGCGACCTCTCCCGCGCCCTGGAGGACGCCCGCGACGACCTGCAGCGCGCCAGGCAGCGCATGTCCAAGTTCCTTCTCAGGCACGGCCTGGTGTTCGACGAGACGACGCCGACCGGGCGCCGCAGGTCGAACTGGACCGAGGCGTACTGGAGGTGGGCGAGGTCGATCGAGTTCGACGAGGCCGACGACGCGGCCGCCTACGAGCGCTACACGGACGCGGTGGACCGCTGCGGCGAGGCCAAGAGGGAGCTCGAGCGCAGGGTGGTCGAGGCCGCCTCGCGCCCCGAGCGGGCGCCGACGGTCGACGCGCTGTGCCTGGTGAAGGGCGTCGACGTCGCCACCGCGTTCCTGCTCGCCGCCGAGGCGGGCGACTTCTCGAGGTTCCCGAGCGCGCCGTCGTTCGCCGCGTGGTGCGGGCTGTTAATGTCAATCCGTCTTTCACCGATTCCACCAACGCAATCGCGCCGATCGCGCCAACGCGTCCCCGCCGTTTCCGCCGACGTCAGGCGCCGTTTCCGGCGTCCCGGTCCGGCGCGAGGTCCTTCGTGCGATAGGACCTCCCGGTGATCTTCAGCACCGTGCAGTGGTGGCACAGGCGGTCGGCGATGGCACTCGCCACCACCGGGTCCCCGAACACCTTCGCCCACGCGCCCATCCCGACGTTCGTGGTCACTATGGTCGACCTCCTCTCGTAGCGCCTCGACACCAGCTGGAACAGCAGGTCCGCCCCCTCCTTGTCGACGTCCAGGTACCCGACCTCGTCCACGATCAGCAGGGAGAGGTGCGAGTAGAAGCGCATCCTGCGCTCGAGCGCGCCCTTCTCGGCCGCCCTCTTGAGGTCGCCGACGAGCCTCTGGCAGTCGACGAAGTACGTGAGCTTGCGCGCCCTCACCGCCTCGACGCCGAGCGCGACCGCTATGTGGGTCTTGCCGACGCCCGGGCTGCCGACGAGGACCACGTTCTCCCGCCGCCCCGGGAAGCCGAGCGCGGCGAGCTCCTCGACGACGGGGCGGTCGATCGAGGGCTGGAAGGAGAAGTCGAAGTCGGCGAGCGTCTTCACGTACGGGAAGTTCGCCTTCTCCACCCTGCGGTCGAGGTCGCGCGCCCTCACGGCGGCCACCTGCGCGTCGGTCATCTCCATCAGGGCCTGGGGGAACGTCTTGGCGCCCGAGGCGACGAGGGCGGCGTACTCGGCCGCAGAGGAGGCCATCGCGTC
>OHAS01002146.1_pt1 | contig 14653 bp, 18 predicted proteins | sample 1577131 | NCBI WGS metagenome assembly OHAS01 (sample SAMEA3541566, study PRJEB24748) | human gut metagenome | biome: human gut; feature: human-associated habitat; material: faeces | place: China | collected 2012 | reverse complement strand
CAGCTCTTTCCAGTCCCCGGCGGAGTCGGGATTGGCCTCCAGGGTGATCTCCGCCCGGTCCCAGACCCGGCACTGCTTTTTTACGGTTTTCAGCAGGGCAATAAGCCGCTTGTGGCCCAGATAGCTGGGGGTGCCGCCGCCGAAATAGACGGTGTCCACCCGGTGGTTCTGCATCTGGGGGGCCACCTCGGTGATGTGCCGGGCCAGGGCCGCGGCATAGGCGTCCATCTTCTCCTGGCTGTGGGGCAGGGAGTAAAAATCGCAATAGGCGCACTTGGCCTTGCAGAAGGGAATGTGCAGATACAGGCCCAGGGGGCGGTTGCGGTCGATCACAGGCTTTTTCATATCAGTTCTCCTTGGGCGGCAGGATGGTCACCGCGTCAAACGGACAGTTGACCTTGCAGGACCGGCAGCCGATGCACCGCTCCAGGTCCACGGTATACAGGCCGTCGGGCCGCAGCACGATGCAGTCCATGACGCAGAACATGGTGCAGTAGCCGCAGCCGGTGCAGCTGACGGGGTCGATGACGGCGCGGCTATAGCGCTTGCGTCCGAAGGGATGCGCGGGATCGTACATAAAGAGGCACCTGCCTTTAAGGTATTTTCTATAGTATAGCGGCTCCGGCGGAATTTTTCAAGCCGGGATATGAAAGGCGGCCCGGCCGGGAGAAAACTCCCTGCCGGGCCGCTTGGGTCAATTCACATAATCCGCCGGGTCGATGACCTGGCCGTCCTTGGACACGGAGAAGTGCAGGTGCGGGCCCATGCTGCCCTCGGCGGAGGCGGTGCTCCCCACCAGGCCGATGACGTCACCGGCGGCCACCTGGTCCCCCTCCTGCACCGGCGGGTCCTTCTGCAGACAGCTGTACTGGGTGGTATAGCCGCCGCCGTGCTGGATCACCACGGTGGTGCCCATCAGCTCATCGTCCTTCACCGACAGCACCGTGCCGCTGGCGGCGGTGCGGACGGAGTCCCCCTCCGAGGCCTGGATGTCGATGCCGTTGTGAGTGCGCCAGTCGGCCATGGTCTCGTCATACATCAGCTCCGTGACGCTGAACACCGTTACCGTGGTGCCGTCCAGCGGGGACATGACCTGGGGCAGCAGGTCCTGGGGGTCGGAGATGGGCGTCTCCTCCGCCGGTGGGGCGGCGGGGACATTCTCCTCCGGCTGCACCGCCGGGGCCACCCAGGCGTTGTCCCGGTCGTCGGGAACGTTGGAGGCGGGGTTGGATGCGGGTTCTGCCGGGGCCTGGGGCCGCAGCAGGGTGTAATAGCCGACAATACCGGCTGCCAGCAGGCAGAGGGCAAGGGCTATGTAGAAGCCCTTGCCGCCGAACACGGCCTTGACCTTTTTTCCGTCGAATCTGCTCATAGGTGCCTTTCCCGTCCGGCCCGGGGCCGGAGCCGCATATACCGGCCTGCGGCGGGCCGAAATCCTGGGAAACGTTTCTGCCCTCAGTATGGCCGGGCGGCGGCGGATTTATACGTAGGCCCTCAAATTTCTGACATTCTCTTTTCCAGAAGTATAGGATTTTTGTAAAAATTAGAAATCGGATTTGTGGGCGTAAATCCGCAGAGCCGTTGTGGCACAAGGGCTTTCAGAGATAAAAAGAGAACTCCAAGATTTTTCTTGGAGTTCTCAGCATGGCAGCGGTTGACAATATTGATACGGTTTCATCGGGCTTCATTTGGTCTCACTCAAAAATGAAACCATAGCGGTGGAAGTGAAAACGTAATTATCTGTTTATCAAATTATAATTCCCATCCTTACTTGTCAAGAATAAACTTCCAGTTGGCCGCAACTTTGACAGGCATCATTTTACCAAGTATTTCTCCATCTCGAGCAAGTTCTTTTTTACCAAAGTGAAAGAAGAAAAACTCACCAACGCCATCGTTATATCCCAGTTGGAACTCAAGTTCTCCTCTGAAATATGGGAATACCGGTTTTAATCTTTCATCAATTGCCCACACAAAATCGGAATCATGATTGGTAATGCATTGAATGATCCAATCTTCTTCCTCTTCAAACCACATCCAAAAAGATTTTGCTGCATCCCCATTCATAGCCTTTTTGCTAAAAAGTGTAAACATAATACAATCATCCATTCAAATTTTGGAGAGTGCTGCTCGACGCATTATCTGGTATGATCTTAAAGCACATAAGATAGATAAAAGCCCGATGGTTTCGTATCAAAATTATCGGGCTTATTTGGCAACAGTTGATAAAAATGATACGGTTTCATTTGGTTTCAAATGGTTTCACTCAAAAATGAAACCATAGCGGTGAAAGGTGAAACCATAATGAGACGAGAGATGAATCAAAAGATACCTTATTGGTCTTTTCCTTTTTCAGATTCATCATCAGGGGTGGATTTGATCTTTTCATCCAGTACTTTCCCGACTGCCTGTAGCCCGTCAGGGCTGCAAAATGCGTCCATCAGTTCGTTGAACTCAGGGTTTTCGCTATGAGACACGGCAGCATTTCGGATGCGTGACTGTTCAACAATCGAAAGGATCAGATTCAGGCCAAGAACCGCACATCCAATGTAAAGACAGGTCTTTATCCAAATCCCAACGATGCAGAGGATGATCCCCGGAACAGATAAGTAGAAAAAGTGAAATAGGAAATTCGTTAGAACAAATAGCCAAAACATTTTCTGGGGGTATTCTCTTTCCATGTTGTACCTCCTAAATTTACAGACCTGACAATTTTCCTTTGCGGAATTGATTGTATCACATTCTTGCACTAATTTCCACACTAAAAAAGCCTGATGGTTTCGTATCAAAGCCCTCCGGCTTATTTGTGAGAGGACTATAAAAAAGATTTTTTCGCCTTTTTAGGTTGGTATTTGTACCCTTACAAAAAATCTTGAACTTTCAAGGTTAAGGGCGGAGGTGAGCCGCTGTCATTCGGTCAGCGGCTGCACCGATTTGAGACCGCCTTTGAATATTACGGTGACCTGTTCTTTTGAGTCAACCACTATGCATTCGAGCAGTTGGCGGACGATTTGGTCATCGTATTCTATCGGATGGTTTTTTATGCCAGCGCGAAAAACATCCTGGTGGAAGAAGCGTACACCGGCGTGCTGAACAACCATCGCAGGGAGTATAACAACGGAAAAGCCAAGCATATAGACAAAACCGACTGGTATCGTCATGAGGGATTCTTTCCTGTGATCATAGAAAAACAGGAATGGGAGCAGGTACAGCGCTTGCTCAAGCGGCAGGCACGGCCCGCAAACGGCAATCAGGCCAAGCGCCGCTATGCGGGACTGCTGACCTGCCGGGAATGTGGGAATACGTTCATTCCTATGATCCGCTGCTGGAACGGAAAAAGTCGTGTGGAATATGTGTGCCGTGGGTATCATCGGAATGGAAAATCCTATTGCTCCTCCCACCGCATTCATGAGGAGGTGCTGGATGCAGCGGTGCAGGAGTATGCCGAAGTTATGCGAAAGCAGTGTACTGAGGAGCTAAAGAAGCTGGTACAGATGCAAAAAATGTGGGCGTTGAGGAAACCGATCCTCGACGCCCACATTTTGTCGTTGCAGGAGAATATGCAGAAACTGGAGTTGGAAATTGATGAAATAGTAATGCAGAAACTGTCAAAATATAAGTCCTAAAACGACCGATTAATTGCATATTTTTCGAAAAAGCCGCAGGAATATAGATAAACTTGATATTTACAAAAATGTTGTAAAAACCGAGAACAAGAATTGACAAACAGAAAATGCTATAGTATAATTCTTGCGAAAGGTAGGGATGTAGTATGACTAACATCATATTGAAATCACTTGGAGTCAAGAATTTTGGCCCATTTGCGGATGAGGTTAGATTTACTACTGTTACTGACCGGTCAAAAAAAGAGTTTTTGGAAAACACTTTTGCAAATGGAGACGATACATTTAATCGAATCTCATATATTTTTGGGGCAAACGGATCTGGAAAATCTAATTTTTGCAAAGCAATAATTCAAATTCAAAATTTAATTAACCTTTCTCCTTTGCTCGCATCAAATAATCCTCAGTTATTGGAGTTACAGCCAGTTAAATTAAGCACAAGTGAAATGGATAAGCATTTCCTTTTTGATGTAAGCGGAAAAGATATTCCAACAGAATATGCAATTGAAATTGTAATGGATGGAATTGCTTACAACTACTCGTTCTCTGTCCATCATGGACTAATAATGTCCGAAAAGCTCACAAAGAAAAAGAAACGCACAGAAACGATCCTTTTAAGAACATCTCCGGAATACAGTAGTATTGAATTAAAATCCGAATTAGCTTCTTTTGAAACAAACATTTCCGTTGTTAAAGACCGAGCCCTTTGCTTGTCTATGGCAGCATTTCTTAATAACCCGCTTGCCTCAAAACTTGTCTCTGCAATTAGTAATATTGCTGTAGTTAACATGGCTAATTTAAATGGGTTACGTAATATAACTCAAGAAAACTTTACGGAAGACATACGGCAACGTTGCTTAAGAATTTTGCGCATTGCGGAACCAACCATGGATGATCTATCTGTAGAGTTTACCGAAGAAAAGGTTGATACACGAAAAGTTCCAATGGCAATAGATGATTTGGAAGGCAGAGAACTTATCATCAAAAATGTTCGAGTAGATGTCCAATCAACACACGCTGTATACAAAGACAATGATAAAGTGGATCAGATACTGCTACCGTTCTTAAAATATGAATCAAGCGGTACCATAAAAATGCTTAGTATCCTTCCGCTCCTGTTTGAAGCACTTGAAACTGGTTGCCCGATTGTCATTGACGAATTGGAAAACGGATTGCATCCTACTATTGTGCAGCGCATTTTGGGGTTATTCATGTCGCCTGAAATGAACCCCCTAAATGCTCAACTTATTTGTACCACTCACAGTACTGGTTTGGCGGAAAATAATGTACGAAGAGATCAAGTATGGGTCATCAACAAAGATAGTTACGGCCGGAGCACTATGAAACGCATTAGTGATTATCCGGGAACGCGTACTACCGATAACATAGCAGAAAAATATTTGCGCCGCGCCTTTGGGGAAGTTCCGCGCTTTGCGTAGTGCAAAGATGACCAATCACATGAACGCCCACTACAGCATCAAGATCTGTAGTGGGCGTTTTTTGCAAAAGGTGGCGCTAACGGTCGGAGTTTTGAGCGTACCGCAAATAGTTAACAAACATTTTTGCAAAAAACGGGAAAAATAGCGAAACAACGCTTGACACAGACTGAGACATCTGTTATCATTCATAGGATGAAAGGGCAATGAAAAGAGGGCACCGAAAACCCCGGTGCCCCCCTGTGTTGACGAAAGCACTCGTGATGCCTTGTCGTATGGCAATAACATCGTATCACAGTTTGGGTTAGGGTGCAACAGGAAATTCGTTGACGGAAAGGAAAAAACAGGCGCTGCTCCTTTCAAACTAAACCGTGAAAGGAGCCTGAGAAATGGCTACGAAAGTTAAAACTGGCGGGGTTGCTCCCGTCTCTGGACAGTATCGTCCAGCAGGAAAGAAAACAGAGGTTACCCTGGTTGCGGGGAAGCGTGTGCCTCCAGTCGCTACGGGAGCTACTACCTTTACACTGGTCGACAAGACCAAGCACAGTGGAGGTGGCCGATGAAGTTTCAGGGAGCGCTCGTTAAAGAGCAGGGCGTGACATTTGGCATCATCGTTGTTAAGCCGCATGTGTTGAACAGTCCGTCTGAGGCAGACTCTATGCGAACCTTCGGTGTGCATGCATTTGGGCCAGTACCTATCATCCTGATGGCGCAGAACGCAAGGGGAGTTCCTACTTACTCTGGGCGACGCGACATCGTCAACTTTCTCGCGAAGGTGCCGATGCAGGTTATTCCTTGGCGTGAGTACACGCTGAACTAAGGAGGGCAACAGAGATGTCTTCTATAATTATCGAGTACGACCTGCGACAGCCTGGCAAAGATTATGACGCATTGTACAATGCCATTAAGAGTTATGAAGCATGGGCGCATGTAACAGAGTCCACGTGGCTTATCAATACCGAAGATAGCTGTGTCCAAGTGAGGGATGCGCTTAAACAGAAAATGGATACCAACGACCGCCTCTTTGTTGGAAAACTAACAGGTGAAGCGGCTTGGAAAAACGTTATCTGTGGAAGCGATAAATTGAAGGAATGTTTATAAGAAAATCTCCCCCGGTTTCCCGGGGGAGATTTTCTTGAAAGTAAAGACCTATTTTGATACCAAATGCACACGGCACTGACCTTTTATTAAAAGGTTAACCTTTCTTTGAAATGTGCAACGCTCACTTCAACATATAAGTAATCTTCTGATTTCTGATTTTTTCACACCATTTAATAGCAATTCGTGGATTTGTTTTATGTCGGCCACTGCGGTACACCTTTTTTCTCTATAGATGTAGTTCCTGTATAGCCATCTTCGTGTTTTCGAGATAGTAGCGGTACATCATGTCAGCAGGCAATAGACGCACCTGAATGTCCTGCAATCCCAGGTTACTTAGCATAGCGAGGGAGACAGTTCCTCTTTGAACTATTTCCGTAGAAGAAGTCGGCATAAGAAAGCAATTCCGCACAGTATCGATCTGGTGTGCTTCCACAAAAGGCTGATACGCCAACTGATACAAATACTGCTTGGTGATAGACTCGATACCGGGCTGACCACGCAGTTTTTTATTATACTCCAGCTGAATATTGTAGTATTTTGCATCAAAAATGATAAACTGGTAGTTTCCATCGACATTGACGATAGAAACAATGTCAGGGATAAGTGTGTCCTCGGCTTGCTTTTTGAACGGTTCTCCACCCGGTGAAGAACCAGACCATTGCGGTTTGTCAATCAAATCAACGAGTTTTTTATGCCGCATATCACGGTACTGCTCTGCCAACGGTACAGGCAGTCGCAGTCCACCGATTGGCTTCTGTAACTGGTTGTCCATTACCTCTGCACATACTTTTTCCCATACCAGATTGAAGCTATTTGTGCCGAACATACTGAAGCAGTCCAGATCGTCCAGTGCGCTGCTGTTTGCTATGTAGGCATACAGCGTTTTCAGCAGAAGCTGTTTGCGGGTACCGCCGCACCATCTGGCAATGCAACAGCAAGTTCAAAGGTGAAGAACGCTGTCACACGCCTACGGTGGACACGGAAACTGTACAGCGGCTTTTCATTCAAGCCTACAACCGGATGATGGAGAATCAGGAGCAGATCATCAAGGACTGCGAAACCATGCGCCGTGCGCTGACAGACTTTGCGGCATTGGACGCAGAAATTGAACGGCAGCTTGAGGAAACACAGGTCGTAGCCGAACTGGTCAAGGTGGCGGTCAAGGAAAACGCATCGACAGCGCAGTCCCAGGAGGCTTATCTGAAAAAGTACGAAGCCCTCACCGGGCGTTACGAAAAAGCCGCTGCGGAACTGGAGCGGTTACAGAATCTGCGTACTACGCAAAGTCAGAGGGACAAGGCAATGTCACTCTACATCCGTACCCTCAAAAAACAGCCGGTGGTCTTGCGTGAGTGGAGCGACACCATCTGGACGGTGATGGTCGAGAAGGCAATCGTCCACAGGGACGGTGAGATTACCTTCGTTTTCAAGAACGGCACTGAGGTCAAGATCGGAGCATAAAATACAAGGTCGCAAAATAGTTCGCATTTTCGGGTGAACGGGTTTTGCGGCCTTTCTTTTGCGCTCTTGAGGAAGCGCCAAGGGTGCGCACCGCAGCGCAAGCAGTAAACACTGAGAAGCGCCTGAATCAGGTACAGTCCTTAATCTGCTTCTACAGTGGGCTCCGGAACATAAGTCTTTACTCCTAATGAGAAATATACGATATGGAACACCCATACACCGCCGAGAATACAGCAGGGAATGTATAATGCCTTGCGGAACATAAGGAAGAAGCCGAACGCCATAAGGAACGTAACGGTGATCATTATCTTGATTTTAGTACGCTTTGTCATGCCGCGTCCTTTCACATAGGATTCCAGATTGTTTTTATACAGCTTTGTGCCGATAAACCACCGATGCAGTTTTTCAGAGCTTTTGCCGAAGCAGAAAGCGGCCAGAAGTAAAAACGGGAAAGCGGCAGCATGGGAAGCACGGCACCTACCGCACCAAGAGCAAGTCCGATAAATCCGAGTATCAGCCACAGCATTCGTCTAATTTGCATTTTCCATCTCCAATCGTCTTTTTTCTTTTCGGCTCTCAATCACATGGCGAATCGCCATGATCGGATGATACAGAAGCATCCTCGGTCCTGAAAAGCGCATGACCTTGCGGATTCTTTCGCGCATTTCCAGCTTGTAGCAATGCACCCTGCAGTTCGAGCAGAAGGTCTTGGTTTCCATGAAAGGACACTTGTCACTTCGCAGCATGGCATATTGTAAAAGCTCTGCGAACTCGGGGCAGAGATCCCTTTTCACACCATGCCGTTTCCTGCAATAAAGACGAATCATAAAGGACACGGTCCGCTTTTCTCTCTGCCGCTTACTTTCTGTCCTGTTCATACATCCGTCCTTCCTCCACACGGTAGATTCGGTCTGCGATCGCCATTGTGGATTCTCTGTGAGATACGAGGATGATACTCTTTTTTCGCTTCTGCTCTCTGAGCGCCTTCAAAATAATCCCCTCGTTGATGCTGTCTACATTGCTGGTTGGCTCATCCAGTAATATCAGTCCGCTGCCCCGCAGGAGTGCACGGGCAAGACCGAGCCGCTGCTTTTCTCCGGCGGAAAGATTGTCACCCAGTGCACCGACCTTCGTTTTGTAGCCGTCAGGCAAAGTGAGAATGAAATCGTGGATCGATGCCAGCCTGCAAGCCTCTTCAAGCTCTGCCTGCGTAGCGTCCGGCTTCGCGATGCGGAGATTCTCCTCTATCGTTTCGTCGAACAAATAGGTCGTCTGACTGACCATCGTCACATTGTCCAAAAGGCTGTCTTCGTTAATCGCATCAATGTCAATGCCGTTATAGGCAATCTCTCCACGCTCCTTTTGCCAAAAGCGAAGCAGTAATTTCAGGAAGGTGGATTTCCCACAGCCGCTTTCGCCGACGATACCAATGATCTCTCCCTGTTCCATATGCATACAAATATCGGAGAGCACCTGCGTCAGTCCGTCGTAAGAAAAGGACAGATCTGTGACTCTGAGATCGTGATAGTGAAATGCCCTGCCGTTTTTTACCGGCGTTACGGCAGGCGATTCGCTCAGAAGATCCAGTACCCGATCACCGCTGGCAAAGGTCTGCGTCAAATTGCCGGGCAGGGCGGAAATGGCGATTACAGGTCCAAAGGAGCCGAAAACAGCCGTAACGCCGATGATCATTCTGCCCACGGATAACACGCCGTTTGCGACAAGCGCGATACCGACTGCAAGGGCGATGATGATAAACAGGGAGACACATAACTCGGTTGCGGCAGTTGCCCTTGTCGTGCCGCGCTTCATGCGCTTTGTTTCATTAAGTAAAAGATCGGAGCGATGGTTGACCTCGTTTTCTCGTGCTTCTCCGGCGTTGTTCAGCACGATGTCGCGAATGCCCTTGATGCTGTCGAGGAAATAGGCGTTGAATCCTGCAAATTCCGCACGGTAGCGGACGCCGGATTCCTTCAATTTCCCTGAAGATACCATCGGGATTGCGATGCCGATCGTAAGATATCCTACCAACGCCGTCAGCGCCAGGTACCAGCTTGAAACGAATCCCACAAAGAGGAACACTGCGAGAGAAACCAGCACTGCGATGCAGATGGGAGAGATGGTGTGGGCATAGAACACCTCAAGCGTCTCGATGTCCGAAGTGATCATGGCGATGATCGAGCCCTTCTGCTTGCTCTCCAGCTTGGCAGGACACAAGGTGCGGAGCGCGCCGAATATCCTGTCGCGGAGCACCGCCAGCAGACGGAAGGCGGTGTAGTGGTTGCTGTATTGCTCCAGATAACGGAGAAGCCCACGGAGCACGCCGCAGCCGATGGTAAGCGTGATGAGAGTCCCGTAGGAGAGTGCGATCGCCTCTCCCAGCGCTTTGGCAACGCCCATCGCACCAAACAGCGTCACCCCCATGGCGCACAGGAAGCCGAGTGATCCGTTGAGAACGGCAAGACTCATGATGTATGCAAGGCTGCCCAGAAGTAAGATAAGGCTTGCCATGATTTTAACTCCGCTTCTGCGGATTTCCTTCTGTCTGTTCATGCGCCCACCTCCGTATAACCTTCCTCCAGTGCCTTCTGTGTCAGATAGAGTTTTGAATAGCCACCGTGTTTCGCCATCAATTCATCATGTGTACCGCTTTCTATTAGTTCACCGGCTTCCATGTAGTAAATCTGGTCGGCGGATGTGATGTTGGCAAGACGGTGAGAGATCACGATGACCGATTTGTTTTTCGACAGCTCCTTGATATTTCCCATAATAATGGCTTCGCTCTCAATGTCGATGTTGCTGGCGGCTTCGTCAAACACATAGATGTCCTTGCTTGCAACAAGATTTACCGCAAGGGCGAGTCGCTGCTTCTGACCGCCGGACAGATTGGCGGCATCCTCTGTGATGATCTTGTCCAGCCCGCCATTCTCCCGGATAAAGGCAGAAAGGTTTACCTTCTCCAACGCGGCGTTGATTTCATCATCGGTCACAGCACCGTTGGCCAACAGGAAATTTGCCCGAACGGTTTCATTAAAGATATAGGTGTTGTAGCTGACCACGGCGAGATGCGCATAATAGCTCTCACGGGAAAGGCTCTCGAGCGCCTTCCCGCCCACTGTAACAGTGCCATCCTTTGGCCGTATCGCACCGGACAGCAGATTGACAATGGTGGATTTTCCGCAGCCGGATTCGCCTACAATGGCGGTCATTCCTTTTCTTGGGAAGGTCAGCGACACCTTGTTCAAAATGTCCCGCTTGCCGTCGTAGGAAAAGGAGACGTGTTCCACTCTGATTTCGGTATCCGCAACGGCGTTCCTGCCCCAGACGGGATCGGGCTGCTGCAGGAGGGAGATGAGTTGCCTGCCTGCGCTTGCACCGTTCATGGCAATGTGGAACGCAGCACCGAAGGCACGCAGCGGAAGGAAAAATTCAACCGCCACAAGGATGAGAAACAGCGCAGCAATGGGATCCAGCCCACGGCGAAGAACCGACAGCAGCGTTACGGCGATGCCAAGCCCCGCGCCGCCGTAAGCCACAAGATCCATAATGGTGGTGCTGGCAAGCTGCATAACCAGTACCTTCATGGTAATCTTGCGAAAATCCTCGCTGGCTTCGTTCATCTTCCGCTGCTGTGCTTCGTCAGCGCGAAAGATTTTCAGTTCCCGCAAGCCCTGTACACTGTCAAGAAAGGCGTCGCCCATGGAGGTATATTTGCCCCAATACTTGGAGAATATCTTTTTCGCATATCTGGATACGGCTACAATGGACAGAGGAATCAGCGGCACGCAGCACAACAGTACCGCCGCTACGCGCCATTCGATCCATACAGTGAGACCAAACAAAATAAAAGGCGCCAGCATGGCGTAAAAGAACTGAGGAATGTAGGAGGAGTAGTAGAGGTCAAGCTGCTCGATCCCCTCCATGGACAACTGCGTAAGTCCTGCCATGTTCATGCCGTCTGCGGAGCGAACGCCGAGCCGGACGATCTTGTCATACACGCGTTGGCGGAGATCCTTTTTGGCTTTTCTGCCGAGCGTATCCTTTAAGTCGCCCACAAGGCGGGTTGCGGCGTAGCGCACTGTGATACCTGCGAGAGCACACAGCGCAGGCCATAGGAAATTCACCGCACCGCCGCTGCAAACATCATAACGGACAGCAATGCTGATTGCCCAGCAGATGGCAGCGGTCACGGCAACATTGGAAAGCAGGCCAAGTACCATCAACGCTATGGTGTAGACAATGTATTTCCGGTTGCCTCCAAGTAATTGGAGCAGATTCTTGTCAATCATCCTTTTTCTCCTTCAAATTGATACATAATATGAGCCATACCTATAGGGCTAAATCTTTTGTACAAAAAGCTCTTCATTTGCATGATGCAGACAAAGGTGACATCATCAGCCTTTGTTAGCATGCTCTAACCGATGGGTACAATAATTTATGAGCATGCAGCAATCATGGCAACAAAAAACTATTATATTATAAGGAAAACCACTTAAGAAAACAAGGGCTTTCGTGAATTCTTTTTGGAGCAGTAACGGATTTTTCACTCTTGAGGAATAATTAAAATGTGCACACCCCTTTTGCCGAAAATGCACACCCCTCAACCTTTCGTTAAAAGGTGTTATGGGAGAAAACGCAAAAGGCTCCGCAGTGACCGATTTCGGAGCACCGCAGAGCCTTATATCGTTAAAAAGTATCGAAAAAGCCTTGTAAATCAAGGACTTTGCAAAAAGAAACTGGACACCAATCAAGATACGCATTGTATCAAAATTGGTGTCCAGTTATGGTGCGAGTGGTGATACAGAACTTTTTGAAAAAGCCAGTAATATCAACGGTTTTTAAGGCGGACGAGTAGCAAATAACTTGAATATATCCCCTTTTCGGGCGACTGTTTTTAAGACAGCCGCCCTTTTTCTATACCCAAATTCAAGTGTTGTGATTAGGGTGTGAAAGCCTCTGTTTTTTCCTCTCTGACCGCCGCAAGCAGGCGGGCATGGATGTTTTCCTATGGATCACATCCGAGAGGCAAACCGGAGGCTTTTTTCATCGAAATCAACACTTTTCATTTTCAGAGGAAGGAGGTGCGAAGATGGCTGTATTCCGTATCGAAAAGACCAGAGATTACACGGTCATGTCCAACTACCATCTGCGGGATATGTCGCTGTCGCTGAAAGCGAAAGGGCTTTTATCTCTCATGCTGTCCCTGCCGGAGAATTGGGACTACACCATGAAGGGCCTTGCCCGTATCTGCAAGGACGGCATCGACAGCATCAGCGGCGGCATCCGGGAGCTGGAGGCGCACGGCTATCTGATCCGTTCGCGTGTCCGCAGCGCAAACGGGCAGCTCGGCTCTATCGAATACACCATTCTGGAACAGCCTAAAGCGCCGTCACCTACACAGAAAAAACCTATACGGGAAAATCCCGTACAGGCAAATCCAATGTTGGACGCTCCAATTCAGGAGAACCCCGCCCAATTAAATAAAGAAGAATCAAGTAACTATCCATCAAAGACAGATTTATCAATTACGCAAAAATCAAGTCCTATCCTATCAAGTCCCCCAGCCCCCAGGGAGCGGAGCGGGCAGGACGGGGTGCGAAAGCGGGAAAGCTATCGGGCATTGATCTTGGAGAACATCGAATATGACGTTCTCTCGCAGAACGTGCAGCTTGACAAGGACCGACTGGACGAGCTGGTGGAGCTTATGGTGGATACCGTCTGTTCCAACCGGGAGATGATCCGCGTGGCCGGGGACGACTACCCGGCAGAGGTCGTCCGGTCACGGTTCCTGAAGCTGAACGCCTCGCACATCGAGTATGTCCTTGACCGGATGCGGGAGAACACCACCTATGTCCGCAACATCAAGAAATATCTGCTGGCGGCGCTGTATAACGCCCCGGTCACGATGGACAGCTATTACACATCCCTTGTCAGCCATGACCTGTACGGCAGCGGAGATCGGAGGTGAACGCCTTGCAGGAAGAAATCACGCAGAAAACCCTTGCGCTTTGTGTGGAGGCCAGCAAAATGACCGCCCAGTTCTTGCAGCAGGCTATGAAGAAGGTGCTGGCGGATATGGAGAAGCACAAGAAAAATCCCCCACTCCGGCACGGCAAGCAGACGCTCCGGCAGCTTATGAAACACAACACCGGCGTTTCCAACATCGAGATCACGGATCAGAACATCCGGGCCTTTTCTTCCACGGCGAAGAAGTACGGCCTGGATTTTGCGTTGAAGAAGGACACCTCCGGGGAGCATACCCGTTACCTGGTGTTCTTCAAGGGCCGGGACGCCGATGTGATCACGGCGGCCTTCCGGGAGTTTTCCGCTAAAAACCTGAGCCGCGGGAAAGCCCCTTCCATCCGGCGCAAGCTGGAAAAGGCTCAGGAGCAGTCCAAAACGCAGCACAAGGAGCAGGAGCGCGGCGAAAAGGTCAAGACCAGAGAACGGAGCGTGGAGCGATGAAGGACAAACTCAAAAAATATCTTCTGCCAAACCTGCCGTATCTGTTCTTTGTGTATCTCTTTGATAAGCTCTGCCAGGCGGTGCGGCTGGCGCTGGGGCTTGACGCCTCGGAAAAGCTGCTGCATATCGGGCAGGGCTTTCAGACGGCCTTCGCCAGCTCCGCACCCAGCTTTCACGCGCTGGATATCTGCGTCGGCATCCTCGGCGCAGTCCTCGTCCGGCTGACGGTGTATGTCAAGGGCAAGAATGCGAAGAAATACCGCAAGGGTATTGAATACGGCTCTGCCCGCTGGGGCACGGCGGCGGATATCGCGCCCTACGTAGACCCCGTTCCCGATTGGAACATCCCTCTGACCAGGACGGAAAGCCTCACCATGACCAGCCGCCCGAAGCAGCCAAAGTATGCGAGAAACAAAAATATCCTCGTCATCGGCGGCTCCGGCAGCGGCAAGACGCGGTTCTTTGTCAAACCGTCTATCATGCAGATGCACAGCTCCTATGTCATCACCGATCCAAAAGGTTACAATATACCAAGATAGAAAAAGGTAGCGTTTTATCAACGCTAATTAC
>OHAS01002144.1_pt1 | contig 14669 bp, 6 predicted proteins | sample 1577131 | NCBI WGS metagenome assembly OHAS01 (sample SAMEA3541566, study PRJEB24748) | human gut metagenome | biome: human gut; feature: human-associated habitat; material: faeces | place: China | collected 2012 | reverse complement strand
GCAGGCGGTAGAAAAATATATTCACGAGAACAACACCTGTGCGCTTGCCACGGGACGCCGATCTAATAATTTTACCCTGAAGAGCCTTAGCAGAACGGAAACCTGTCTTATTCGCAACTAACTGCGACAAATCCAGAGTTACAGTGCATGACTGACTGTCATTAGACTGACACATTGCAATCAAGTATAACTTCGTGCCGTTCTCTGACAAAGCGGTAAGGAATTCAATCTCCGGATTATCGCAACCGACCATATCCGGTCTGAACAGAAGATCCGCTTTCTTACCGTAAATATTACCGGGTGCAAATCCATATGTGACATGTGGGCCAACCTTAGGAGTCATGTAGCCATATGGAAACGAAATATTACTGTCCGAACGCAAACCAGCCTCCGCAATCAGATAATCCACAATCCAGCCAATCTGCCAGTACGCATGCCACGGGAACATTGTGGAATATTTTTTCAACTCATTCATTCCGTGCCAGTAATAGACTGCGCATCCGCTTTTCTGATCGACAAAAGCATTTCTTCCGATTGACGCAGCTCTTGCCATAGTAAGGAAAACCGGTTCCTCCGTCCATTCATACATTTTCACGAACAAACCTGCATAACTTGATATCAAAATCGGTCCGTTTACTGCCGTACCTCGTATATGCTCCACACCAAGACCAGTCTGATTCAGCTCCCAATCTTTATATGCTTGCTCGCCGATGTATTTCGTTTCATCAGTCATTACCGGATTGGTGAATATAGACGTCGCGTAAATCATGGCGGCATCTATAGACGCCTGTTTATATGCCTTGTTACCCGTTATTTCATACAAGTCCATATAGGCACGAGATGTCTGTGCCGTACAGAAATCCCAGATATTGCGTCCATCACCGCATACTCCGAGATAATATCCTTTATCCACTCCGTTTTCCTGCTGCCAGTCTGCACCTTTGCAGGCTGCGTCAAGGTATTTCTTGTCTTTCAAGTGCTTATATGCTATGTACAATCCATACCAGGTTGGCCTGTAATCCTTAAGATCCGGGAAAGACGGTTTCATAGAAAATCTGTCATAGCCGACCTCAAAACTTCCATCATCTTTCTGCCATGCAAGCAATCTGTCACCTGCCATCCTCAACCTTTCAAGCAATTCCTTGTCATCAGGATTGAATAGAAGCATATTTCCGAAATCGACCATAGTATAGTAGGTCGTATGCAAAGGTTCTATCCAATTGCCCCTTTCCGACTCCACACCGTCTATATCCGCATATTCTCCGAGAGCGGCACCGCAGAAATACCCCGGTTCTGTCTGCTGCTGAATCATTTTATAATTCCTCACATAGTGAAGACGGCTACTCATTACGGAATCCTGCCCGTTTCGTGCAATCATAAACATGGTACCAGCGTCAGCAATCTTGGAGCCATTAGCACCTATTGTCTCACCTCTGCTCTGCCATGTTTTCCAGCTCGACTCTTTATCTTTACGCAGGAATTTCTGAAGCCGGCTCACGCGCTCGGACAAAGACACCTTGTTGGTAAGCAAATCCAAGGATGATGGTAAGGCGAAAACATCGTTCACTGCATGCTGGAATACATCGAACCAGCCCGAGTTCTTCAAGGTATAACGGAATCCAAATACCACTTCATCTCCGGCTTTGTGCTTAGCTCCCACCTGTCCGAGTACCGGATGATAAACCACGGGAGTAAGTTCATTATGCCTGTTCGCTAAACTCAATCCCAAGGAATTAGGACTCTTATCCGGAGCTTTGCCGGCTATCGGGTCGGTTTCCGTCCCCGGATCTGGAATAACAGCTAAGGTATAGCCATCCTTCGACGAATACAGCGGACACAGAGTCATCGTATTACGTTCTTGGGCAAGCATCGGAACACAAGGAATGCCCATGCTGTAAGTTTTTGCCATATTCAGATTATACTGGATTTCATTGCCATACCAATTACCCGGAATCATCGCCCATGATATATTGTTCTCTTCGAAGACGGTAATCGTAGGGGTGGCGATGGATACGGAACCGTTCGTCGACAGTCTGACCTTCATATCGACCTTTATATCAGACGGAAATAATGGATCTACCTTCCATATTGCTTCAACGTCTCCGAAACGAAGACTGTGAGAAAATTTCAGAGTACCATCGGGAAGCATTTCTGCTTTTGACGGATAGAACGTAAAATCCTTTCCCTCAAGATCCTGATCGACCAAATCCTTTGCCGGATTACGATCTATATACAAAACCGTGTAATATCCCTTGGGGGCAGGAATCTGCTTCCCGTCGATTTTAATACACGAGATATGCCAGCCATCCTCCTCCTGTTGCCATTCAAAATCAATACTGCCCGTATTAAGATTCAGTTTGGGCTGAGCGGACATCAAGACACTCACACAAGCAATGAGTAACGTAGAAAACAAATATTTCATAAATGTATTTTTCAGAAAATTATTTTTCAACTATTTCTATTTCTATATTTTGCACAGATTCTTCAGTTCCAAAAGCGGTAGCATTACGCGACACTACGGTCACCGTAAACTTACCCGGTTTGTAATATGTGTAATCATAGAACCCCGGAACAACTTCGCTGTATGACTTAATAAGCGTACCATAATCAGGAATCACTTGGCTCGGATCGACAGGAGAAGTAATTACCCAGCTTTCAAAATCCTCCTTACCGTCAGGCATGCCTGCACAAGTAAGCGATGTTCCAAGTGTCCACTGATAAGCGGGGAAAATAGCACCGGTCTGATCTTCCTGCAGTTTATTCGTAGTTGTACCACATTTTGCAAAAGAAGCATTTGTCCATATCGTATAAGGAAGAGCATCCGTTTCAACTGTATTATTAAGATTGAATGAAGAGATTGTATATCCTTCCTGTTTCTGTCCCTTTTTCGCAGTATAACGGAAAGCAAGATAGATATCCCGTCCGTTCCATTCTGACAAATCTATTGCTCCGGAATTAACATTAACACCTTTTTTAGTCCCCTCAACAGGCCATTTCGCTTTTTCAGAAATATCCAGCCAAGTGGCACGTTTTATTCCCTCCATGGTGATGTCACCGTCAAAGTCAGTAGAAAGAAGAAGCTTGATTTCGGCATACTCCTCCAAGTTATCTCCATCTTTTTTACAATTGAAAGACAGGACTGGAGAACCATTCTCCCTTCCGCGATTTCTATAGATATAACGCGACCCTTTTATAGTTCCTCCCATCGTTCCGCCATTATAATTATCAACTCCGGTAAAAATCGTCACGAAATCAGCTTCTCCTGAGAAGTGGAAGCGAACATTCTCTCCAACTTCGTATACATTCTTTTCAAGCCTGGTCACAACAGTTGATTCGGTCACGCTGTCAACTTGGCAGGACACAACGACTAAAGCGGTGACTAAAGCGGGAAACAGGTTTCTAATTATATTTCTTTTCATTGTCTCATACTTTTAATAATGTTAAATATACAATTACCAGCCTTCATTCTGTTTCAATTCAGGATTAAGCATTATTTCTCCAGAAGGGATCGGAAGGTAATAATGAACATCGGACACATTGTTGCCAGGAGTCATGATATAATCAAGTTGCGCTCCATTGACTCCTTTTGCATTCCTGCCATCATCCCTCGTAGCCTGAAGCACCTCCACAAGATTGTGCCAACGTTTGAGGTCTAAACGTCTCCAGCCTTCAAAGCATAGCTCCCTTGCTCTTTCATCCATAATAGTCTGAAGGAATGCCTCCTTTGAGTCTGTAGCTTCAGCAGGCAATTCATAAGACGGACTCTCATCCTTCATCACTGCGATTGCCGTAGCACCGCTACCCTTAGGACCTTTCCCGCCCTCGAGTGACCTGATCACCACCTTCGGAGTTTCACTGTAGGCATGTCCCCTGTCGAGCAATACTATTGACTCAATAGGTCTGGTGGCTTTAGTGTCCGGTTTCCCGTCAGAACCAAGAATCTCAGGCAACTTGGCAGTAGCAATTGTAAGAGGACCTTTAACGTCTCCGACACGATATGCCTTGGGAGATTTGTTCTCTTCCGTTGTGCATGTGACAGATGCAGTATTGTCGGTAACATCTACAATTTCCACACAAACTTCATCAATGGTATAATTTTCTCCCGGATTGGTAAGTTCAATATGATCAATAAACTTGCGACCGTCCATCTGTCCGTATGCCCTTTTTCTCACCGCGTTGACATAGCCTATAGCCTCAGGTGTCGAACCATTATTTATCTGACACAATGCTTCGGCTGCCATAAGCAATACATCGGAATAGCGTACTATACAGAGGTTGGTTCCTGTATTACTCTGATATGCAGGCCAAATCTTTGCATATTGACGGTTGAACTTGTTGACCTGACGATCATAAACCAATCTGTCATTATCAGGATCCTTATGCGAACCGAAATAAGTAAGAACAAGACGATCGGCACCATCAAGCTTCGTAGGGGCATTGGTAAACGGAGCGATAGCCCAGTTACGTCTTTCATCATAAGAGCCTAACAATGCCTCAGTATCCTGCTCATAATATGAAAACATTCTTTTGGTGATCTTCATTGTATTATTAACCATAAAGGACACATTTGCTACAGCTTTGCTGCAATTGGTACCAAGCGAGGTCGACAATGAAGGAAAATATTCTTTCAGTCCGTCAGACGTACTTTTACAATACGCTTCTATCTCCCATAGATTTTCACGTATATCATACTTGTCCTGAATAAGCGGAATGAATGCTTCTGCAAAATTAGGAATCAAGCTGTGAGCAGGATCGTCGATGACCATCTTTGCCCATTTGTATGCATCTTTGTACCTTTCAGTGTTGTAGCAAGGGAATCCGGCATTGAAAAGGCAGACCCTTGCCAGCACTCCCCTGACAGCAGACTTGTTGATTCTTCCTCCAAAGTTAAATTTGGTAATCGGAAAGACCTTACTCTCTGCCTCTTCCATCTCGCGAATTACAAAATCGTATATATCAGCCTCCTCTGCCTGCTTTGCAGAAGTACTATTAACATCCAAAGATGCCTCCGTTACAAGAGGAACCCTTCCATAATTTTGTACAAGATTGAAATAACAGAATGCCCTTATAAATTGCACCTCACCTTCCATGGCGAGCTTTGTTTCTGTTGTCATCTTGGCATCAGGAAGATAATGAAGGAACTGACAGCAACGCTGAATCGCCGCATAAAGATTCTTGTACATAGTAGCATTAGGAGCATATCCGGAAGTATAGCTATACACCTTAGGACCTGTTCCGGCTGCTGCATTATACATTTCATCCGTCACATTCCAGATGACGAACTGAGAGTTCATGCTTCCATCAAAAAGTCCTCCTCCCGGTACGCTAAGAGCGTCATAACAACCCACTAAAACCTTTGCGCATGCCGCACTATCTTTGAAAAATGTATTCGGAGTGTCCGAATCTATCGGATGCAAATCCAAATTAGACAAACAGCCTGTAAGAGGAAAAAATGCAATTCCGAACAATATACTTTTAATAAACTTATTCATATCCATATAAATTATTATATCACATTAAAACGAAATTTGTGCACCAAATATGAATGTACGTGGTACAGGGTATGCCGAATAGTCATAACCTGGAGTTCTTGCATTCGACATCGTGCTGACGGTAGGGTCCTGTCCCGAATATCCCGTCACCGTAAACAAATTCTGGGCAGAGAAATAAATCCTCATGTTGCTAACAAAAAACCTCTGGCTCACCTGAACAGGCAGAGTATATCCTATATTCAAATTTTTCAGTCTCAAATATGAGCCGTCCTCTACATAACGGTCACTGCCCCAAGCCGTATTGTTTGCAGATCTTGCACGCGGAAGTTTTCCGTTAGGATTGTCCACGGTCCATCTGTCGGCATACGAAGCAAACTGATTGGAACTCAATGATCTGCCTTCTTCTAAATAATAACGGTTCATATTAAGAATATCATTGCCGTAGCTGAATGTAAAGAACAATGACATATCAAAATTATAGAATCTGAAAGTATTTGTTATACCGCCCGTAAAATCAGGATTCGGATTACCTATAATCGTCAAGTCTTCTTGAGTAATCTGGAGATCGCCATTCAAATCCTTGAATTTCTGATATCCGGGAAAGACTCCCTTTCTGTTTGCATGAGTTGACTGTGAAACTACATCATCTCTCAATATCCAGCTGCCATCGCTTCCCTTACGGAAATCTTCATATTGATAAAGACCGTCTGTAAGGGCTCCGTACATCATACCGATAGGCTGGCCCACCTTCGCAATATACAATGCAGCCCCATTCGGAATCTTCAGATTATCAGCAGGAAGCACACTCTGGTTGTTGGCAAGTGCAAGCACTTTGTTCCTATTGAATGAAATATTGAAATCGGTAGTCCAGTTAAAATGCCTTCTCTTCATATTAACAGTGTTTAGAGACAGTTCGAAACCTTTGTTCTCCACCCGGCCTATATTCCTATATGCTGAACCATAACCGATATGGGCAGGCAAAGTAGCATTGATCAGAAGATCTTTAGTATCTTTCTTATAATACTCGGCGGTCAAGTATATTCTATTGTCGAAGAAGCCCAAATCCATTCTAGCATTAAAGGTATATGTGGTCTCCCATTTCAATTTAGAATTACCTATCGATGAGACAATCGCTCCCGTTGTAGGATATTCATCATTGAATGAATAGTCATAATATGTCCCTCCGGAAGAAAATCCCATCTGCGGAAGATAAGCGTATTCTCCGATACCATTATTACCGGTAGACCCATAGCTCAAGTTAAGCGATCCTTCGCTAAACCATGATCCGATATTGTTCTTGACAAAATTCTCATCTGAGAATCTCCACCGAACGGCTCCTGAATAGAACTTGCCCCACCTATTGTCACGTGCAAATTTTGAAGAACCGTCCGCACGCATCGTAAACGTCAGATAGTATTTTCTGTCATAGTTGTAATTCGACCTAAAAATAAAAGATTGTATTGCCCATTCTGTCAACTTCTTGGACATGATTTTCTGAGACAGCCCTTCATCAAGTGCCTCTATTCCTCTCCATTCTGATGTAATAGGAATCTGTGTAGCTTTTGCTTCGAAGATATCCGAAACATTTTTCTGCTGAGTACAACCGACAGTTACGGCAAGGTCATGAATATTATCGAACTTTTTGTTGAAGTTCAAAGTGTTCTCATTCAAGACATTGTTAGTTCTTGTTACTCTTCTCGAACCGTTAATTCCGTCATTTCTTCCTGGAAGTGTACTTCCGGCTTCTGTCTTGGAATTATTGAATATATCAGTCTGGGATTCAGTACTCGTATAAGAAATCGAAGTAGTAAATTTCAGACATTTGAGAATATTCCAATTGAACATGGCACTGGTTCTCAACTGTCTTGTGATATATTTCTGATCAGTATTTTGCGTCTGGAGCAATGGGTTGAACATCGGCACTCCACTTTCCGGCCTTTCAGGATCTTCAAGTTCATGGGTCAAGTCCACACCGTTTGTGGAAATAGGTCTGTATGACCACACTTTATACATATAAGCAGAAGATCCCTGTCCATAGTTAACTTGCATACCAGTTCTTTCCTTCTCCGCATAATTCGCTCTCATAACAAGCTGCATACGATTGCCTATCTTCTGGGTGATGTTCATGCTGCCAACATAGTTCTTCATACCGGTATTGAGAATGATACCCTTCTGATTGGCATAATTGAATGAAGCCATATATGTGGTCTTCTCAGTACCGCCAGATGCGCTTACGCTGTATTCGTGCATCTGTCCGAGCTGACTGATCTCATCTTGCCAGTCAATAGGTCTCACATTCTTATAGTCATCGAGTGTCCATGGAGTTCCATCCGGATGAGGATCCCTACCATCGAGATACATAGAGCCATAAGCCGCATCAAGTTCATTCTGAAGTCTGACAAATTCATAAGGTGACATCATTTCATACCTATTATAGTCTTTCGACAAGCTATAACGGTACTCGAAATTAATTTTCGGAGCGCCCTTTGAACCGGAATCGGTAGTAATAACAATCACACCATTAGCACCGCGTGCACCATATATGGCTGTCGCCGATGCATCTTTAAGTATCTCGATACTTTTAATATTCTGAGTAGGAATTGACGAGTTATCGGGAGACTCTAGTGGAATACCGTCTACCACATAAAGAGGAGCATTGCTCTGGGTTACAGAATTGCTACCCCTAATCAGAATGTCCGGAAGACCTCCAGGCTGTCCATCCCCGACATTGACCTGTACACCGGCGACCTTGCCGGCAATAGCATTTTCAAACGTCACTGCCTGAAGCGCCTTCATATCCTCAACGTTGACAGAAACAACGGAACCGGTAAGATCCTTTCTTGCTACCGGACCTCCGTATGGAACCACCACCACTTCCTCGAGCATTTTCGCATCAGGTTCAAGAGAGATTCTCAATTTCTCTCCCCCTTTTGTAACCCGCACCTGATAATCTTTGTAACCAATGAAAGAGACAGTGACAGTCTGTCCGACAGGTACTCCTGTAAAAATGAAACTTCCATCTACATTTGTGGATACACCTTTGGTACTGCCTTGGATATAGACGTTAGCTCCTATGACAGGAGTTTCGGTTTCATCAACGACAGTTCCTTCAACGGTAACCATCTTAGTTTTTTCCTGTGATCGGACTGGCATGATGCCTGCAAATGAAACCAGCAGGCACATCAGAAAAAAAACAATTTGTTTTCCTGATCTTGATTGAATACGATTTAATGTTAACATACTTTGGCATTATAAAAATGATTAGAATTAATATATTGAGAAATGTTTCGATCTGGGCTATTATAATAGCTTTTAACGCAAGCAAATTTATATAAGTACAATCAATTTTAATAGCATAATGCCTCAAAAATCAACGGAAACGTTCCCGGGAACGTTTGGATTTTGCAGAATGTCTAAAAAGTTGTAAGTTTGCAGACAAACCTACAATCATTCATGTTATGGAAAAGCCAATTACAATAAAAGACATAGCAAAAAAACTCGGGTTATCCACCTCCACAGTTTCCAGAGCTTTATCGGACAGTTGGGAAATAAAGAAAGAAACCAAGGAGCTGGTTATCAAGACTGCTGCAGAACTGAACTATCATCCGAACACGCAGGCAAAAGGGTTGGTCACAAAGAAAAGTTATACTATCGGAATCGTTGTGCCTGAATTGGTCACATCTTTTTTTCCTATGATTATATCCGGAATACAAAAAATACTAATGCACGAGGGCTATCAGATCCTCATTACTCAATCCAACGAATCCGCTGAAACAGAGCGTACCAATCTGAGTCTTTTAGAACAACACATGGTAGACGGTATAATAATATCCACGACATCTGACAGTTTCGTCAACTCTGATATGTATCAAAGCCTACAGGATAATGGGATTCCACTTGTGTTTTTCAACAGGGTGCCTTCCAACATTGATACTACAAAAATTATTATTGACGATAAGAAAATGGCCTATTCGGCAGTGGCTCATCTTATAGATGAGGGATACCGGAAAATATTTCATTTTGCGGGTCCAGAAAAATTGGATATAACGAAAGATCGTATGAACGGATATATAGAGGCCATGCAGGATGCCAATCTCCCTATTTCAGACTCTACCATCATTCATTCCGGTATTTTTATTCGTGATGGAGAACAGACTATGGAAGATATACTGTCCGGAAACGGTGAAAAACCGGATGCTATATTTGCATTTAACGATCCTGTTGCTATCGGAGCGATGAAAGCCTTGAAACGGCACGGATTGAGGATACCGTATGATGTCGCTTTTGTCGGCTTTTCAGAATCGGATATGGCCACTGTCGTCGAACCTTATTTGACGTCTATAGAACAGCCGCGTGTCGAAATCGGAGAGATTGCAGCAAGCTGCATGCTGGACAAGATTCGTACAAATAGATTGCTCAATAAAAAAATTGTACTGGATGCCAAATTGAATATCAGGGAATCATCGCATAAAAAACACAATTATGATAAAGACACTATTCTAACATAGGAGGGTTAGTGATTGACCTTAATCTGTAAGTAAGCCCTCGTAATGTTCACTTCTTCCTCCTTTACTTGGTTGAACGTGAGGAACACAGGCAAAGTGAATTTCAGAAATTCGGTATACCATTCATCACCAAGATCAAAAACAATATGAGAAACTCCCTGATAAGTATACCCGCCATTGATGTCAACCTTATCAATGACGGGCAACTTGAAATCTTTTAGAACTGACGTTAGTATATGATCAATCAGCGGAAGAATTTAATGCTTTCAATAACTCACCTTTCACCGTATCCGTTCCCGGAAAACCTACTGACCGGTACGTTTGTTTCCCTGCACGGTCGAGCACCAGATAAGTAGGTACGCCACGGACTTCGAATTTATCACAAATAGCTACCCACTGAGCATTGGTCAACCGGTAATGCTCACCATGAATATCGGGTATCATATTGTTCCATGTTGTCTCCGGAGAATTTTCACCGGCAATAAAGACATACACGATATCTTTATCTATCAGCTCCTCCTTCATGGGTTTCATCATCTTCATAGCCATCTTACAAGGTCCGCACCAGGTGGCCCAGAAATCAACAAGCACTACTTTACCCTTGAACGGATCGACAATGGCTTCAAAAAGGGCATCGTCCTTCACATCTTCGGGCAGAGTACGAACCATAAAACTGCGCTTCTTCTTATTTTCTTCTATCTTCTGAAGCAGCTCCGTATTCATTGCAGTCAATTGGTTCAGGAAATAGGGATTCTCAATCGTGCGTAATGTAGCAAAATCGTCTTCAGACAAAGGCATAAAATCTTCCAGTTTTGAAGCACATTGCATTGCTGTCTGCACATCATGATAGATACCTTTACCTCCTATTAGCTCTCCAACCGCCTTCTGATTAGCTTCCAAAGCCACTTTGCCACACTCCTGAAAGAGGTTGTCATACTTATCTCTCAGCACCCTCATTATAGAAGCATCCTGCGACGAAGGATTATCACGGTATTTCTTCATTGCTTCCTTATCCTCCGGACTTACCTTGGATGAGTCAAGCAGGTAATCAAAAATACCGACGGTCTTAACAGACGGCAAATGGATGTATGCAGTATTTCTTACCATACCGGAATAATTGAAGCAATACACAGACTTGGGTGAATTGATGTAATCCAGTTTACTTAAAAAGTCAAAATAGCCATCTGACGTTTTTTTTGAGAGATACTCCTTACCGGCATCACGCAACGACAGTCCTTTTTGCTGAGCATAAGCCTGCAATAGCTGATAATCATATCCACATAACAGTCCATACAATGCATCTTTATTCAGCACAGTCAACAATTCCGCATAAGCTGCACTTATTTTCTTATTGGCACGGATCACATTGTCCGCTTCTTCATATTTCCGCATGCAATATGCTTTATACTGATCCGGAGTCATGTCATATAAGTCTTTCAACTCAACAGAACAAAGAGGAATTTCCAGTCCGGAATTCATTTCCGTATTCAATCCTGCATTCAGTCCTTCAAAATAAACCTTCTTCCCTTCAGGTTTCGCATCTTTCCGCAAACGACTGGAAGCACGCGTCATCTCACGAAGATTTACAGTAATCTTGGTTTCGCCACCTGGAGACAATAAAAAAGAAATAACAGAGCCACCCACACTTAAATAGGCCACAGAAGGATGTGAAACAGGCATTTCCGTATGAAAATTTCCTGCTTCATCCAACTTTAACTCTGTATTCTTTTGTCCATAGGGAGATAAGAAATCAGCAGAATGTAATTCAGCTTTCATCCGGAATGAAGGCTTATAATCCAAAATACGACCACTAATGATAGCTGTTCCCTCTTTGATTTCAGGAGTCGGCAAAGCTACAGCAGTCATTTTTCCTGCCTTCTCTAGACCTTTAGGCAATTGGAGCTTAGGCAACTTTCCAGTCAGGCTGATACCGAAAAGATTAAAATCTCTCTCACCTTCCCCTTCCACAAAATCGAATGATTTTACAGATGGTGGCAAAGGTGGAAATATCAAAGAGAAAGTGGCCTCTCCGGATTCTGGCATCCAAAATTCCTGTCCCAACTCAATACCTACTCCCTGCCGCACCTGATAACGTTCACCATTATCTGCCACCAGACAAGTAGCAGGGGCAATACGTATCCAGTACTTTGGAGTAAATTTTGCATCCACATCAATCACGGTAGCTGTATCCGATAAATGAACGGCAGCTATCTCAATGGTTTCCGTTGCCTTTGCTATAAACGGAGGGCGATTAATCGTCTTCTGTGCATTCAATGCACTCCAAGACAAAAGACACAATAAGAATAGTAGTTTTTTCATTAGACTCATTCTTAAATTGATACTATCGCAAAGCTTCCACTTCTTCCGGAGTCAATGGTATCTTCTTGCCTAAGCGGCGGGCACCGGTTTCTGTAATAAGATAATCTTCTTCATTGCGAATACCACCGAAGTCACGATATTCTTCCAATTTGTCATAATTGATAAAGTCTGTGAATTTCTTACCTTCTTTCCACATGTCAATCAATTCGGGAATGAAGTAGATACCCGGTTCAACGGTATGTACAAAGCCCGGTTCCAAAGGAATGGCAAGACGTTGAGACTTACGTCCGAACTGTGTGCTCTTGGGTTGACCGTTATAGCCTACCCACACTTCGCCCAGATTTTCCATATCATGCACATCCAGTCCCATCATGTGTCCCAGACCGTGGGGATAGAACAATGCATGAGCACCTTCGCGCACTGCATCATCCGCATTTCCTTTCATCAGACCCAGTCCTTTCAAACCTTCTACCATTACGCGGGCAGATAAGTCGTACACTTCCATATAAGGAATACCCGGACGGAGAGCCTTTACAGATTCCAGATGCATAGCATTCTGAATTTCGTAAACGGCACGTTGCTTCGAAGTAAACGTTTTATCGGCAGGTACAGTAGACGACATATCACCACAATAGCCCGATGGAAGTTCCGCACCGGCATCGATCAGAAACAAGTCACCCGATTTAATTTTATTACCATGATAATGATTATGCAAAGTCTGTCCGTTGATTGTGGCAATTGTAGGGAAAGAAAGTTCACAATTATTCATTTCGGCTACACGGTTCATCTCTGCCACAACTTCATATTCGTACATACCCGGACGAATCACTTCCATCGCCTTGATATGCATGTCGGCAGTCACATCACATGCTTTTTCTATTTCTGCAATTTCTTCGGCAGATTTATAATTACGCTGTGCCACCACCGCACGGATAAACGGTACGGAACCTTCCTGGCGTGCAGGCGGAATACCCAGCCAATCCATGAGTTTCAGCTTATGTTCGGGACGGTAAGGCGGAAGATAATGCACTGTCTGACCTTTTTGTACGGCTTTGTGTAGATAGCTGATAATCGCGACGGAAGGAAGCGTCTCCCGAATGCCTACCCGTTCACTCTTCTCTTTCAGAGTCGGCTGCGTACCCATCCATACAATATGATCGATAGTCAGTTCGTCTCCGAAAATGATTTCTTTGTCCTCATCGATGTCAATGATAGCGGAAAGTCCGGCAAACGACAAGCCGAAATAGTAGAGGAAAGTAGAATCCTGACGATAACGGAAAGCATTATCTTCATAATTCAGTCCTTGTTCGTCATTTCCCAAGAATAGTAACACTCCGGAGCCAATATTTTTTTTCAGCAGGGCTCTGCGCTGCACATAAGTTTCTTTATCAAACATAACGTTGCAATTTTTTAAGTTGATACGCACAAAGATAATGCAAACCGAAAGCAGCACAAAATAAGCTTGCCTATTTTTATTGCTGATGTACAGCTTATCTTCACTTTTAGCAAAGATAATGTAAATTAGGCGCCAATCTTTCATGCTTGCATGAAAAACTTATGCCGAGAACATTTCGCGTTCCCGAACTATTCACTATTTTTGCAAAAAGTGTGAAGATAAGTTGCGCCTCGGCATAAAAAATGAACGAGTTCATTTTATTCTGTCTCGTTTGCATTATCTTTGCGGCGAGTAAAAGAAAAGAATAAGTATGGCACAAGGTTCCAGACAAGTACAAACTCAAGCGCAGCAACAGGTACAGACACTGTCGCCCCAGCAGATTCTGGTAGTGAAGCTATTGGAATTGCCCGCTGTAGAACTGGAAGACCGTATACATGCGGAACTTCTGGAAAATCCGGCTCTGGAAGAAGGAAAGGAAGATACGGCAAGTGACGACTTTTCTGAAAATTCCGATACGGAAGGTTCCGCAGAAGACAGCGGAGCCAATGAATATGATTCATTAAGCGACTATCTGAGCGAAGACGATATCCCCGACTACAAATTGCAGGAAAACAACCGTAGCAAAGGTGAACAGGCCGAAGAAATACCTTTCTCCGACGCCACTTCTTTTTACGAAACCCTAAAGGAGCAACTAAGCGAACGTGACCTGACCGAGCATCAGCGTGAACTGGCGGAATATCTGATCGGATCATTAGATGACGACGGCCTGTTACGTAAGTCTCTGGATAGCATCTGTGATGAACTCGCCATTTACGCCGGCATCGAATGCACCCAGGAAGAATTGGAAGAGGCACTGAAGATCATCCAGGACTTTGATCCCGCCGGACTCGGTGCACGCAACCTGCAAGAATGCCTGCTCATTCAGATTCATCGCAAGATAGAGCAACAGCACTTCAC
>OHAS01002138.1_pt1 | contig 14719 bp, 9 predicted proteins | sample 1577131 | NCBI WGS metagenome assembly OHAS01 (sample SAMEA3541566, study PRJEB24748) | human gut metagenome | biome: human gut; feature: human-associated habitat; material: faeces | place: China | collected 2012 | reverse complement strand
GCAGCCGTACTGTATTTAACATTACGCTTAAAGAATCCGTCGCCGAAATCGAGCAGGTGGTTGTTACTGCTCTTGGTATTAAGCGTCAGGAAAAAGCTTTGAGTTATAACGTGCAGCAGGTGAAGTCGAGCGCCATTACCGATGTGAAGGACGCCAACTTCATCAACTCCCTGTCCGGTAAGGTCGCCGGTATCACGATCAACACCTCGTCATCGGGTGTTGGCGGTGCCTCGAAGGTCGTCATGCGCGGTAACAAGTCGATCACGCAGTCGTCCAATGCCCTTTATGTAATTGACGGTATTCCGATGTATAATGTAAGTAACGGCGGCGATACGGAATTCGGTTCACGCGGTGCTACGGAAGCTATCGCCGACCTAAACCCCGAGGACATCGAATCGATGTCGGTTCTGACCGGAGCTTCCGCGGCAGCCCTCTATGGTTCGAGTGCCGCGAACGGCGCCATTATGATTACGACGAAAAAAGGTCAGGCCGGAACATTCAGCGCTTCGTATTCGAATCATACGGATTTTCTCAAACCTTTCGTGATGCCGAAATTCCAGAATCGCTACGGTACGGGCAGCTACGGGAAATCTTCGGGTTCGCCAATCTACAGCTGGGGCGAGAAGTTGACCAATGCAGCGCGTACCGGATACACACCGGATGATTTTTTCGAGACGGGTTATGTCACGACCAACTCCGTAACGCTTTCCGGAGGAACCGAGAAGAACCAAATGTTCTTTTCCGCAGCATCGGTTAATTCTGAAGGTATCATACCCAATAACCTCTATGATCGCTACAATTTCACGTTCCGAAATACGTCGCATTTTCTGAAAGACCGCCTGCGTGTGGACGTAGGTGCGAACTACATCGTGCAGAAAGATCAGAACATGACCAACCAAGGCGTCTATTCGAACCCGCTGGTTTCGGCTTATCTGTTCCCGCGAGGTGATAGTTTCGAAGCGGCGAAAATTTTCGAACGCTGGGATCCAGCCCGCAAGATTGCCGTGCAGTACTGGCCACAGGGCGAGGGTGGCGACCTGCGTATGCAGAACCCGTACTGGATCGCGTATCGCAATCCCCGCAATACGGACAAAAAGCGCTATATGGCCAACGTATCGATTGCTTTCGACATCCTGCCGTGGCTGAATGTTTCCGGACGGGCCAAAATAGACAATACCAATTCGATCTTCACGCAGAAACTCTACGCTTCATCCAATACCACGATCACGGAAGGCAGCACGCAGGGACATTATACGGAGATCCGCAATACCGACGAGCAGATCTATGCCGACGTGATGGTCAACATCAACAAGACCTTCGCCGACAACAAATTCTCGTTGGTTGCCAACGTCGGTGCCTCCATCAACGACACGAAGAGCAAGGAGCTGAGCTATCGCGGTCCGATTCGGGAGGTCGGTATTCCGAATATGTTTACCGTTTTCGATTTGGATAAGGAGAAATCCCGTGCCCAGAAATATGGTTGGCAGGAACAGACGCAATCGATATTCGCTTCAGTCGAAATGGGTTACAAATCGATGCTCTATCTGACCGTGACGGGACGCAACGACTGGGCCTCGCAACTGGCCGGATCGCCGCAGCGTTCGTTCTTCTACCCCTCGGTGGGCCTTTCCTGGCTGCCGACAGCAACTTTCGATATGCCCGAAGCGTTTACCTACCTCAAATTGCGAGCATCCTTCTCGTCCGTGGGCATCCCCTTCCCGAGGTTCTTGACCACTCCGACCTATCCTTACGATGAAACGAACCAGCAGTGGCTGCCTACGACGTTCCGTCCGATCAAACAGCTCTACCCGGAGCGTACCAAAACCTGGGAAGTAGGTATCGACGCCCGATTGTGGAACGATTTGCGACTGGCCGCTTCGTGGTATCGGGCCGACACGAATAATCAGACGTTCCAACCTACGGTATCCACCTCGTCGGGCTATTCGAGCATGTACGTCCAGACAGGTAATGTTCGCAACACAGGTGTCGAAGCAAGCTTGGGTTACGGCCATACATGGAACAGCTTTTCCTGGGATACGAATTTCACGTTCTCCTGGAATAAGAACGAAGTCACCGAGCTGATGGACGGCCTGACCGATCCGCTTACCGGCGAACCGCTGAAAGACCGTCTGGAGATCAAGGGACTTGGTAAAGCAAAATACATTATCAAGAAGGGCGGTACGTTGGGTGACCTGTATACGACTTCTAATCTTAAATACGATGAGAACGGATATGTGCAGGTAGACCGCAATGGCAACCTGATAACAACGGACGTTGGCGAAGATATCTATCTCGGCTCTGTTTTCCCCGATTATAATTTGGCATGGCGCAATGATTTCGATTGGAAAGGCGTGCATCTGGGTATCCTCTTCACAGCCCGCATTGGGGGTATTGTCTACTCGGCGACCCAGGCCAATATGGACTTGTTCGGCGTGTCGGCGACCTCGGCCGCGGCGCGCGATGCCGGAGGTATCTTGATCAATGGACGGGAGATGATCGATCCTCAGCGATGGTATGCTGCAATCAGTTCACAGAGCGGGCTTCCGCAGTACTATACTTATTCTGCGACCAATGTGCGCCTACAAGAACTTTCACTGGGCTATACGCTTCCGAGCAAATGGTTCCGCAACGTCTGCAAAATCAACATCGCTTTTGTCGGCCGTAATCTGTGGATGGTCTACAACAAAGCGCCATTCGATCCCGAGGCGATTGCTACGACCGGTAATAATTATCAAGGAATCGACTATTTCATGATGCCTTCGCTCCGCAACCTCGGATTCAGTGTAAAACTCACTTTCTAAACAATGAACAGTATGAAACAGATAGTAAAAACAGTGCAATTCTTGCTGCTTTCGGCCGTGCTGTTCTGCGCTTGGGGATGTATGAGCGATTTTGATGCCATCAATCGCAATCCGTCGGAAGCAACCGACGAAGAACTCGGGCGCGAGAACTATAAAATCAGTACGAACCTTCGGGGATTGCAGAATTGGGTCATTCCCGTTCAGGAACACAGATACCAATTCAACGAATCACTGACTGGTAACCCCTATGCCGGTTATATGGCGGAAACACCGGACGGGTGGAAAGAGAAATTCTCGACATTCAACCCGTCTGCCGACTGGCTGAAATGGCCGTTTGTAATCGTTATGCAGGAGGTCTATCCCTATTTTCGCGGCGTTGTGAATAACACCGAAGACGAAGCGGCCATAGCCCTTGCTCAATTATTCCGCATAGCGATCATGCACCGCATGACGGATACCTACGGTCCAATTCCCTATTCGAAGGTGATAGAGGATTCGTCCGAGTCACTCACGGTCGCTTACGATTCGCAGGAAACTGTTTATATGAAGATGTTCGAGGAGCTGGACGCCGTAATTACGGTCTTGCACGCCAACGAGCAGATGTCAGCAGAGGCGTTCCGTAAGTCGGACAATGTTTATTACGGCGACATCAAAAAGTGGATTAAATACGCCAACTCGCTCAAGTTGCGCATAGCCATGCGCCTGTCGTATATAAAACCCGACATTGCACAGGCAAAGGCCGAAGAGGCCGTCACCGACGGCGTAATCCTTGACAATGCGGACAATGCCTATATGCACGCTCCTGAAAACCGTATGGCGCTAATCTACAACGATTGGGGCGACCATCGCGTCGGCGCCGATATCATCAGCTATATGAATGGCTATAAAGACCCGCGCCGCGCCGTGATGTTCACCCAAGGTACTTGGAATAAGAAAACCGATTATTACGGCATGCGCATCGGTACCGACCCGACGAACAAGTCGGCGATGGTTTCGACCTATTCCAACCAAATCGTAGATAGTAAATCGCCTTATCTGTGGATGAATGCCGCGGAGGTGACGTTCCTGCGCGCCGAAGGCGCTTTGCGCGACTGGGCGATGCAGGGCGACGCCAAAGACCTCTACGAAACAGCCATCAGGCTTTCGTTCGAGGAGCGGGGTGCGACCGGCGCCGATACCTATTTGACGGATGCTGTCAGCACACCGCAGAAATACACTGATCCGATGGGTAACTACAGTATGCAGGCTCCGGCCAGTACGATCACGATCGCTTGGGAAGCAGGCGATACGGATGCCGTCAGGGAGCGCAACCTGGAACGCATCATTACCCAGAAGTGGATTGCTATTTTCCCACTGGGCATCGAGGCTTGGTCGGAGTATCGCCGCACGGGCTATCCCAGACTGCTGCCTGCTGTGGAAAACAAGAGTGCCGGCACAGTGAATGTTAAATACGGAGCCCGCCGCATTCCCTATCCTTCGGAGGAATATACCGAAAATCCCGTTCATCTACAAGAGGCCGTTTCGATGCTCAACGGTCGGGACAATGCCGGAACGCGCGTGTGGTGGGATGTGAAACCTTTAGAATAAGCCGTTATGAAAAGAACAAATAGATTATCATTTTGGGGAACGGTGTTTCTTATGGGACTTTTTTCAGCTTCGTGCAACGATTGGACGGAGATGGAAAGCGTAACTCAGAAAACACAGCGTCCCAATGAGCAGGATTCCGAATTATGGGCTCAATACACAACTGCGCTGCGGGAGTATAAGCAGAGCGAACATACACTTGTTTTCGCCAGTTTTGCCAACGGCGCTCCCGTTGCCACGAGCGAAAAGGACTGCTTGCGTAGCCTTCCCGACTCGCTGGATGTAGTATCACTGACCAATGCCGACAATTTTTCGGAGTTCGACAGGGAGGATCTCGCCGTACTCAAGGAAAAAGGGACGCGAGCCGTCTATTTTGTCGATTACGCTTCGCGCAGCGCCGAATTTGCGGACTTAACCGCTTTGGGTACCTATTTGGATAAGGTTGTCGCTCGCACCCGTGAACTGGGCCTCGACGGACTCTCTTTTTCGGGGATTCCCGTTTTCGGGTCCGATACCGAACAGGCGGCACAAAAGGCTGTGGCAGCGCTCTTCATGGAGAAGTTCGCCGCTGTGGCCGGTCCGGGTAAGGAGTTGTTGCTGCTTTTTGAAGGCGCCCCTCAGTTCCTCGCGGCAGCAGATCGGGCCAAGGTCGACTATTTTGTACTCGACACGAAAGAAACGGACAACGCTACCGACTTGAAGTTGCAAGTACTTCGCGCTTTGAATGCCGGAAATGTTCCGTCCGATAGACTGTTACTCGGGGCGATGACCGAATACGAATTTACGGACGAGGACAAGGGCACTTCGGATGCGGTCGCGGCATTGACAATGCGCATTCCCGAAATCGGAGGGCAGCCGCTGGCCGGCCTTTGCGTCTATAATGTCAATGCAGACTATTTCGGCGCCGACTTCATTTATCCGCTTACCCGTACTGCAATACAGACCTTGAACCCTTCCAAATAACCGAAAGCTATGAAAAAGAATAATCCATATCTTTTAGCGGCAGCCCTACTGGCTGTAGCTTTCACGGGCTGCAAGAATGACGAATACGATAATAAATCACCTTTCGACAATGTGGTTTACCTTAATGTTTCGGAGAACAGCGACACGCAGGTTACTACATTCAAGAAAACGTTGTCCGATCTGCCGAAGACCTTTTCCGTCGTGTTGAGCTATCCCGCGTCGCAGGCGGTCAATGTTGGTGTTGAAGTCGATCCGTCGCTCATCGAAGTCTACAATGCCCGGCACAATACGTCGTGGACGATGCTCGATGCGAAATATTACGAACTTTCGGACTCGAAGCTCACGATTCCAGCCGGCAAGACCATTTCGGATGTCGTGACCCTGAAACTGAAAAATCTCGATGGCTCGGGCGAGGCCGAAGAACTTCCCATCGACCAGACCTATCTGCTACCCGTAACGATTGCCGATGTCAACGGTGGGGTTGCGAAGTTACACAGTTCCGCAACAGCCTATTATCTGGTCAAACGCTCCTCGGCCATCACTTCGGCGGCCTCGCTACGCGACAACTGGATTAATTTCCCGACGCTCGACAAAGCTTCGGAGGGCAGTATGCTGTTCAATAACCTGACAGCCGTGACCTATGAGGCGATTATCCGTGTGGACGACTTTTCGAAGCATTCCGAGATTTCGACGATCATGGGTGTCGAAAACTACCTGTTGCTGCGCATCGGTGACGCTTCGTTCCCGCGCCAGCAGATTCAGTTCGACGGTTCGGGCGATTCGGCCCAGACTCCGGGCTTCGGGAAGTTCCCCAAGAAAGATGAAACGAAACTACTCAATCCCGGGGAGTGGTACCACATCGCCGCAACCTACAGCTACGCTACGCGCGAGGTCTGCATCTACGTCAACGGTGAACTCCAGAGTAAAGGTACAGATTTGGGCAACCCCGCCGGCACACCGTTCAACCTTGCGGGACGCGCCTTCTACGATCTCTATCTGCAAGACCCCGTGAAATATAAGGACTACAAAGACTGGGGTAATTTCCGGCAGTTTTTCCTCGGTAAGTCCTATGACGATTCGCGCCAGCTCAACGGCGATATTACTGAAGTGCGTGTCTGGTCGGTGGCCCGCAGCGAACAGGAAATTTGGGACAATATGTATGATGTCGATCCCAAAACTCCCGGTCTGATCGGCTACTGGAAATTCGACGAGGGCCAAGGCAACGTCATCCGCGACTGGACGGGCAACGGCAACGATGCCGTGGCTGAATTCGACCTCGACTGGCCCAGCGGCATTGAAGTTCCCCAAATCAACAAAGAGTAATCTAAAATGTCGATTATGAATAGGATCAATAAAATAAGCCAATTACTCCGGAGCGGATTGTGGGCAACCGCAATGTTGATGTGCGTTACAGCCTGCACGGATAATGAAATTGTCTATAAGACCGGGCAAAAACCTGACACGGAAACACTGGAAACGGTTTCCGGCACACTGCGCAGTTCGAAATCGCTCCGCGATCGGATTCCCGTCCACCTGACCGAGGACGGCGAAGAGGTTGCCACCGACCAAATCTATTACAGGCTCACTCAAGCGGCGTCGCAGGCCGTGACGCTGACAGCGGAGCCCGATCCGGAGTTTGTCGAAGCCTACAACACGGCCACCGGTACCGCTCTGATGCCGCTTCCTCTTGCCAATATCACCTTGGCCGGCGATGGTAAAATCACGATTCCGGCAGGAGCACGGGTTTCGGATAAACTCACTTTGACAATCGACTCCAAAAACTTGACTCCGGGCATCTATCTGATGCCGGTCGTCGTCGATGCCACCGAAAACGGGAACGAGCAGCAGGTGCTTTATTATGGCGTCACTGTTCGGGAATTCGATGAGAACATCTATCAGTCTGGCAATGAGAGTTCTAATATAGAACTGGATACAGAGTACACAACCGTTTTCTATCTCAACACCAGCGAGATACAGGCGCATTATGCCGATTATGTAGCTTGGGAAAAACAGGACATGAATACCTTCGAATCGGTTTATATAGCCTCTTTGGGGAATATCGTCAATTTGCGAATCGCTCAGGTGGGCTATGCTCCCGATTCGAAACGCGCCCTCTTCGTTCCGACTTCCGATTTACGTTATACGGTAGAGCATGCCGACAAATACATCCGACAGATGCAGGACAAAGGCCGCAAGGTGTGCGTCTGCATCGAAGGCGGTGGCAGCGGCATCGGGTTCTGCAACATGACCGATGCGCAGATTGCCGATTTCGTGGGCCAGGTCGCAGTCTTCATTACGACTTACCGGCTCGATGGTGTCAACCTCTGGGATCGCGGTTCGGGCTATGGCAAGGAGGGAATGCCTGCGGTGAATACCACTTCCTATCCCAAACTGATCAAGGCCCTGCGTGAAGCGATGCCCGATAAGCTGCTGACAGTGGTCGATTATGACGAGCCCACGGCATCGTTCCACGATACGGCCCTGACGGGCGGAATCGCCGTGGGCGGCTACATCGACTACGCATGGCACGGCTATGTCTCCGAAACCGAACCGATTGCATTCGTAAATCCGTATAACCAGTTCACCTCCTACGAACAAAGATACTCCCGCAAGTCGTTCGACGGACTCGACGAGTCCCGATACGGAAATGTCAATGTGCCGTTTTATAGCGAAAAAAGCGACTTGTTCATGGATATGAATATGGATATGTGGTCGATGAATGCTATTATGTGGAATATCGAAAAGACCAGTAATATCCTTGTTTTCAACGACCTTGTATTGCCGCAGGTGAATTTCGCAGAACAGGGGTGTATCACGATGATTCAGAATTTTTTGATGTTCCTTGCTTATGATGAAAATTTCGAGGCACCTTATAACTACAATGTGATGCAGCGTATCCCCATCTATCATAAATCAGGATATAATACTTTTGCAAAAGATTGGTAACGAAAAACATATACAGGGGAAGCACCTCTAATCAAACTCAATTTATTTACCTTAAAACTCAAACGATTATGAAAAAGAATCTTATTCTTTTGTGCTCGCTTTTCATGGCGACTGCTCTGATATCGTCTTGCGCACAGGACGCTATGGAGCCTGAAGTGGATGCAGCAGCTACGGGTGCTGAAACACGGGCTTACGGTGACAAGACCCCGAAAGTTATGATGTATATCGAGGTCAACGACACCAACCCGCTGAATACGATGCTCTATCGTATGAACAATGAGCCGTTTATCGACATCACGACCATCTTCGCCGCCAACATCCGCGCAAACGGCTCCGAACCGGCTTTGTGGCTCAACGACAATGTGACGAAAATTCTCGTTCCCGATGCAGGGTCCACGACGACCGGCCACTACAAGTATGTGCAGCCGATCCGTCAGGACGGCGGTAAGGTGCTGATGACGATTCTCGGAGATCACCAAGGAGTGGGTGTAGCCAACCTGACCGAGGCCAATCAGGATAAGTTCGCCGAAATTCTCGCCTGGGCTGTCGAAGAGTACCAACTCGACGGAATCGATTTCGACGACGAATGGGCGAAGTACGGTGAAAACCCCAATTTCCCCTCTTCGGTGTCCGGTTCGTTCAACGGTCTCATTGCGAAACTCCGTGCGAAACTCGACGCTCGCTTCCCGAACGATCATAAACTGATCACGGCGTATTACTACAACGATGCCACCAATCTTTCTTCGGCCGCGGTTGGCAATATGGATTTTGCATGGACGGTGGGATTCGGTCCTAATCTTTACTATACACCTTCATCTCCGTGGACAAATGCCAAATGGTCGGCACAGATGCCTAATATGAATCAGACTTATAATGCAATTTATCTGAATCAAATCAAGAACCGTTCGGCCCAGTCCAAAAATGACGGAATGGGTGCAATTGCAGGCTATGACATGCGCGTTCATACCGAACGTGACCCGCTGCCTGCTCTTCAGAAGATTGGCGAAGGAGCATTCAACGGTACGGTTACCCGCAGCGGCTCCGCCTACACGAAGGATTGGACTGCTGGTGCCGGAACGATGATTACTTATGCTGATGTTCAATAAGTTCAGAACGGTGCGTATCCTGTATATGTAGCAAATGTCTGCGACGGCATTTGCGACCCGCACACCATTCTGTTACTCGGTGTGCGGGTTTATTGTGTCTATATGAATGCTAATTAAACGTAATTTTTATACTAATTAAAATGAACCATTTCCCGTTTATTCGCTTTCTGCTTGGCAACCGGAATAAGTACGTCAAACAAATAACCCGCATACATTCGGTGTATGCGGGTTATTAAAATCGGCAGGTAAGTAACCTGTATATGTAGCAAATGCCTGCGACGGACTTAATATAACTGTTGCTGTTCTGCCGATTTAACTTTTTATGCGTGCAAAATTACTCAAATATTTAACCTCTTACATATTTTTTATGTAAATCAGCTTATGTACATAAAAAATAGTGAAAGACACTCATTCTAAACTTGTGAAACGCAGGTACTGGTATACCTAAAGCAGACAAGCAGAACTTGTGCCTTCCACAGCACGAAGCTCCGCTCCTGCCTACCTGCTTTTCCCAAAATTACCAGTTTCGCGTTTCTTAGCAGGGCAGATTTATGTTACTTCCTTTCGGAAGTATTGCAAAGTTAACAAATTTTCAGAATATACAAAAACACGTTAACCCAACAATATAAGAAGTAAATTATACCTCCTATATGACCTCAAAGAACAACTTAAATAAAATAGAGGGTAACTTTCAGCGAAATAAATGTAACTCTTTGTCCGAATTTGACCTGAAAGTTACCCCCGTTGCCTGATTGCTATCCGAAAAAATAACGGGCGGGGCTATGCATTACGCAGAGTAGGTCGTGGAAAACCCGTAAGCAATAACACAAAGCCCACGCCCGTTAAGGTCGTTGCTCTTGAAAACACCTCGCCCCTGCGGGCGCGGGACTGTGAATCTGCCGCTTACTGTAAATTTCCACGTTTACTCTGCAGCAAATGCTGCCCGTCTTTCGACGGATAGCAGTACAAAGATATAAATAAAAAATAGATTCCGAAGAAATTCCGGTATGTTTTTTCCAATAAACATCACTCAATCACACAAATAAGATGGAAACAGGTCATTTTGTTTGCCGTAGATAATTCCTTATGCAATGGTCGAGCCATCCGGCCGTCAAAAATACAAATACAGATGGATAGATTGTTACGCACATCCTTATATCGGGCTTTGTTAAAATCGCTGACTCGGAAGGCCGTTTCGGAAAACAGATTACGGAACTACTTTCTCGATTTCGCACAACAGGTCACGATCATCTGCGACGATACGGATGCTCTATCGGTATTAAGAGCCTTGAACTACACGCAGGTTCAATTCCGCTCCCTTCTTCGCCGGGTTTCCGAACAGGATACTCCGCCGCCGCATTATCTATCCCGGTTTATAAATCAAGCTATTGAGTTCATCCGGACGGAAACTGATTTGTTGTATTACCGCCTCGAACATCCGCAGTATTTCATCTCCGAGTCCGCCCCTCAGTCGCCGCTCTATTGGTCGAAGGAGCATTCTGCAATCAGCGTTTCGGAAATCCTTTGCGGGCTCGATCGGATGGCCCCGAAGCCTTTGCTGCTGGCCGACGGTACGGATGCTCCGTTCAATCTGGTCGTTCGGGTCTTCGAGGATACATTGCATGTTAAACTCGGCGATCCGACCGACGTCAAGCGCCGTGTTTTGGAACGTAAGAAGGATCGCACGAAATTTACCGAGGCATTACTTTATAGCTTAAATAAGGAAGACGAGTGATTTTTTCCGACTTTTTATATCCGGGCGGATATCCGGATGTACAATTCGGCATCGCGGGAATTCCCATTTTTGCAAAGCAAACCACCTAAATTCTTTATGAACCGGATTATGGAAAACTTGGACAAAAATCAATTTATCGTCACGCTTGACACACTGCTTAACCGCCGATTGTCGGATGCGGAGTGCACAGCCTTTCATGCGGCTTATGAGGAGTTCATCGACCTGCTGCACGGTCTTGCTGTTCAATCCAGTAAATCGCCTCTCGACCTGCTGCACGAACTTGCCCGCCTCCAATCCCGCCTGATGCGGTTGCAAGAGCGGATTGTAGGGAAGGAGTCTCCGCAGGCATCGCTGCTCGAATCGGCGCTTCTGCTGACGAATTTCGAAATCCGTTTGATTTTCACCCGGCTGCGCTATCCGTCCATCGCCGACCAGGTGTCGGTCGAAGTGCCCAGATCGCCGCTGTTCCTCTCCGGGCAATTCACGCCTACGGATATTATGGAGCTTGCAACGGCTTTACATCTCTCCGGAGCTATACGCCGCATCGACGGCACACGGGTCGATCTGACGACACTCGTCGATGTGCTCTCCAGAACTTTCAATGTCCGTATCAACAATCCGGAGCAGTGCCGCCATGCCGTCGTCAACCGCAAGCTGCGGCTGACCCGGTTTCTGGATTTCCTGCGCAACAGCCTCGTGGAATACAGTCAGCACTGACGCCGCCGAAACTGCTTCGGTGCGGACTGGAGCGGCCGGGGGCGGACATCGAATCCAGAATCGTGGCGGGCTGGTGTATTTTCACCGCTTAAAATCCCTCTGCCATGCAACAAGAAGATGATTTGCGGGCCCTTGAAAGTATCGTGCAGTTCGCCCGTGGGCTGGGCGTGTTTTTCCTTATCCTCCATATTTACTGGTTCTGCTACGGATGGCTGTCCGAGTGCGGGCTGACGTGGAGGGCTTTCGACCACATCCTCCTGAGCATTCAGCGGACGACGTTGCTGTTCTCCCATCCCATAACGACCAAACTCTGCTGCCTCTTGTTCCTCGCCCTGGGCTGCTACGGCACGAAAAGCGTCCGTAACGGCAAGGTCGGCAGACGACATATCGCCGGAGCCGTCAGCCTCGGCTTCCCGCTATTCTTTCTGAACGGCATGCTGCTGGAGCTGCCTGCCGGAACCGACTTTCGGGCATGGAGCTATATTGCGACCCTTGCTGTGGGGTATCTCTGCCTGCTGGCCGCCGGGGTCTGGCTGCGGCGGCTGATGAAACAACCCTTTGCCGACGATCCTTTCAACGACAATAACGAAAGTTTCCTTCAGGAAGAGCGTCGCCTCGGCAATGATTATTCGGTGAACCTTCCCACACGTTACCGTTATAAATCCCAATGGCGGCAGGGATGGATCAATGTCATCAATCCGTTTCGTGCGACGCTGATTTTGGGAACTCCCGGCTCGGGCAAGAGCTATGCCGTGCTGAACAACTATATCAAACAGCATATCGAAAAGGGTTTTTCGATGCTCGTCTACGACTACAAGTTCGACGACTTGACGTGCATCGCCTACAACCATCTGTTGCATCATCTGGATAGATACACCGTCAAACCGAAGTTCTGCGTCATCAACTTCGACAATCCCCGTAAGTCGAACCGCTGCAATCCCATCGACGCACGCTTCATGGACGACATCTCGGACGCCTATGAAAGCGCCTACGTCACGCTTCTGAACCTCAATAAGACGTGGGTCGATAAGCAGGGCGACTTCTTCACCGATTCGGCCGTCATCCTGCTCGCGGCAATTATCTGGTACCTGAAAATCTACGACCGGGGCCGTTATTGTACCTTCCCGCACGCCATCGAGCTCCTGTGCCAGCCCCTTGAGAAGATTTTCCCGATCCTCTCGTCCTATCCGGAATTGGAAAACTACCTTTCACCCTTTATGGATGCGTGGAAAAGCAATGCGCAGGACCAGTTGCAGGGGCAGGTGGCATCGGTGAAGATTCCGCTTTCGCGGATGATCTCCCCGCAGCTCTACTGGGTGCTTACGGGTAACGACTTCACGCTGGATATCAACAACCCCGAAGAACCTAAAATCCTCTGCATGGGCAACAATCCCGACCGGCAGAGCATCTACGGGGCGGCGTTGGGACTCTACAATTCACGTCTTATCCGGCTTATCAATAAAAAGGGGAAATTGAAATCGTCGCTCATCATCGACGAGCTTCCGACGATCTACATCCGGGGACTGGATAACCTGATCGCTACGGCCCGTTCGAACAAGGTTTCCGTCTGCCTGGGCATTCAGGATTTCTCGCAACTGGAGCGCGACTACGGGGAGAAGGAGGCGAAGGTCATCATCAATACAGTCGGCAATATCTTCTCCGGGCAGGTCGTGGGCGACACGGCCCGCACCTTGTCGGAGCGCTTCGGCAAGATCGTGCAGATGCGCGAGTCGCATTCGGTCTCTAACGAGAACATTACGACTTCGACCAATACGCAGCTGGAAACGCTGATTCCGGCCTCGAAGATCTCCAACCTCACGCAGGGCATGTTCGTCGGGGCTGTGGCCGACAATTTCGATGAACCTATTCCTCAAAAGATTTTCCATGCCGAGATCGTCATCGACAACGAAAAGGTCAAGGCCGAAACCGTGGCCTATGTTCCCATCCCGGATATCTCGTCATTCATCGGCGAGGACGGTATAGACCACATGGAGGAGATCGTCCGGGAGAACTACTATCGAGTCAAGAGCGAGATTGCGGAGATAATCGACAAGGAGATACGACGCATCGAGGCCGACCCAAATCTCGTGCAACTTTTACCCAAGAAAAAATAATTATTCCAATTTTATTTTTCCTAAAAAGGTTATCTTTGCCAACCGAATTTTTTAATAGCAGAATTATGAAAGAGTTAATTGAAAAAATCCAGCAGGCTTACGATGCCTTCTCCGCTGAAGCCGCACTTCAGGCCGAGAAGGGCAACAAGGCTGCCGGCACGCGGGCACGCAAAGCCTCGCTGGAAGTTGAGAAGTTGATGAAGGAGTTCCGCAAAGAGTCGATGACCTTCCAGCAGTAGAGACGCTTTATTTCAAGCCAGCAAAGGCCCTGAAAGGTGTACACCATATATGGTGTGCACCTTTCTTCATTTCAGGGATATGTTTGGCATTCCCCCTCGGAATCATCTTTACAATGCTATTTACTGTTTCTGTAAACCTTTTGCAGGACGGGACATACCGTAATTTTTGCCTCGGTGCGGACTGGAGCGGACAGGGGCGGACATCAGCACCGTTCCGGATAGTACGCCTCTATCTTCGCGGCATGAACCTTTTGTTTCACTAAAAACATTTGCTTTATGTCCGAAGAAAATCAGAATCAGATTGTGAACCAAGCTCCCGAGCAGGCCGATCCCAACTACAAGGAGACGCTTTTGCTCTACAACGAGAAGAACGGCGCCGTGGAGGCCGTTTCCGAGTTCAAGCAGCAAGGCAACCAATACAAGGTCACGACGACACAGCCGCTCACGGCCAACAAGCCTGCGTTCTACGAACTTCGCAACAGCTCCGCAGTCGCGGCCTTCATCAAGGGCTTCA
>OHAS01002126.1_pt1 | contig 14768 bp, 7 predicted proteins | sample 1577131 | NCBI WGS metagenome assembly OHAS01 (sample SAMEA3541566, study PRJEB24748) | human gut metagenome | biome: human gut; feature: human-associated habitat; material: faeces | place: China | collected 2012 | reverse complement strand
TCTGACTAAAGTTTTTCCACCGGAAGAAGAGTTGAAAGATTCATATACCTATGAAGGGAAGCAATATGGAGTGCGTTCTGCCATAGGAGCCGGTATCTATCTTCGGCACGTATGGGGTAAAATTGTGCCGGCTTTTTACAAAGATCCACAGGAGAATCATACTGCTTATGCTTACACGTATGTCTATTCTTCTAAAGCACAGGAAGTCGGCTTATGGGCTGAATTTCAGAATTATGGACGTTCTGAGAATGACCTGCCGCCATTACCGGGAAAGTGGGATTATAAAGAAAGCCGTATTTGGATTAATGATCAGGAAATACTGCCTCCGATATGGTCTGCTACTCATCGCGTGAAAAGTTCGGAAACAGCCTTAGGTAATGAGAATTGTGTGGCACGTCCGCCACTACGGGTTCATTTGCATAAAGGCTGGAATAAGGTATTGCTGAAACTGCCTGTCGGCAAATTCTCAACGAATGAAGTTCGATTGGTTAAATGGATGTTTACTGCAGTATTTGTTACTCCTGACGGCGATAAGGCCGTAGAAGGACTGATCTATTCTCCGGAAAAGAAAATGTAATTGACTTTTATATGATGAAAAATGTATTATTAATTGTTGTTTCCATCTTGTTTATTACAACAGCGAGTGCACAGGAAAATCGTATTAAAGTTGCCTGCATCGGGAATAGTATCACCTATGGTTATGGATTGCCCGACCGGACTACGCAATCGTATCCGGCGCAATTACAGAAGATGTTGGGAGAGTCTTATCAAGTCGAAAACTTCGGCAAATCGGGTGCTACCTTGTTGAATAAAGGGCACCGGCCTTACATGCAGCAAGATGAGTATCGCAGAGCGATCGACTTTGGCGGAGATATTGTGGTTATTCATTTGGGCATCAATGATACAGATCCCCGTGATTGGCCCGATTATCGTGATTTCTTTGTGAAAGATTACATTGAATTGATCGATTCTTTTCGGGCGGCTAATTCTAAAGTCCGGATTATGATTGCCAGACTTACGCCTATTGCCGATCGGCATCCTCGTTTCCTGTCAGGGACACGTGACTGGCATGGAGAAATACAATTGGCTATTGAGAATGTGGTACGCTATACCGGAGTACAGTTGATCGACTTTCATGAGCCGTTGTATCCATACCCTTTCATATTGACGGACGCCGTACACCCTGATTCCGAAGGAGCGTTTATTATGGCTCAGACCGTATATTCCGCCATTACCGGAGATTATGGCGGACTGAAAATGTCGTTGCTTTATACAGACAATATGGTATTGCAACGGGATGTTCCGTTGACGGTTCAAGGAATTGCCAATGCCGGGGACCGGGTTACTGTAAGCATAGCCGACCGGCAAATGAAAACAAAAGCAGGTCTGAATGGAAAATGGTCGGTAACGCTGCCTCCTTTAAAGGCGGGTGGTCCTTATACCTTAAAGATCTCAACGGATGAGACGGGTTTTCAATATCAAAATGTGTTAGCGGGTGAAGTCTGGCTTTGTTCTGGTCAGTCAAATATGGAGTTTATGCTGAAACAGGCTTCGACTGCCCGAGCCGATATTCCACGTGCCGTAGATCAGCAACTTCGTTTGTATGATATGAAAGCACGTTGGCGCACAAATGCCGTCGAATGGGAGGCGAACGTACTTGATTCGTTGAATCATCTCCAATATTATAAGGATACGGAATGGAAAAATTGTACTCCGGCGACAGCTTCTGATTTCTCGGCAATTGCATACTATTTTGGTAAGATGCTAAGAGATAGTCTGAAGGTTCCGGTTGGATTGATTTGCAATGCCGTTGGAGGATCACCTACAGAAGCCTGGGTAGATAGAGCTAGTTTGGAATATCAGTTTCCCGCCATTTTAAAAGACTGGACTAAAAATGATTTTATTCAGGAATGGGTGCGCGGACGGGCTGCTTTGAATATAAAAAAGTCAGCAAATAGCCAGCAGAGGCATCCGTATGAGCCTTGTTATTTATATGAGTCGGGGATTCGGCCTTTGGAACAGTATCCGATACGAGGAGTAATCTGGTATCAGGGAGAATCGAATGCACATAATTGGGAAGCTCATGAAAAATTATTTAAACTGCTCGTGAATAGTTGGCGGAAGAATTGGAATGATGCCTGCCTGCCTTTTTATTATGTACAATTATCCAGTTTGAATCGCCCTTCCTGGCCTTGGTTCCGTGATAGTCAGCGTAGAATGTTGAATGAAATTTCTCATATCGGAATGGCTGTATCCAGCGATCATGGTGATTCTCTGGATGTGCATCCTATCTGTAAGAAACCTGTGGGAGAGCGTTTGGCGCGAGGGGCTTTGAATAAAACGTATCAGAAAAATGTCATTCCTTCCGGTCCTTTATTTCGTGGTGCAAACGTTCGCGGTGGGAAAGTCTTTTTATCTTTTGATTATGGAAAAGGGATGCGGAGTTCAGACGGAAAGCCTTTACAATGCTTTGAAGTAGCGGAATATGATGGTATCTATTATCCGGCAACGGCTGAGGTTGTAGGAGACCAGGTGAAGGTGTATAGTAAAGAAGTGCCAAATCCCCGCTATGTACGTTATGGCTGGCAACCTTTTACGCGGGCTAATCTGATCAATCGGGAAGGACTGCCTGCTTCGACATTTCGTGCCGAATTTTCGATGAAATGAGATATTTTGTGGCTTCAATAGGAAATATTTAACAAAAAAGCAATATCTTTACTCCGTTAATATCTAATGCCCCCACTATGATCTTAAATTTGACAGGAAAGATAGCCCCGATAGCATGTGGATTGCTATGTTGCTGTAGTATGGTTTATGCTCAAGGTAATGACACTTCGGAAGTCATGCTACTGGATACCGGTTGGGAATTTTCTCAATCAGGGACTGAAAAGTGGATGCCAGCCACGGTTCCTGGTACGGTTCATCAGGACCTGATCAGTCATGAATTACTGCCGAATCCTTTTTATGGGATGAATGAAAAGAAAATTCAATGGGTGGAGAATGAGGACTGGGAATATAGAACCTCCTTTATAGTCTCCGAAGAGCAATTGAATCGTGACGGAATCCAACTTATTTTTGAAGGTCTTGATACCTATGCAGACGTATATCTCAACGGCTCATTACTGCTGAAGGCTGATAATATGTTTGTGGGGTATACACTTCCTGTAAAATCTGTGTTGCGGAAGGGCGAGAATCACTTATATATTTATTTCCATTCACCTATTCGGCAAACGTTGCCACAATATGCTTCCAATGGCTTCAATTATCCGGCGGATAACGATCATCACGAGAAACATCTTAGTGTGTTCAGCCGTAAGGCTCCGTATAGTTACGGTTGGGACTGGGGCATCCGAATGGTGACAAGTGGTGTCTGGCGCCCGGTTACTCTTCGTTTTTACGACATAGCTACCATATCTGACTACCATGTCAGACAATTATTGCTGACAGATGAAAACGCTCGTCTGTCTAATGAACTGATTGTAAACCAGATCGTTCCTCAGAAAATTCCGGCTGAAGTAAGGGTCAATGTATCGTTGAATGGAACTACCGTTACAGAAGTAAAACAGCAGGTGACCCTGCAACCCGGGATAAATCATATCACTCTTCCTGCTGAAGTGACGAACCCTGTACGATGGATGCCAAATGGTTGGGGAACTCCGACTCTGTATGATTTCTCGGCTCAGATAGCTTGTGGAGATCGGATTGTTGCGGAACAATCTCATCGGATTGGTTTACGAACGATTCGTGTGGTAAATGAAAAAGATAAGGACGGAGAATCTTTTTATTTTGAAGTCAATGGCATACCGATGTTTGCCAAAGGAGCTAATTATATTCCTCAGGATGCACTGCTGCCTAATGTTACTACGGAACGCTATCAGACTTTGTTCCGTGACATGAAGGAGGCCAATATGAATATGGTTCGTATATGGGGTGGCGGGACATATGAGAATAATCTTTTCTATGACCTTGCCGATGAGAACGGGATACTTGTCTGGCAGGATTTTATGTTTGCGTGTACTCCTTATCCATCCGATCCTACTTTCCTGAAACGGGTAGAGGCGGAGGCTGTTTACAATATTCGCCGTCTTCGGAATCATGCCTCTTTGGCGATGTGGTGTGGTAATAATGAAATACTGGAAGCTCTGAAATATTGGGGTTTTGAGAAGAAGTTTACTCCGGAGGTTTATCAAGGATTAATGCATGGTTATGATAAACTGTTCCGTGAGCTGTTGCCTTCAATGGTTAAAGAATTTGATTCGGATCGTTTTTATGTGCACAGTTCGCCTTATCTCGCTAACTGGGGGCGTCCGGAGTCATGGGGGACAGGAGACAGTCATAATTGGGGAGTCTGGTACGGAAAGAAGCCATTTGAGTCTTTAGATACTGATTTGCCGCGTTTTATGAGTGAATTTGGTTTCCAGTCATTTCCGGAAATGAAAACCATTGCTGCTTTTGCTGCTCCTGAAGATTATCAGATTGAGTCTGAAGTGATGAATGCGCATCAGAAGAGTAGTATTGGTAATTCGTTGATCCGTACTTATATGGAACGTGATTATATTATTCCCGAAAGTTTCGAGGATTTTGTGTATGTCGGATTAGTCTTGCAAGGACAGGGGATGCGGCATGGACTGGAAGCTCACAGACGCAATCGTCCTTATTGTATGGGGACATTGTATTGGCAGTTGAACGACAGTTGGCCGGTAGTATCCTGGTCAAGTATTGATTATTATGGTAATTGGAAGGCATTACATTATCAGGCAAAGCGTGCTTTTACACCGATCTTGATCAATCCTATACAGCAGAATGACAGTTTGAGTGTTTATCTGATCTCAGACCGGCTTGATACAATGGAGCAAATGACATTGGAAATGAAAGTCGTGGATTTTGATGGAAAAACGCTGGGTAAGAAGATACAAGTACATTCGTTGGAAGTTCCGGCAAATACTTCAAAATGTGTTTATCGTGCAAAACTGGATGGCTGGCTGACTCCCGAAGACTGTCGACGTAGCTTCTTGAAATTGATACTCAAAGATAAATCGGGACATCAGGTGGCTGAGAGCGTCCATTTTTTCAGAAAGACGAAAGATTTGCAACTTCCTCCGACATCAGTATCCTATCAAATGAAGCAGACGGATGGTAAATGTGAATTGACTCTCTTTTCATCAATGTTGGCAAAAGATCTTTTTATTGAGACTCCATTGCAGGGAGCCCGTTACAGTGACAACTTCTTTGATCTCTTACCCGGAGAACGTAAGAAAGTAATTATCACTTCTCCCCGGATAAAGAAGGGAGAAGAATTACCTGTCAATATCAAGCATATTCGAGAAACCTATAAATAAAACTAATTTATTAACTACTAACACCTAATTTTTATTTTATGAAACAACTCCTAAAATTAACAGGATGTGTGGCATTGGCAGGACTGATGAGCTCTTGTGGCTCGGTACAAGAAGAAGCCAATTATCAGATTATCCCATTGCCACAAGAAATTGTAACATCGCAAGTAAACCCCTTTATTTTGAAAAGCGGTGTGAAAATCCTTTATCCGGAAGGAAATGAGAAGATGCAGCGTGATGCGCAATTTTTGGCTGATTATCTGAAGACTGCAACCGGAAAAGACTTTTCGATTGAAGCCGGAACTGAAGGTAAAAATGCTATAGTGCTGGCGTTAGGCTCAGAAGTAGAAAACCCTGAATCTTATCAGTTGAAAGTCACCGATCAAGGTGTCACGATAACTGCCCCTACAGAAGCCGGAGTTTTCTATGGTATTCAGACTTTGCGTAAATCATTGCCTATTGCTTTGGGTGCTGATGTAGCATTGCCTGCTGTTGAAATTAAGGATGCTCCTCGTTTCGGTTATCGTGGTGCACATTTCGATGTTAGTCGTCATTTCTTCACAATTGATGAAGTGAAGACTTATATTGATATGCTGGCTTTGCACAACATGAACCGTTTGCACTGGCATATCACTGACGATCAGGGATGGCGTCTGGAAATCAAGAAATATCCGAAGTTGACGGAAATAGGTTCTCAAAGATCGGGAACGGTCATCGGACGGCCGGATACCCTCGACGTCTGGTGTAACTCCGGTGAATATGACAATACACCCTATGGTGGATTCTATACACAGGAACAGGCTAAGGAAATTGTAGATTATGCCGCAGAACGTTATATCACTGTTGTTCCTGAGATTGACCTTCCGGGACACATGCTGGCTGCCCTTGCCGCTTATCCGGAATTGGGTTGTACCGGTGGACCGTATGAAGTTTGGAGACAATGGGGAGTAGCCGATGATGTACTTTGTGCCGGCAACGATCAGGTTCTGAAATTCCTGGAAGATGTATATGGCGAATTGATTGAAATCTTCCCTTCAGAGTATATCCATGTAGGTGGTGACGAATGTCCGAAGGTAAGATGGGAGAAATGTCCGAAATGTCAGGCACGTATCAAAGCGTTGGGCTTGAAATCGGATAAGAATCATACTAAGGAAGAACGTTTGCAGAGTTTTGTTATCAATCATATAGAGAAGTTCCTGAACGATCACGGACGTCAGATTATCGGTTGGGATGAGATTCTCGAAGGCGGACTTGCTCCTAATGCAACAGTTATGTCATGGCGTGGCGAAAGTGGAGGTATTGAAGCTGCCAAGCAGAAACATGATGTGATCATGACCCCGAACACTTATCTGTATTTTGATTATTATCAGGCTAAAGATACTGAAAATGAACCTTTCGGTATCGGAGGTTATTTGCCGATGGAAAGAGTGTACAGCTATGAGCCGATGCCGGCTTCCCTTACTCCGGAAGAACAGCAGTATATAAAAGGTGTACAAGCCAATCTTTGGACAGAGTATATTGCTACTTTCTCTCATGCTCAATATATGGTCTTGCCTCGTTGGGCTGCTTTGTGTGAAGTCCAGTGGTCAACACCTGATAAGAAGAACTACGAAGATTTCTTGTCTCGTCTTCCACGACTGATTAAGTGGTATGATGCAGAAGGATATAATTATGCAAAGCACGTATTTGATGTAAAAGCAGAATTTACTCCGAATCCGGCTGATGGTACTTTAGACATTACACTTACTACAATTGACAATGCGCCAATCCACTACACGCTAGATGGTACAGAGCCGACTAGTACTTCTCCCGTTTATGATGGCGCTTTGAAGATTAAGGAAAATGCAGACTTCTCGGCTATAGCTATTCGCCCTACTGGAAATAGTCGTGTCGTTTCTGAGAAAATCGATTTCAGTAAATCAAGCATGAAGCCGATTGTTGCTAATCAGCCGGTGAATAAACAATATGAGTTCAAAGGTGTCTCTACGTTGGTAGATGGCTTGAAAGGAAATGGTAACTATAAAACCGGACGCTGGATTGCATTTAGAGGAAATGATATGGATGTGACTATTGATCTCAAACAACCAACAGAGATTTCAAGCGTTGCCATTTCTACTTGCGTAGAGAAGGGAGATTGGGTTTTTGATACAAGAGGACTCTCTGTAGAAGTTTCAGAAGACGGCACAAACTTCACGAAAGTGGCATCTGAAGCTTATCCTGCAATGAAGGAAACTGATAAAAATGGTGTTTATGACCATAAACTAACATTTACACCTGTAACTGCACAATATGTGAAAGTTATAGCTTCACCCGAGAAAAGTATTCCGGAATGGCATGGTGGTAAGAGTTATCCAGGCTTTTTATTTGTAGACGAAATCACAATTAATTAATGAATATAAGAAAGAGATACACTAAAGTTTGTCTTTTCTTATGGGTAATCGGGATGTGTCTTTGTGCACATCCCATTAATGCACAGTCCGTAACTCCTGTTCCCTTAAAGATGGAACAGGGTACGGGCTCTTTTTTACTCTCTGAAAAAACAAAGCTTTATACAAACTTACAAGGAGAAGAAGCTATTCTTCTGGGCGACTATCTGAAAACTGCATTACCTGTACAATTTAAGGAAGGGAAAAAGAAAGATAAACAGAATGTCTTGTTTTTATTGATAACAGAAAAGAATCCTCAGTTGGTGTCACCGGAAAGTTATATATTATCCGTTACTCCTGAACATATTCTGATTCAGGCTTCTTCCGGTGCTGGGTTGTTTTATGGAATTCAGACACTGTTGCAATTATCTCAGCCTTCGGGCACGGGTTATTCTATAGTTTCTGTTGAAGTACAGGATACCCCTCGTTTTGCTTATCGTGGGATGATGCTGGATGTCTCCCGCCACTTCTTCTCTAAAGAATTTGTGAAGAAACAGATAGACGCATTGGCATTTTATAAACTAAACCGTTTGCATTTGCATTTGACGGATGCGGCAGGATGGAGACTTGAAATAAAGAAATATCCTTTATTGACGGAATTTGCCGCCTGGCGTACTGATGCCAACTGGAAGAAGTGGTGGAATGGCGGACGGAAATATCTTCGTTTTGATGAGCCCGGTGCTTCCGGTGGTTATTATACTCAGGATGACATGAAGGAGATTATTGCATATGCGCAGCAGCATTATATCACAATCATTCCTGAAATCGAGATGCCTGCCCATTCAGAAGAAGTATTGGCTGCTTATCCGCAACTCTCCTGTTCGGGTGAACCTTATAAAAACGCAGATTTTTGTGTTGGAAATGAAGAAACATTCACTTTCTTAGAAAATGTGCTTACTGAAGTAATGGAGCTTTTTCCATCGGAATATATTCATGTAGGAGGCGATGAGGCTGGTAAGGCGGCTTGGAAGACTTGTCCGAAATGTCAGAAAAGGATGCAGGATGAACATCTTTCTAATGTAGACGAGCTACAAAGCTATCTGATTCATCGTATTGAACTGTTTCTGAATGCACATGGACGTAAGTTGCTGGGTTGGGATGAAATTCTTCAAGGTGGTCTGGCTCCTAATGCTACTGTAATGTCATGGCGTGGCGAAGAGGGAGGGATTGCTGCTGTCCGTTCCGGTCATCAGGCAATTATGACTCCCGGTCAATATTGTTATTTGGATAGTTATCAGGATGCTCCGTATTCTCAGCCGGAAGCCATCGGAGGATATTTGCCATTGGAGAAGGTTTATTCATATAATCCGGTTTCAGATTCTTTAACTGTAGAACAGGCAAAACTTGTTTATGGTGTGCAGGCAAATCTATGGGCAGAATATATCCCCACTCCGGAGCATATGGAATATATGATATATCCTCGTATCCTTGCTTGGGCAGAAGTGGCTTGGTCGGCTCCCGAACGTAAATCATGGACAGACTTTCATAATCGTGCATTGAAAGCAGTTGATGATTTGCAAGCGAAAGGATATCATACTTTTGATCTTAAAAATGAGATAGGAAGTCGTCCGGAGTCTTTGAAGCCGATAAGTCATTTGGCTGTGGGGAAAAAGGTGATTTATAATGCTCCGTATAGTCCTCACTATCCTGCGCAGGGAAATACAGCTCTTACTGATGGTATTCGTGGCGACTGGACTTATGGAGATGGATCCTGGCAAGGTTTTATCGATAAAAAGCGATTGGATGTTACCATTGATATGGGTACGGAAACTGCTGTCCATTCTGTCTCTGCTGATTTTATGCAAGTGGTAGGGGCAGAGGTCTTTTTGCCTGAATCTGTCACTATTTCCATTTCTGATGATGGAGCAAACTTCACAGAATTGAAACAATATACTTTTGAAGTAAATAGAAAAGAAGCTATTAAATTTATTAGTATTTCATGGGAAGGCAGTGCTGAAGGACGGTATATACGTTATCAGGCTCGTGCCGGAGAAGAGTTTGGCGGATGGATATTTACAGATGAAATAGTAGTGAAATAATCAGATGTATAATTTATGACTATAAATATTAGATACTTATTAGGAATAGCCCTCCTTTTTTCTTTCTCTGTGATCAGTGCACAAGTACGAACCTCGTATACTTTTGAGAAAGGGTGGAAGTTTACACGTGAAGATAATGCTGATTTTATTCAGCCTGACTATAATGATATCAAGTGGCAATCTGTGGTAGTACCCCATGACTGGGCTATTTATGGACCTTTTGGTATAGATAATGACAGGCAATTGACAGCCATTGCGCAAGACGGACAAAAAGAAGCGATGGAACATGCCGGACGTACAGGTGGTCTTCCTTTCGTCGGAGTGGGTTGGTATCGGCTGAATTTTGATGCTCCCTCTTTTGTCAAAGGGAAAAAGGCTACATTAATTTTTGACGGAGCTATGAGCCATGCTCGTGTGTATGTCAACGGTCAGGAGGCGGGTTATTGGCCCTATGGGTACAATACCTTTTATCTGGATGTAACTCCCTATCTGAAAGAGGGGACAAAGAATACTTTAGCTGTTCGTCTGGAGAATGAGACAGAATCTTCCCGTTGGTATCCGGGAGCCGGACTTTACAGAAATGTACATCTGGTAGTAACGGAAGATGCTCATATTCCGACATGGGGTACACAGTTAACTACTCCGGTAGTGAAGGATGATTATGCGAAAGTGAATATAAAAACGACTTTGGTTGTACCTTCCGGAAAACAGTTTGATGCATACCGTATAGTGACTGAACTTAAAGATAAGGATGGAAAAGTAGTAACTACTGATGAAAAACAAGGTTCCCGTTTTGATGATAATATCTTCAGCCAGGAACTTGTTGTTAGTCGTCCGGCTTTATGGAGCCCGGAAACACCTGTTCTTTATCAGGCTGTTTCTAAAGTCTATGAAGGTAATACACTGAAGGATGAATATACAACATCTTTCGGTATTCGTACTATTGAGGTCATTCCCAATAAGGGCTTTTTCTTAAATGGAAAGAGAACTTCATTCAAAGGCGTATGCAATCATCATGATCTCGGCCCCTTGGGAGGCGCTGTGAATGATGCTGCTATTCGTCGTCAGATTCGTATTTTGAAAGATATGGGTTGTAATGCGATTCGTACTTCTCATAATATGCCTGCTCCTGAGTTAATCAGAGCTTGTGATGAGATGGGAATGATGGTGATGGCGGAATCGTTTGATGAATGGAAGGCTATGAAGGTTAAGAACGGCTATCGTCATGTTTTTGACGAATGGGCAGTAAAGGATTTGACGAACTTGCTACGTCATTATCGTAATAATCCGAGTGTGGTGATGTGGTGCATCGGAAATGAGGTTCCCGAACAATGGGATGGAAATAAAGGACCTAAGATGTCTTATTTTCTACAGGAACTTTGTCATCGCGAAGATCCGACACGTCCTGTCACACAGGGGATGGATGCGCCGGATGCTGTAGTCAATAATAATATGGCGGCAGTAATGGATATTGCGGGATTTAATTATAGGCCACATAAATATCAGGAGAATTATAAAAAACTTCCTCAACAGATAGTCTTGGGTAGTGAGACTGCTTCTACGGTTAGTTCGCGTGGAGTATATAAATTCCCTGTTACCCGGCAATGGATGAAGAAATATGACGATCATCAGTCTTCCTCTTATGATGTGGAGTCTTGTTCATGGTCCAATCTGCCTGAGGATGATTTTATTCAGCATGAGGACTTACCTTATTGCATAGGAGAGTTTGTTTGGACAGGATTCGATTATCTGGGTGAACCGACTCCCTATTATACAGATTGGCCCAGTCATTCTTCACTGTTTGGAATTATCGATTTAGCAGGGCTGCCCAAAGACCGTTATTATCTCTATCGTAGTCACTGGAATAAAGAACAGGAAACACTTCACATTCTTCCTCACTGGAATTGGGAAGGACGAGAGGGAGAGATAACTCCTGTCTTTGTATATACCAACTATCCTTCAGCCGAATTATTCATCAACGGAAAGAGCCAAGGGAAACGTACCAAAGACCTTTCCGTAACCATTGATAATAGTGCTGACTCTGTTTCCATCATGAACTTGAAACGTCAGAGCCGTTACCGCCTGATGTGGATGGATACAAAATATGAGCCAGGCACGGTGAAAGTCGTGGCTTATAATGCTGACGGGAAAGCTGTAGCTGAAAAAGAACTCCATACGGCCGGTAAACCGGATCATATTGAATTGGTAGCTGATCGTAATGTAATCAAGGCGGATGGAAAAGATCTATCTTTTGTGACAGTGCGAGTGGTAGATAGAGACGGTAATTTGTGTCCGGATGCCTCACATGAAATCAGTTTCAAAGTGAAGGGAGAGGGTAGTTACCGTGCAGGAGCTAATAGTAATGCAGCTTCCTTGGAATCTTTCCAGCGTCCGAAGATGAAAGTCTTCAGTGGTATGATGACTGCTATTGTATCTTCGACAGAGCAGCCAGGCAAAATAACCCTTGAAGCTACGGGTAAAGGCTTGAAAAAAGGAGTCTTAATCATTGAAAGCCGTCAGGAAGCTAAGAAGTAAGAAATATCGTTGTAATATGTGTAATTCCTCTAAGTGTTTCATTGCGATACACTTAGAGGAATTTTTGTTTAAGCAGGCAGGAGTTTAACATCTTTGCAGGCAAAATAAAAGCTGTAAAAGTATGTTCTTTTATTAAATTGTATTACTTTTGCATCGTTTTAGTACTGTATCCGTTTCTCTATGAACCTTGGTTCTTATATGGAGATAAGATAAAAAGGCTAAATCCTTAAGAGATGCGCTACTGCTTCATAAATGGATTTCATTTGTGAAAGTCAGGGCGCTTTTGTCTTTTAAGTAAGTGATGAAATAAAAAACAAGGGGTAATGGGTGATAATGAATGATTTGGACAAAGAACGACAAACAGAGGGAAGGAAGGCATGGTATGCTGTACAAACCTTCTATTGTAAAGAAGAACATTTGGGGAAATATTTGGAAAAAAAAGGGGTAAATTATTTTATTCCGATGCGATATATCGAGCATGAGACGCTTGATGGTAAAAAGCATCGGAAACTGACTCCAGCTGTACACAATCTGCTGTTTATCGAGAAAGAATTTACGGAAAAAGAACTATTAGAAAGGGTAAAAGATTGTACTATACCTTTTTTGCTTGTTCGTGACCGGAGTACACGGCGGTGTTATGAGATTCCAGACTGTGAGATGTTGGAATTCCGTGCCGTATGTGATCCTAATTATAAAGGAACTCTTTATGTCGATACAGTAACAGCAGAAGCCCGTCCCGGACAAGCAGTTCGGGTGATCCGTGGCCCGTTTGCCGGACTTGAAGGCAAACTCACGCAATACAAGAAGAGCTATTACGTAGTTGTTACGTTAGCTACTATCGGCGTCATGCTACATATTCCCAAGTGGTATTGCGAAAAAATCAACTAATCATAACATTACGATTATCTGCTCAACACCTTGTTGTCGGACACTTCATGTCTGACCTTTAGAACTGTTTTTTTAATCTCGGAAGGTAATCTATTTATTTAATAAAATATTCAATTTTTTGAGTGGAAGGATATATACCCTGCCACTCAAATCTTGAGTACTAATAACAAATCAATGAAAGGAATTGTTTTAGCCGGTGGTTCAGGTACTCGTTTGTATCCGATCACAAAAGGAGTGAGCAAACAACTACTCCCTATCTTTGACAAGCCAATGATTTATTATCCTATTTCGGTATTGATGTTGGCTGGTATACGTGAGATTCTGATAATTTCTACTCCTTATGATCTTCCGGGCTTTAAACGTCTTTTAGGAGATGGCTCTGATTATGGTGTACGTTTTGAATATGCAGAGCAACCTTCTCCGGATGGATTGGCTCAAGCATTTATTATCGGAGAAGAATTTATCGGTAACGATTCTGTTTGTCTGGTACTAGGTGATAATATTTTCTATGGTCAGGGTTTCACCCATATGCTGAAAGAAGCTGTGCATACTGCAGAAGAAGAGAATAAAGCTACTGTTTTCGGATACTGGGTTGCCGATCCTGAACGTTATGGTGTTGCTGAATTTGATAAAATAGGGAATGTTCTGAGTATAGAAGAAAAACCTATTCAGCCAAAATCTAATTATGCAGTAGTCGGTCTTTATTTCTATCCTAATAAAGTGGTGGAAGTAGCTAAAAATATCACACCATCTTCGCGTGGTGAATTAGAGATTACGGCGGTGAATCAGCAATTTCTGAATGATCAGGAACTTAAAGTGCAGCTGCTAGGTCGTGGATTCGCTTGGCTGGATACAGGAACTCATGATTCTTTATCCGAAGCCACTACTTTTATTGAAGTTATTGAGAAACGTCAAGGGTTGAAGGTAGCATGCTTGGAAGGTATTGCCTTACGTCATGGATGGATTACTGCTGATAAGATGCGTGAGCTGGCCAAGCCTATGCTGAAGAATCAGTATGGGCAATACTTGCTAAAGGTAATTGATGAGCTAACACAGAAATAAATTTAATACTTAATTTTCAAAAGAATCACAGTGGAAGTTATTAAAACAGCTATAGAAGGTGTGTTCATTATTGAACCTCGTTTGTTTAAGGATGATCGTGGCTATTTCTTCGAATCTTTCTCGCAACGGGAATTTAACGAGAAAGTTCGTAAAGTGAATTTTGTACAAGATAATGAGAGTAAGTCTAGTTATGGGGTGCTACGAGGTTTACATTTTCAGAAGCCTCCCTATGCACAAAGTAAATTAGTTCGTGTCATTAAAGGCGCCGTTTTGGATGTTGCGGTAGATATTCGCAAAGGCTCACCAACGTTTGGAAAGTATGTGTCTGTAGAACTGACAGAAGATAATCATCGTCAATTTTTTATTCCTCGTGGTTTTGCTCATGGATTCAGTGTGCTGACGGATGAAGTTATTTTTCAATATAAATGTGATAATTTCTATGCTCCGCAAAGTGAAGGGGCTTTGGCATGGGATGATCCTGA
>OHAS01002125.1_pt1 | contig 14769 bp, 10 predicted proteins | sample 1577131 | NCBI WGS metagenome assembly OHAS01 (sample SAMEA3541566, study PRJEB24748) | human gut metagenome | biome: human gut; feature: human-associated habitat; material: faeces | place: China | collected 2012 | reverse complement strand
GTGCCTACGACGCCGCACGTTATGCCCGAGAGGACACATGCCGCCAGCGCATTGGACAGGTAGCCGTATTGGATCAGATCGCTGAAAAATTCCATCCTCGTTCTCTTTATTTGCGCGCAAATTTACGTTTTTTACTTGGATAATTTAGTTCTTGGATATAGAAAAGCATTCGATTATTTTTATATTTGCGCTTGGATGCCTGCTTGTTTTTTCGGTATCCGCATGATTAACCCCATTTATTTTCAAATTTTTTACATTTTTACATTTATGCGTACATCTTTATTTCTCGGCATGACCGGATTCGCATTTCTGACGACGTTTGGTTTGCAGGGGTGCAGTGATGACGAGGGTGGCAATGACGGCAAAAATCCCCCCCCCACGATTAATGTTGAGGTGGGTGATGTAACCCGTACAACCGCATCATTTACAATTACTACGAGCGGTGCAGCCGATTATGCCTACGCTGTATTGCCGGCATCGGAAACGATTGCCGATGCAGAGGCTCTCTTCGAAAACGGTACCGTAGCCATGTTCGAAGGTGCCAAAAAGGCCGAGGTCAAAATCGAAGACCTTTCTGGTGACACCGAGTACAAGCTCTATGCCGCCGCACGCAACCTCAACCCTTTCCTTTACAGCGAACTCGTATCCGAGTCGATTGACACGCATGTCGCCTACACCGACATGATTACGCTCGAAAGTGTCAAGACTACTTCTTTCGCCTATCATATCATGAAGCCCGAAGGCGTGGCCAAGTACAAGCACGTCTGCCTTTCCAAGTCCGACTACGATTTCATTGCAAACCTTGTCGGTGCTACCCCGGATTCTTATGCAAGTGCTTTCGGTACGGAAGCGACCGAGGACGAAACTTACGTTTTCGAGACCACCTTTTTCGACACGAGCGGCTATCGTCAGGATATTTACTCCGATATGGAGTTTATCATCATAGCCGGTGAAATCGACGGCGAAGGGCAAGTGGCCAAGGATGCAGCGAAGACGCTCGTTTTCAAGACCAAAAAAGCCGGTACCGCCCCATATGGTATCGATGTCTCTGTGAGCAATATCGCCTCGATGACGGCCGATATAACCATTAAGCCCGAGGAAGGAATCGAGCGCTTCCGTTATCATGTGAACACGAAGGCGGAGTTCGATTATACCGCTTTTGAGGGCGAGGCTTCCGTTCGCCGTATGATTATCGGCCATTGGGACGATGTTTCGAACGAAAGTTCGGGGGCTATCACTGTCAATGCAAAGGGCCTTAAGCCCAATACCGAGTACCAGGTCGGGATCGTAGGGTTCGATAAGGACATGCGCGAGAAGTTCCTGCTCTACGACTTTACGACGGGCGAACCTACCGGGCCCCTGCCCGAGCTGACTGCCGAGCCCGTAACCGTCGAAACGCCGTGGAACAAAGCGGCCTTCAAGATCAAGACGACCTATACGGTCTCGATGGTGGCCGGAGTTTTCCCGAGGGGATCCATCGAAGACGTTCTCAGCCGTCCCGGTAACGAGGCGCTTACGGCCGGCGATGTCATCGCTGCCAACGGCACTTCGTTAACCCCGGAGCAGGTTGCTGCTGCTATGAGTGGAGAGGGGCTTGTCATCGAGAGCGACGTGCTCACGCCGAATACCGAGTACGAGTTCGGTGTTTATGCGACGAATGAGGAAAGCGTGGGCGTTTCCGTAGTGAAGGATTTCGCGACAGTTTCGTTGCCGCAGTTCGATGGGAATGGCGTGCGTGCGAAACTCCCCGGCAAATACACCGCGACGACCAAGGATCTCGAAGGCAAAACGGTGACCTTCTCCGTTACTATTGCCACGGGTGTGAACGAGGCGACCGAAAAGGCTTACCACGATATGAACCGCCTGGTCGTATTGGGTTTTGCTCCGTGCGGTGTTGAGTATGCGGATCCTGAGAAGTTGCTTGCGAACGAAGAGGAAGCCGATGCCGGTTACGGCCCGAAGTGGTTCATCGAATTCAACAGTGACAACACGATTTCGACGAGCGCCCCGAGCGACGGGATGCTGGATTACACGATGGCGAAGTTCAACGGTAAGGAACTCTATTTCCGCGGTTATGCCAAGCGCCCTACCAGCGATCGCTACACGGACACGGCGATAAGTTTCCCTATCGAAGTGGCGGACGATTTGACACTGACGGTTAAGAAAGTGGTCGATGAGTCCGAATTCGGCACCTTTATCTATTATCCCGGTGTGATGTCGGGTACCAGCCAATGGTATGGCGATATGGCTTTTGCGGCATCGGACGAGATCGTCCTGACGCGCGATGCCGACCAGGGCGCCGAGCCGGCAGCCGTGAAGAACGTGCGGCAGGTTAGCCTGCCCGAACGGGTGACCGTGAACCTCGATGCCGCTCCTGTGGCCGACAGCCGTCGTATTGCGGCAGAACGAATGATGCGTTAATCCTTAATAAAATACTTTAGACATGAAGAATTTGTTTGGATGGATGCTGGCGGCACTGCTGGCCTTGACGGTCGGTGTGTCGTGTAGCGACGACGATGATTTGAATGAAGGTGCGGGGATTGCCTCTCCCGCATGGAAGGCTGAGAACCAGGCCGTGATCGAAGGCGAGACGCTCGATTTCGAATTTACCGCCGAAGGCCGGTGGACGGCTGTGAGCTCGGCTGACTGGTGCGAGGTGAAGACTCCCTCGGGTGTGGCAGGCGAATCGCTGCTGAGGTTGAAGGTCGCCAAGAACAACCTTGCCGAGGCGCGTACGGCCACGATCACCGTCCATGTGAAAGGATACGCCGCATCGGCCTCTTTCGTGGTGAAGCAGGCCGAAGGTACAACCGAGCAGGGGGATGGTAAATACCGCTCCGTGAACGAATGGGTAGCGGACTATATGAAGAACTTCTACTTGTGGAATCGTCCGATCGAAAACCTCTTCCTCGATTACAGCCTTAGCTACGACCGCTTTTTCACCTCGATCCTCGACGGCGTAGCTGCCCAGGATGACGTGAACCACGACGACGGCTTCTGGCAGGGGCAGAAACGCATGTACTATTACTCTAATTTGCAAAGCGATGCTCCCGTGTCGCGAGCTCCGGGACAAACGCAGTCCGGGTCGGGTATTTATCTGTTGCAAGCCACCCGCCTCGGTACCGACTATATCGGGTTTGCGGTTATGGCGGTCGTTCCTGGGACGCCGGCTGACGACGCGGGACTCGTGCGCGGCGATTTCATCACGTCGGTCAACGGCGTGGAGGTGACCGATGCCAACTACAAGACGCTGGGCCAGTATGTATACGACGGGTCTGTCGAGATTGCGGTTAGCCAGGTGACCTGGGAAGATAACGGAAGCACTCCTGTGCTCAGCTCGAAAGGCAACATCCAGCTCGGGGCCGCTTCCTTTACCGATCCGGCCATCTACATGGACAAGGTGGTCGGCATCGATGGCACCGAGAAAAAAGTGGGATACCTGCTCTATATGGGCTTTAATATCGACTATGACGATGAGTTGATGGCGGCATTCGAACGTTTCCGCCAGCAGAACGTCACCGACCTGATTCTTGATTTGCGCTACAACAACGGCGGCGATGTGCTTTCGAGCGCCGTGCTCGGTACGCTGGTTGCGGGCAACGACTACAAGGGACAGGTTTATGCACATACCACGTTCAATGAAGACCGCACGGAAGCCGGTGAAGGCGGTGACTACAAGATCGGCGTCAAGGAAACAGTTGAGCGCATATACGAACCGCTCGAAACGGCGCTTCAGCATGCTGTGGGGTTGAAGAAGATATATGTGCTGGTGAGCCAGACGACCGCTTCGGCCAGTGAAATGGTGATCAATGGCCTGCGTGGTCTGGACATCGAGGTCAACCTCATCGGGCAGACCACCAACGGCAAGAACGTAGGTATGGAAGGAGTGATGCGGTCATTCTACAATCATGAGTTCCTGCTCTACCCTGTTACCTTTTACGTTGAGAACGCCAAAGGGTTCCGGGATTATTCGACGGGTTTTGTCCCCGATGTCGAGATTGACGATTCGGCGATCTACCCGGGGGAGTTCGGTACAATGGAAGATCAGCTCGGCTATATTGCGCTGGTGTGGATCAAGAGCGGCAAGAAGCCGGAACTCCAGGCTTCGTCGTTGACACGCGGCGGGGGCAGTCCGATGAAGCCTTTCGGCGACTTGTGGGATATCCGTCCCATACGACCGATGGGCGGTGCCGTCATGCGTCCCCGGACGGACGAGTAGTGTTCTGTTTTTCTTATGCTGCAGAGGCGTCCGTACAGGGCGCCTTTGCTCTATTTATCTCGGTCTGTAATTTTTTTGTTGAAAAGACGCCCCTTTTCGTACGGTTTTCGTAATTTCGCCCAGCAAAACACATATTTTATGCAACAACGCCGAGTCAATTTCCATACCCTGGGTTGCAAACTCAATTTTTCGGAGAGCTCCACCCTTGCCCGGGAGTTCGAAGAGGGCGGTTTCGTCCGCGTGGCACCCGATGCCGAAGCCGATATATGCGTCGTCAACAGTTGTTCGGTGACCGAACATGCCGACAAGAAATGCCGTAACCTGATCCGCAAGCTGCACCGCCGCAACCCCGGTGCCATCATCGCCGTCACGGGGTGTTACGCGCAACTCAAACCACAGGAGATCGCGGCAATCGAAGGTGTGGATATTGTCGTGGGTAACAACGATAAGGGCGATTTATATAAACGTGTGCTCGAACTTCCGGGCAAAGGCCGTGCGCAGGTTTACAGCTGCGACACCGATTCGCTCACTTCGTTCTTTGCGGCCTTTTCGAGCGGCGACCGCACGCGGGCCTTCCTCAAGGTGCAGGACGGCTGCGACTACAAGTGCGCATACTGTACGATCCACTACGCCCGCGGCGGCAGCCGGAACATGCCGGTCGCCGACCTGGTCGCCGAGGCGCGCCGGATCGCGGCGGCCGGACAGAAGGAGATTGTCCTGACGGGCGTCAACACGGGGGATTTCGGCCGGACGACGGGCGAGAAGTTTATCGACCTGCTGCGGGCGCTGGACGGCGTGGACGGGATCGAGCGTTACCGTATCTCCTCCATCGAACCGAACCTTTTGACGGACGAGATCATCGCCTTCTGCGCCGCTTCGCCGAAATTCCAGCATCATTTCCACATCCCCCTGCAGAGCGGGTCGGACAAGATCCTGGGGCTGATGCGCCGCCGTTATACCACGGCGCGCTTCGCCGAACGGATCGCCGCCGTACGCGCGCTGATGCCCGATGCCTTCATCGGCATCGACGTGATCGTCGGTTTCCCCGGTGAGACGGAGGAGGATTTCCGCACGACCTACGACTTCCTTGCCGGGCTGGAACCGGCCTTCCTGCATATTTTCCCCTTCTCGGAACGTCCCGGTACGCCGGCCGTGGAGATGCCCGGCAAGGTGCAGGCTTCGGTGGCGACGCGCCGCGCGGCCCAGCTGGAGGCGCTGTGCGCGAAGCTGCACGCGGCATTCTGCGCCCGTGCCGTGGGGAGCGAGGATTCCGTGTTGTTCGAAAGCACGCGGCGCGGGGGCATGATGTTCGGCTTTACGGGCAACTACCGCCGGGTGAAGGCTCCCTACGACAAGGCCCGCGTCAACACCATTTGCCGCGTCAGGCTGGGGGCTATGGACGAATCTCACGACCTGATGGGTGAAATTCGGGATTAAATCATTATATTTGCCACTACAAAATTCATAAGGAGTATGACGGGTTTGCGCAAAAGGGTGACGGTGGGCTTCCTGAGCATCGTATGCCTGCTGTTTTTTTCGGGCATGGTTTCGTTCGTGGAGTTGAGCCATCTGAGCCGCGACACGGGCGAGATTCTCAAGGCCAACATGCGCAATATCGAGCTGGCCAAGGAGATGCTCGACGCCGCGCACGAACAGAACGTGGCGCTGATCCGCCTTTCGGTATTCGGCGACCGCTCGTGCGACAGCCTTTGCCGCCGGAGCCTCGAACGGCTGGAGAATACGCTGCTCGTGGCGCAGGACGAGGCGCTCGAAAAGTCGTTCCTCGACTCGCTCGCCTTCGCGACGACCGAGCTGCGCCTGCTGACCGACAACTACCTGGCCTTCGGAACCGCTGCGCCGGAACTGCCGGGGCCTGTTTCTCCCGATTCCGTGGGGGTCAAGTGGTACAACGACGAGTACGTGGCGCTCTACGGGCGCCTCACGTCGGCCATCAAGAACTATATGACTTCGACGCAGAGTTCGCTGGCGCCGCGTGCCGAGCAGATGAAGAAGAACGCCTACCGGGCCGTGACGCCCGTGCTGATCTCGCTGGCGGTGATGATCGCCATCGTGCTGATGCTCTATTATTTCATGTCCGTCTACTGTGTCAATCCCATCCTGCGCATGAACAAGGGGCTGGGCGATTACCTTTCGTTCCGCGTGCCGTTCGTCGTCAAGGCCGACTGCAAGGACGAAATGCTGGAGCTCAAAGAGAAGATCGAGACGCTGATCACCATTTCCAAGCAACCGAAAGCCTGATGCGATGCGAGTAGACGTGGTATTGCGATATGTCGGGGTAGTGATGATATTCATCGCGCTGTTCATGCTCCTGTCGGCGGGTATCTCCTACGTCAGCGGCATGGACTCGGCGTTCTACCCGCTGCTCCTGTCGTCGTTGCTCACGGCCCTGCTGGGGGCTTTCCCGCTGATTTTCGTGGAACGCACGGAGCAGATCACCAACAAGGAGGGCTTCTGCGTGGTGGTCGGCTCGTGGCTGGTGGCCTGTGTGGTCGGGACATTCCCCTACCTGATCTGGGGCGGGGAGTTCAGCTTGGTAAACGCCTGGTTCGAAAGCGTCTCGGGCTTTACGACCACCGGGTCGACGATCCTGAACGATGTCGAGGCGCTGCCCCGCGGGTTGCAGTTCTGGCGTTTCTCGACGACCTGGGTCGGAGGTATGGGCGTGGTGATGTTCGCGCTGCTGATCCTGCCCTCGCTGGGCCGCAATAAGCTGACGCTGTCGAATGTCGAGCTCTCGACGCTCGCCAAGGACAATTACCGTTACCGCACGCAGATCATCGTGCAGATACTGCTGGTGGTCTATGTCGGGCTTACGGTGGTTTCGACCCTTCTGCTCAAGATGGCGGGCATGAACTGGTTCGATTCGCTTTGCCATGCCATGTCGGCCTGTGCCACGAGCGGGTTTTCGACCAAGAACGCCAGCGTCGCCTATTTCAACAGCCCGATGATCGACACGATCCTGATCTTCGCGATGGCCACGGCGGGTATTCATTTCGGACTGATCTATGCCACGGTGACGGGCAAGCGCAGCAATATTTTCCGTTCGGAAGTGACGCGCTGGTACCTCGGCATGCTGTTCGCGGGCGGGCTGCTGATCGCCGTCAGCCTCTTCGCCGCGGACATCTACCCCACGCTGACCGCGTCGTTCCGCTACGCGATGTTCCAGTTCGTGTCGGTGGTGACCACGACGGGTTTCGCCACGGCCGACTCCAACACGTGGACTTCGTTCGCCGTCATCCTGCTGATTTTCGGCTCGATCGTCTGCGCCTGCGCCGGGTCTACGGCCGGCGGCATCAAGGTCAACCGCCTGGTGCTGGCCGGGAAGATGATGCGCACGCGCCTGCGGCAGCAGCAGCATCCCAACGCCATCATCCGCATCCGCCTCGACGGCGTCATTCAGGAGAACGAGGCCCTGCACGCGGTGATGATCTTCATCGTCACCTACCTGATGTTCATACTCGCCGGCACGGTCTTCGGCACGATGCTCGGCGTCGATCTGACGACCAGTTTCACCGGGGCGGTGGCCTCGATGGGCAACGTCGGCCCCGGGTTCGGGGAGGTCGGCTCGATGGATAACTTCTCGGCGATGCCCGCGGCGTTCAAGGTTTCCAATTCGCTGCTGATGCTGCTGGGGCGTCTGGAGATTTTCGGACTCATACAGATTTTTTTCATTAAATGGTGGAGGTGACCCAAACTATGTTTCGCAGGATTCTCATATACGCGCTGGGTGCGGTTTTCCTGACCGCCGGCGGAGTGCGGGCGCAGCAGCCCGAGGTCGAAGCCCGCATTGCGGGGCTGGAGGGAAACGCCGAGTACATGTCGCTGCTCCGCGAGGATGCGCAGTTGCAGATACGCGAGGATTCGATCGTCAACGCCGTGGAGCGCATGCGCCGGCAGCTGCGCGAGGACCCGGGCAAGCGGCAGCAGTATTCGCAGGAGATTTTGCAGCTCGAAAGCAGGATTTTCGAAATCCGCAATGCCAAGGGACGCCTGATCGACCGTATCAACACCATCGAGCAGGAGTGGGTGCTGGCCAGCCTGAACGGCGCGGCGCAGCAGCCTGCGGCGTCTGCTGAAAAAAGCCCTGCGGAGGCGGTCCCCGACTCGCTGAAGGTCCGCAATCTGGTGGACAACCTCTATTTCCGCGAACACCTCCCGGCGGAGGATTATGCGGCCCTGCGCGACGCGCAGCGGCAGGAGATGCGGGCCGTGGACTATGTCAATCGCTATTTCGCCAACCATGGCACGCTGACCGAGCTGGCCGAAACCTACGCCGCCGTGCAGACCGAGGCCGAGGCGATGGAGGTTTTCGAGCGTTACAACGCCTTGCAGGGCGTGAACCGCGCGCTGGCCGACTCGCTCGCTGCGACGTGGAACTCGATTTTCGACAACAAGAGCTACGCCTACGGCTATCTGCTCGACAAGATGGGCGAGGAGGAGGTGCTCGCCCGCGAGGAGGAGGCGCTTTCGGAGGCTTCGCGCCAGCTGTCGGCCTTGCAGGGCGAGACGGCTTCGGACGCCGTGGCGGACTATTTCCTGCGCAAACGGGTCGTCGTCGACTACGAGGCCGCCGTGGCCGGAGTGCTGGCGCTGGACGCCGCACGCGATTCGCTGCGCGGCGTTGCGGCGCAGCTCGAATCCATCGACTACCGCCTGCCGAGGGTCGAAGTCGCCGAGCGTTACTTCCTCGACTACGACAGCGTGGCCTTCTCGTCGAAGCCGGTGTACTCCTACCAGAATCCCATTCCCGAGTGCCGGGTCTATGCCAACGGCACGATCTACCGCATCCTGCTCGGAACGTTCAGCACCAAGCGCGCCGCCGCGACTTTCCGGGGCGCCTATCCGCTCTTCTACCTGATCAACGACGAGGGCAAGTGGTGCTACTATGCGGGCGGCTTCGCCACGCTGGCCGAGGCCGAGGCGGCGCAGGCGCTGCTGAAAAAGCGCGGGTTCGTGCGGCCCGAAATCGTGGTGTGGACCGACGGCGCGGCCCGCAACCTTTCGCTCGACCCCGAGGCGGCGAAAGTCACCTACCGCGTCGAGATCACCGGGACCGACGCCCTGTCGGACGAAGTGAAGGGGGTGATCGCCGCAACGGGCGAAGGCTACGAACTTTCGCGCGTGGGCAGCCAGCTCTTCGTCGTGGGGGCTTTCGACGACAGGGCCGTCGCCGACCGTCTGGCCGAGTCGATACGGCAAACGGATGCCGCACTGGAGGTAAAAGTCGCCGAAATCGCAGAATAAATCGGAATCCGGATGAAATTTATCGCAGAATTCGTCCGGATTCTGAATTTTTTACCTATCTTTATTGCAATATTCCACAAGCCTTATGGAGATGTTCTATATTGTACTGCTCGTTTTTTTCGGCCTGCTGTTTCTGGTGGCCGAATTGGTCCTGCTGCCCGGGGTGTCGATCGGGGCCGTGCTGGCGCTGGTCTGCTACGGCAGTTCGGTGTACCTCGCCTTCCGTGATTTCGGTCCCGTGACGGGGACTGTCGTCATCCTCGTCATTCTCGTATTGTCGGTCATCGCCACCGTCGTCTCGCTGCGGGCCAAGACCTGGCAGCGTTTTTCGCTCAAGCAGGAGATCCGGTCGTCGTCGATGCCCGTCATTCCGGCCGAGGAGTTGCAGGTCGGCGACCGGGGCGTGACCCTCTCGCGCCTCTCCCCGATGGGCAAGGTCGAGATCGGAGGCCGCACCTACGAAGCCAAGTCGCAGGGAGCCTATGTCGACCAGCAGCGCGATGTCGAGGTCGTGGGATTCGAGAATTTCAGCGTTATCGTAAAAACAATCAAATAAGCTAAATTATGGATTTTCAGGGTGGAATGATCGTGTTGATCGTCTTCGTGAGCCTTTTTGCGATCTGGCTCCTCTTCTATTTTATTCCGGTGGGACTGTGGTTCTCGGCCCTGGTGTCGGGCGTGCGTATCAGCCTGCTGCAACTGGTGCTGATGCGTTGGCGCAAGGTCCCGCCCTCGACCATTGTTTCGTCGATGATCGAGAGCACGAAAGCCGGACTGACCCTCAATCCCAACGAGCTGGAGGCCCACTACCTCGCGGGCGGCAACGTCACGAACGTGGTGCATGCGCTGGTTTCGGCCCAGAAGGCCAACATCATGCTGGATTTCAAGATGGCGACGGCCATCGACCTGGCGGGCCGCGACGTGTTCGAGGCCGTGCAGATGTCGGTCAACCCCAAGGTGATCAACACGCCTCCCGTGGCCGCCGTGGCCAAGGACGGCATCCAGCTGATCGCAAAGGCCCGCGTCACGGTGCGCGCCAACATCAAGCAGCTGGTCGGCGGCGCCGGCGAGGAGACCGTGCTGGCGCGTGTCGGCGAGGGCATCGTTTCGTCGATCGGCTCGGCCGCGTCGCATAAGATCGTGCTCGAAAATCCCGACTCCATTTCGCGCGTGGTGCTCGAAAAGGGGCTCGACGCCGGAACGGCCTTCGAAATCCTCTCGATCGACATCGCCGACATCGACGTGGGCAAGAACATCGGCGCCCAGTTGCAGATGGACCAGGCGCAGGCCGACAAGAACATCGCCCAGGCGAAAGCCGAGGAGCGGCGTGCGATGGCCGTGGCGCTCGAACAGGAGAACAAGGCCAAGGCGCAGGACGCCCGCGCCAAGGTGATTCTCGCCGAGGCCGAAGTGCCGCTGGCCATGGCCGAGGCGTTCCGCAACGGCAACCTGGGCATCATGGACTACTACAAGATGAAGAACATCATGGCCGACACGCAGATGCGCGAGACCATTGCCAAACCCGAAAAGAAATAGTTTTGACGGATTTGTTATCAGGGGGTGCGCGTCGTGCGCGCCCTTTTTTGTGAAAGATTCAGACAGTTATGAGAAAGTGCCTTTTGATCCTGTTTTTCGCTTTTGCCGCGGCGGGAGCCTCCGCTGCGCAGATCGACACGGTGGCGGTTTTCAGCGCGAAGATGCAGCGCGAAATTCCGGCGCTGGTCGTGGTTCCCGATGCCGGCGTCGGGCGGCGCATGCCCGTGCTCTACCTGCTGCATGGTTTCGGCGGTTCGTACACGACGTGGCAGAACATCACCGACCTGCGTCCGCTGGCCGACGCCTGCGGGATGATCGTCGTCTGCCCCGACGGCGCGAACAGTTGGTATTGGGACAGTCCTCTCGATCCGGCGTCGCAGTTCGAGACCTTCGTGGCGCAGGAACTGCCCGACTGGATCGACGCCCGCTACCTGACGATTCCTTCGCGCGAGGGCCGCGCCGTCACGGGCTTGAGTATGGGCGGTCACGGCGCGCTGTGGGTAGCGCTGCGCCACAAAGACCGTTTCGGGGCTGCGGGATCGACCTCGGGAGGCGTGGACATCCGGCCTTTCCCCGACTCGTGGGAGATGAAGAAACAGTTGGGCGAACTGAAAGACAATCCGGAACGCTGGAACGCGCATACGGTGATCCGTCAGGCCGCTTCGCTCCGGGACGGCGAGCTGGCGCTCGTCTTCGACTGCGGTTATCAGGATTTCTTCTATCAGGTGAATCTGAACCTCCACGAACAGCTGATGCGGCAGGGCGTGGGGCACGATTTCCTGGTGCGTCCCGGTGCGCACAACGCGACCTACTGGTCCGCGTCGCTCCCCTGCCAGATGCTTTTCTTTCAGCGCTGGTTCGCCCGGAATGCGCCCCAGCCGGCCGTGACGGCCTCGGGGCGGCGTGTGGTGTATATCGGCGACTCGATCACCGACGGTAATTGGGGCAAGGCCAACGGAAAACCGTCGTCGCAGCGCAATCTGTGGGATCGCAACCACCTTTTCGGCAGCGGGTATATGTATTTATGCGCCAGCTATTACCAGGGCTATTTCCCCGATCGCGACTACCGGTTCTTCAACCGCGGCGTGGGCGGTCATGCGTTGGGCGACCTTGCCGCCCGCTGGCAGGAGGATGTGATCGACCTGCGACCCGACGTGCTGTCGGTGTTTGTCGGGACGAACGATGCGGAACGTCACCTTGGCAGACTGCTGCGCGCCGACGATCCGAAAACGGTTCCCGATTTCGATTTTGCCGACTGGGAAAGGACCTATCGCGGTCTGCTCGATCAGGCCCGGCAGGCAAATCCTGCGTTGAAAATCGTACTGTGCACGCCCTTTGCCGCACCCTGCGGGAAGATCGTTGAAGGCGCATTGGGCGAATATTATCCCCTGCGGCAGCGGATACTGGCGCAATGCTGTGTGATCGTGGAGCGAATCGCAGCCGACTACGGCGCGACGCTCGTGCCCTTCCACCGGCTTATCGCCGATCTGGAAACGCGGCTGCCGAACGGCGATGCGACCTATTGGGTGTGGGACGGCATCCACCCCACGCCTGCCGGTCAGCGACTGATGGCCGATTGCTGGATCGGCGCCGCGGCCCGGAGCGGTGTTATGGAATGACAAAAGCGAGCCTTCGAAGGCTCGCTTTTGTTTGGCGCGGGGTCAGTAGACCTCCTCGGGCAGCGTTTCGCCGACCGGTTCGCCTTCGAGGTTGTCGCGCCACTTGATCGCCGCGTGCGTGCCGTCGCAGTAGGGTTTGTTGGCCGACTGGCCGCAGCGGCATGCGACCACGCGGTTGCGGATTTCGTAGGTATGGCCGTCTTCGCGCCGCAGGGGAATGCCGCCGCGAATCCACAGGCCGCCGCTGCTGCCGATGGTGACGTCCTCGATCAGCCCGAGACTCGGGGCGAACCGGAATTCGTAGGGGCTGCCCGTTTTTCGGTCCCAGGCCGTCAGCCGTCCGCCGGGGCACATCGACGCTTCGCGGATGGCCAGCTGGCGTGCTTCGGGATCGGCGGACCGCTCGGTGAGCGTCCACGCGTCGCCCCCGGGGTGGCAGAAGCGCGCGAAGACGCAGTATTTCGGATTGTCGGTCATCGTGAGGGTCCCGCCCTCGACGGTCTCGGCCTTGTCGAGCAGCGATTCGTCGGGTGCGGTGAGCCTCGGGTCCCAGGCCGCCGTTTCGTGGCTCCCGTCGCAGTAAGGTTTGCGTTTCGAGGCCCCGCAGCGGCAGAGCGCCGTAGGTTCCGCCTCGGTCGAGAAGCGCCGCCCTTCCTGGAAATACCAGCTTTCGTTCTGCTCGTTGGGCATGATGAACTGCTCGGCCAGCGGCGGGCGTCCGTAGACCAGGAAGGGGCCTTTTTCGGTCACGGTGATGCTGAAGCGCTCCTCGGCGGGAGAACTTCCCGTTTCGATTTTCAATTTCGACATACTATATGCGTTTCTGATTCGTTAGGGAATAGGCGGCAATAATTGTTCCCAAATGCAATTATTCGGACGGGCATGTGGCATTTATTCCGCTTTTTGGTATCTTTGGTGCCGTGACGGCACTTTCGGGAGGGGAAGTTTTGTTGAACCGTGCGCAATTCGGTTTTGCACCCGTCCGACTTTTTATTATCTTTGCCGTTGATTTTGAAACTGAAATAAGAAAAGAATGAACTATATGAAAAGATTTGCAGGGTTGGTTTGCGCGGTTGCGGCCGTCGTTTTTTTTGCTTCGTGCAGCAAGGACAAGGAATCGGGAACGATCGCGTTCGATTCTCCGGCCGTTTTCCTCAATGCGGGCGACGCAGTGACGGTGGGTTTTTCGGCCTCCAACATCGAGAGTTTCTCGATAACGGGCAAACCCACGGGCTGGAGCGATCCCGTTATCGACGCGGCGAACCGCACCATTACGGTCGTCTCTCCCGAGAAGTTCGACGACGACAATGATGCCGTAAAGTCGGGTTCGGTGACCCTGACGGGCAAGGTGCACGGCGGATCGACGGCTTCGGCGACGCTTTTCGTGGGTGTGGTCGACACCGAGGATTTGAGCCGTAAGCCGGCCAACAGTTATCTGATCAACAAGAAGGAGACCAACTACCTGATCGACGCCATGTACAAGGGCGACCTGACCGAGCTGGCGACCTCTTCGGTCGATGTCGTCTGGCAGAGCCGGTCGAATCTGATCCAATACCTGGAGTTGAAAGACGGCAAGGCGTCGTTCTACGTGGCTGCCGACAGCGACGACGGGGACAAGATCAAGGAGGGCAACGCCGTGATCGGAGCCTACGACGCCGGCGGCACGCTGATCTGGAGCTGGCACGTATGGGCTGCGGACTACGATCCCGAGGCCGAGGGCGGTGCGGTCGATTTCAACGGCTATTCGATGATGACCCGCAACCTCGGGGCGCTGGCCGCCGACAACTCGTCGGTGGAGAACATCCTCGCCTCGTACGGACTTTATTATCAGTGGGGCCGTAAGGACCCCTTCATCGGCCCGAGTTCGTACAACGCCGCCAACGGCGCATCGGCCAGCATGTACAACGGCGGCGGCAGCCGCGTCTACCTGCGGACGGCCGCTTCGAGCGCCGAGACGGGTACGGTGGCTTACGCCGTGCAGCACCCGCTGACCTTCATCACGGGCGTCTCCGGTTCGGAGAACGACTGGCTGTGGAGCGCACATTCCGACGATTTGTGGTCCGCTTCGAAAAAGAGCGAGCCGGTCTCCCAGCGCGAGGTGGCGAAGGCCGAGAATGGCACCATCGTGCC
>OHAS01002119.1_pt1 | contig 14775 bp, 9 predicted proteins | sample 1577131 | NCBI WGS metagenome assembly OHAS01 (sample SAMEA3541566, study PRJEB24748) | human gut metagenome | biome: human gut; feature: human-associated habitat; material: faeces | place: China | collected 2012 | reverse complement strand
TAGCAGCCTTGCTGACAGGATAATGGTGTCTTCCCCATTGGGTGAGGTGAGCCGCTCGCGGAAGGATGGACGAAGCCCAGCGAGACGACGATCAGAATGGCGCACGCGGCAGTCAGAACGCCAAGGAGCGCTTTACGCCGTGGGGCGGACGCCGCCGAAGCGGCGCCCTTTTGCTTTGCATCATCAAGCTGGATAAACGAGGAATCTGGTTGCTTGGGGTCAGCGTCCTTGGATTTATTGGACACAGCCCTCACCTACCGACGTTTGGTGAACACGAACACGCCGACGATGGCGAGACCGATGACGCCGGCGGCAACGCCAACAATGGCGAGCGGGTTGGTGCCAGTCTCCTGCTCGGAAGCACTAGAGGACTTCTTAGCAGTGGTCGTGGAAGCAGCACCCGTATCAGACTTGGAATCGGACTTCTTGTCGGACTTGTTGTCCTTCTTGTCAGACTTCTTGTCAGACTTCTTCTCGTCCTTCTTATCGGACTTATCGGTGTCCTTCTTGTCGGACTTGTTGTCCTTGGTCTCGGTCTTGGTCGACACCGTCGTCTTGGTCGTCGGCTTATGACCCGGGGCGATAGCGCCGCCGGCCTGCTGGCCCTTCGTGCCGAAGCCGGAACCCGTGCCCGTGCCAGCACCGGAACCGTTGCCAGCGCCACCGTTGCCACCATTAGTGCCAGAACCGCCATTGCCGCCAGGGTTAACGGCATTCTTGGTCCACTTGGCATACAGTGTCAGATCGGCCGTCACCGGCGTACTGAAGTCATACGCCTGCGTGCAAGCCTCATCGGTGAACCAACCGCCGAAAGTGTAGCCATCGCGCGTCGGATCGGCCGGCTTGACCAGCTTGCCGTCGGCCGTAGCAACGAACTTAGTGTCGCAAGCAGACCCGCCGTTGGAATTAAAGGCAACCGTCCAAGACTCGACAGCCCCCAGCTTGAACAGAGTACCCGAATCATTGATGTAGTACAGGTTGCCAGATGCATCGGCAATGACCGGAGAGTCGCAGTGCTGGTAATGGCCAGCCGCATCATAAATCTGCGTCGCCTCTGCATCGCCGAGCGTATAGCGATACACGCCACCACCAGCAGAGTAGTTGACGTAATCCTTGCTATCCGCGCTGTTAACGGTGAAGTACACATAGGTCTTGCCGCCCTGAACACTCACCAGCGGAGTAGCAGCAATACCGTTAAATCCGGCCGGCAGTTCTTTACCGTCAGCAGCGGTGACCATCGTGGTCTTACCGGTCTTCAGATTATAGAGAGCCAGAGCAGAGCCAGTAGCCGTCTGCCCACCGACAATCAAGTTGTCGCCAGAGACCGCCGGGGCGCTCATGTTATTCGTAAGACCCAGGTCGACCGTCTTCTGCTCGCTTAGTACGCCCTTCGCCGAAAGCGAAATCACATGAAGCTTTCCGTCGTGCGTCATCTGATAGAAGGTCGAACCATTGGACGGATCGGCAATGCAATCGGCATTTGCGACAGCGCCGAGCTTCATGGTCGAAACGACATCGCCCGTCGTCTTATCAATGCACTTAAGCGTGCCCGCGCTCGTAGGAACAATGGTGTACTTATCCGTCAGCGCAGCGCCAGTCCAATAATAGCCCTCGGAAGGGTCAATGTTCTGCCAAGAGACTTCGCCCGTGGCAATCTTGATACGCTTCAGGGAGCCGTTGCCGTAGGTCGCGGTGTAGTTCTCGTCATACGAAATATCGACCGTACCAACATAGATGTACTCGCCATCCGAAACCACGGTGCAGGAGCTCTGCGTCAAGTCCGTCAAACCAGGCGTCAGCCACTTGCAGATCAGCTTGTCCGCAGTAATCGCCTGGACCGCACCGCCGTTGAGCGGAACGATGATAAGGCCATTGGCATAGATCGGACGAGAGGTATAGCTCACCTTGGAGGCAAGCGGCGCAGAGGCAACCTTTTTACCCGTGGACGAATCGATCTTAATGAGCTCGTTCTCGGTCGCGATGTACACAAAACCGTTAGCAATGACAGGCTCGCTGCAGTTGGCATACTGCTGGCCAGACTCGGCCTTCCAATCGAAGGCCCACTTAAGACCAGCGGCCTGCGCAGGCGTCTTGGCATCCGTTACGGTCGAACCGTTGCCACTGTTGCCGTAGCCGGCCCACTCGGCATCCCAATCAGGAGTCGTCGCACTCGGGTCCACGACAATCTTGTCAGGATCGGGCATGGGCGAATCGTCGGTGGTATAGGCAAGCGTAACCTTATCGTCGCTCTTGAGCGTAATCTGATTGGCGCAGAGTAAGGAGGGCTCTCCATTGATATACAGGTGCCAAGATTTATTGGTCGCAGCATCCCAGGCATACGGCTTGTGATCGAACGGCGAGTTGATGGAATTGAGGAACCAGTACTCACCACTCTGGGAGCCGTTGTACGTAACGCCCTTGGCCTTCAGGACCGTCTCAATAAGGTTCTGGGCAGTAGAGCCTTCGGGCAAAGAAACACTGCTTGCCGAGCCCCAGCAAGTATTGTTGCCGTTGACATCGGGGCCGACAACATCGACAGACCCAAGAACCTGACCGGGGAGGGCATCGGCGTCAGCACCATACATAAAGGTGACGGCGTCGCCCTCTTGGAGCTCGTAGTTGCCGGCACCGACCGTGGCGGACTTGCCATTTACATAGAATTGCCAATAACTGCGGGTCGCAGGATCATACTTATAGGTCTTACCGTCAAGCGGCGATTTAATGCCGCTGAGGTACCAGCCCCAAGACTCTTCACTAGCAACGAGATCAAGACCAGTCTGCTCCAGCAGATCCTTGGCAGTAGAGCCCGCCTTGAGACTCATCTGACCCGTCGAAGCCCAAACCTGCTGCTTGCCGTCCTTGTCCTTACCGAGGACCTGAACGGAAGCATGGACAGAATCGGAGGGCAACTGGTCGCCCCAGCCACCGTAGAACCACGTAACGGTATCGCCAGCATGAATGGTGACATTGTCTGCCGTGCAGTCGCTCGACTTGCCGTTGATGAACAGCTGCCAATAGGTCGAATAATCGAGCGGCTTACCCAGCTCAACGCCGTTGTACTTAAGGCTCAGAATGAAGGAGCCCGCAACAACGGCATCGATGTCATTCGCCTCGAGCGCGACCTTCGTAAGGTCAAGTGCGTTCGAGCCGGACGTCACCACATACTGCGCGTTATCGACCCAAGTCTGAGTCTTGCCCTGGGCATCGCGACCAATGACGGTCACATTTGCGGCAACCTGGTCCTTAACGACAGGGGACGAGCTACCAGCCGTATAGGCAAACTCAATCTTCTGCCCCTGGGTGAGCTTGACGCCGCTCGCGCCAACCGAGGAAGACGCGCCGTCAACAAACAGCTGCCAGTAGGCATAAGTCGCCGGATCGAAGGCAAGCGTGCGGCCATCGCTCGGGGACGTGATGCTTTCGAGGTAAAAACCGTATGCCGTGTTCGGATCGTATTTCGACTTGAAGCCCACCTTCTGCTGCAGCTTAACGAAGGCGTCCGCAGCCGTCGCGCCCTCGTCGAGCTTGAGTTGCGTAGGTGCCACCCAGGTCTGAGCCTTGCCGTCGGCATCGATGCCGATAATCGAGAACGAGACCTCGACTTGCTTCTTGGCGACATCGCCGGTTTCTGTCGGGTTCTCTGTCTGGACGGCAGTCGCGGCGGCAGATCCTGCTTGGCCAGCGGATGCCGTCGAAGACCGCTCGCTCGCGGTAGGGTTCTCCCCCGTCGCCGAGCCCTCGTCGCCAGTTGCCGCCTCTGTTGTGGCGGCACTAGCTGCAGGCGCGCCCTCGGAATCCGAAACCTCGGCCTTACCCTGGTCGGCAGCACCGTCCGCGGCACCCGTGCCCTCGCCCGGCGTCGCAGCCTGAGCCACAGCCTCGGCAATGCCCTCGGCGCCCTCGGCCCACAGCTGAGCCGGCGTGGTGCCAAAGGCCATCGCGAAGGCCAGGAATGCCGCCAGGCCGCGCTTGGCTACGCCGCATGCAATCGCGCCACGGCGATGCAACGAGGCGCGCTCGCGCTCGTCCTCAAACATATCCATTTGTCCCCCATTGTCTGTACTTGGAGCGTTGCCTTGAGGCTGCCCCACGTCATCGCGCATGTTGCGCTCGAGTTCCCCCATCGGGGTCCCCCTTCCCTCCAGAGCCCTATGCACACCGGCGGCATACGCCGCAGCCGCACGCAAGATGGGAGGCGATCCGACTTAACCTTAACGACTCGGGCGCGCCGTCCGATCTGCGACGCGAGCATCCCGAGCCAAGAGGAATTACGGTTACTGGTACAGCCGGGGACTTGCACCCCGATTCTCCCAAACGCGCAGGAAAACCGCGCATTCGTGCGTCTCCGCACCACCATCTAGGCCATCGATTATTACCGTCAAAATGGTATCACGCAAAAGGGCCTCGCACGCAGGCGAAGCCCAAGGTAAAAGCTATTGTTTGCGATAGGAAAATGCGGTGACGGCCGCAGCCTCTAGTGCTTGCCGCCGTGGCTGTTGAGCCAGATATTGCGGCCCAGCATAAGCGCCAGCACCAGCGCGCTCACGTAGCCCATAAAGCCAATGACCGGGATACCAAACACAACCGGCTCGATGCGTGCGTAGTACACCACCGACGAACCGATAAACAGACCGGCGATCACGATAGCCATCGACATGCGGTCGATAATTCCGCCCAGCTGTCGCAGCGCCTTATCGCTGCTCATGATCTGCGTGTTCACCTTAAGCTGGCCGCGCGTGAGCATACGCGAAGCCAAGCCCAAATACTCGGCCGCCTCGAGCGAGCCTTTTGCCGCGCGATAGCTGCTCGCGGCCAGATCGCGTCCCATATCACGCACGCGCGCATAGGTGCTCTTCTCGTTTTTGATGTGCGTCTGGATGATCTGGATCATGTTGACGTTGGGCATATACTCGGTCAGCAAACCCTCGAGCGTCACCATGCCGCGCGCGAACATCGTTACCACGCTCGGCAGCTCAACATCGTTTTTGCGCGCCAGGTTTAGCAGCGAGGTCAAAAACTCGCCGATATCCAGATCCTTCAGGTCAAGGCCCGCAAAGTCAGCCACGATAAAGTCCAAATCGGACAAAAACGCTGAATGATCGAGCTCGGCCGAGTCGCCACGCGTCACGGCGAAGCGCATGAGCGAATCCTTGAGCTTGGGCACGTCACCCTCGGCCACGGCGAAAATCATGTCCTTGACGATACCGCGATCGTGGCTCGACATGCGTCCGACCATGCCCAAGTCGATAAAGTAAACGATGCCGTCCTTGAGAATGATGTTTCCCGCATGCGGGTCCGCATGGAAAAAGCCGTCATCGAGCACCTGCGTCGAGTAGTCCTCGACGATTGTGGCACCGATCTTTTCCAAGTCATAGCCCTCGGCCACCAAGCGTTCAGGATCGGCGATCGAAATGCCGTCGACATAGTCCATAACCACCACGTGCTCGGTGCACAGGTCCAGATAGGATTTAGGGCACGTCACGCCATGAACGCTCTTATGGAACTCGTAGAAGTCGTTGAGGTTTTTGGCCTCGGCCAAAAAGTTGGTCTCCTCGCGAAACGAGGTCCACAGCTCCTCGACTACGCCGTGCAGGTCAACGAATTGATCAGTGTTGACGAACTTGGAAACGATACGCACCACCGAGCGGATGATATCGATGTCCTGCGCCATAACCTGCTGCGCACCGGGGCGCTGCACCTTGACGGCCACGTCCTCGCCCGTCACCAGACGAGCGCGGTGCACTTGCGCGAGCGACGCGCTACCGAGCGGATTGGGGTCGATCGCATCGAACATCTCCCCCAGGCGCAGGCCGTATTCTTCTTCCAGACAACTGAGTACGACCTCGTACGGCACCGGTTCCACGTCGGAGCGCAGACGACGCAGCTCGTCGCAAAAGCGTTGCGGCAGAATCTCGGACCGGTTGGCCAGAATCTGCCCCATCTTAACGAACATGGGGCCGAGTTCCTCGAGCAGGCGGCGCAAACGAACCGGCGTGAGGTTATCCCACACGCGGTACTTTTTGACCAGACGAACAATCTGCCCGATGCGTTCGCGACGACCCGCCGGCGTGAGCTGGTATTCCTCGTCCGGCGCCATCGCGTCGGGCTCCTCGGGCACCATATCGACAGCACGCGGCTTCTTGCGAGCGCCCGAGACGGCGGCATCGACCTCATCGACAACCGCCGCCTCGTCACCCAAGGGAACTAGATTGTTGTAATCGGTGGTGGAATCTGCCATCTGCGCTGCTACTCGGCCTCTTCGGTATCCTTCGCATCGTCGGACTCAACGGACTCGACGGGCACCGAGGTCACGTTGTCCTCGACCGAATCGACGATGTCGCGCACATGGGCCAGGAAGGCCGTGCGCTCGGGGGCGGTCATAACGCGGACGCGAGCCAGAATGAGCTCGTCGAGCACGCGCTGGGCCGCGGTCTCGCCCTGCATACCCAGACGCTCGGTCAGGTCGGAGATGGTGCCGCCGGCCTGCTCGAACATGTCGGACACGCTGCGGGCGATATCGGGGGCGCCTGCGTCCTTGCGCACCTGCTCGCCCTTGGTATTAAGGTCGTCGAGGACCTTTTTGCCGCCTTCGACGGCAACGGCGGCAGCGCCAAAGCCAACGTTGATGGCGCCGTTAACAAGCTGATCGAGTTTCATAACCATGGTTGTCTCCAATCATAAACAACTGCATTGGCGTTCTTGTACCCAAGATCGAGTGAAAGCGACAAAGCGTTTTAGCGCTATTCGATCGACGGGAAATCCCTACCTCACGTTGTCGTTCATCGCGAAAGAGTTCTTCATGGCGCAGCTCGTGGTGTAGAGCACCTTGCCCAGTAGAGCATCGGTTTCCACGCGAACACGCTCGGCAAAGGCCTCGTTGGCGCGTGCAAGTTCGGCAGGCACTTCGGCCTCGGGCAGAACGGCTACGGCAGCGTCGACGTCATGGATCTGCTTGTGGCCCATGCCACCGACCTTCTCCTGATAATCCTCCACAGCGCGACCGCACTCATGGAAGCGGACGTCAGCCAGCGCGCCGATCAGGCGGTTGGCCCAGTAGAAGTTTTCGGACGTCACGCGAGCCTGCGTGTCGGCATAGTACACGGGCATGGTCTCGACGTTGGCGTACAGCGGAACCAGCGCGTTAAACGAGTTGGAGCCAAACGCCATCCACTGCACGGCGCGATAGGCCGGCTGCGCATAGGGACGCAGCTGCAACACGGCGAGCTGGCTGTTGCGGTTGATGCCGATGGGGCGATAGGCGCCACGCGTGGCGGGCGTGCCCTTGCTGCCATAGCAGTCGTACTCCGTGCCCTGGTAGTGGCTCGAGAGTACGTACTTGATGTCCTCGATGGTCACCTTACGCTCGGGCACGCGGCTCCAGGGGATGTCATCGCTCTCGGGCGTGTAGTCGGCGTCGGGGCCGTCCCACACATCGCTGGGGTTAAGGCAGCGCTGCATGTACCACGCGCGCGGCGTGTTGTAGACATGGTCGCTGTCGCTGTGCGAGCCAAAGGCCTCGCGCGGGTTAAAGATCGCAGCCGGGCCGTCGCCATCGACGCCCAGCGTCAGGTCCAGATGCCACTCGGCCATCCAGGCACGCAGGTCGGCGGAGCACATGTGGTCGGCCTGGGCGCCCTCGGCGTCATCCAGGTCAAAGCTGTCGATACCCAGCTGGTTGGGCATGGTCACATAGGCGTCATCGGGCACGCGCTTGGCGATCCAGTGGTGGCCGCCGATGGTCTCGAGCCACCAGATCTCGTCCACGTCGCTAAAGGCGATGCCGTTGTTCTCGTAGGTGCCATAACGCTCGAGCAGGTCACCCAGAATGCGTACGCCGTCGCGGGCGGATTTGGCATATGGCAGCACCAGGGTCACCATGTCCTCCTCGCCCAGACCGCCGGGCTGCGCCGGAACGTATCCGTCCTCGCCCTCGTTGCCCTTGGCGGGCACGTAGTCCACGAGCGGGTCGGCGCCGCGAACGCGCTCGTTGGTGGTGAGCGTCTCGGTTGCGGACATGCCCACATTGAGCTCGTTGAAACCGGCCTCGGCCCAGATGCCGTGGCCCGGGACAACATCGGGGACGCTCGTGTAGCGCATGGGGTTATCGGGCAGTTCAACGGTCAGGTGACTCAGAACGCTCGTGTAGACGCGCGGCTGCTCGTCGGGATGCACCACGCGCATACGCTTGGGCTCAAACACCCCGTTGGACGAATCCTCGTTGCGGGCGACCAACGTCGACCCGTCGTAGCTCGCGTTCTTACCAACCAAAATCGTTGTGCACGGCATGCGCATCCTCCTTGAGCGAAGAAATCAAACGATAACAGTGTATCGCTTCGGCGCAGAAAGGGCGAAACCGCGGCCTCGGCAGCCCTTGTGGTCAAAAACCTATTTCGATGCGCGCTCGGCCGCTTCGATCACGTGTTTGGCGAGGATCGCCGTCGTCACAGCGCCCACGCCGCCCGGCACGGGCGTGATGGCGTTAACGACCGGCTCCGCAGCATCAGAATCGACGTCACCCACCAGCTTGCCAGCGGCCTCGTCCCAATTAATGCCAACATCGATGATCGTCTGGCCCTCGCGAACCGCATCCACGCCAATCGTACGTGCGCGTCCAACGGCGGCAACCACAATGTCGGCAGCACGGCACTCGGCAGCAAGGTCGTGCGTATGCGTATGGCACGTCGTCACGGTCGCATTGCTCGCCGTAAGCATGGCGGCAACGGGACGGCCAATCACCAGAGACCGACCGACCACAGCAACCTTAGCTCCATCCAGCTCAACGCCGTAATGATCCAGCAAAGCAAGCACGGCTTCGGCTGTGCAGGGGGCAAAACCCTCGCCGCGCCCCGAAAGCGTGGTGAGCAGCGAAGCCGGCGTCATGGAGTCAACGTCCTTGGCGGGATCGAGTGCCGAGGCAACCGCGTCCTCGTCAAGGCCGGCGGGCAGCGGGCGGAACATCAGGCAGCCATGAACAGCGGGGTCGGAATTGATGTCCTCGATGGCCGCCAACAGCTCGTCCTGCGAAACATCGGCGGGAAGCAAAACGCGGCGAGCTTCAATGCCAACCTTCTCGCAGCGCCTGAGCGCACCGCGCTCGTAGGATAGGTCGTCCTCGCGTTCACCCACACGCACGATAGCCAACGTCGGAACAACGCCCCGCTCGCGCAGGGCTGCGCAGCGAGCAGCAAGTTCCTCAGTCAAAGCGCGAGCGACGGGAGCACCCTTCAGCAGTTCAGCCATGGCTATCCTCTCTTCCTTGCAGCGTCGGCGGCGCGGCGCGCCAGCGCATCGGCGCGCGGCAACCACGTGTCGAGCAGCTCATCGCACGCGGTCTCGAGCTCCTCGGCGCGCGCCCGGTCCTTCATAGACGTGGTGTTGGCAAAGAGCGTCAAGCTCGCGCCCTGCATAGCGGAACGGCAGAACACGGCGCCGCACGCCACATCGGACAGCAGCTGACGCGAACCCTTGTCGGCCATGTCCTCGAGCAGCGCCAGCGCACGCCCGCAGGCATCCATAATGCGATACGGCGGCATAGCGGCCACATGCAGCGCATCCTGAATCGCGGTCGCTCGAGCCGGATCGTCACGCGGAATACCGTACGCCGCGGACACCTGCCCATAGGCACGAACGTCCTCGGCAACCAACTCGACAAGCTCCTGGGCCAGCTCATCAGCATGGGCAAACGCACGCGTCAGGTCATCCGCACGATCAGCAAGCGCGGGATTGGTCGCACCGTAGCGGGCAACCATTCCGCACAGCGAGGCGCCCAGCGCGCCCACAAAGGCGCTCGCGCTGCCACCGCCGGGAACCGGCTCGCGCGCGGCCAGCGCCTCGGCAAACCCGCGGCAGGTCTTGTCCATCATCTCTTGGCTCATACGCATGCACCTTCAAGTCATATACATCGGTCGGGTGGAAACCGCCGACCGACCGCATCGATCACGTAATGCTGCTAAGTCTAGCCCATAAGTACTCGAGCGTCAGCGCACCTGGCCATCGCGGATTACTATGACGAACGATAGGCGTCGGCACCGCAAACATGGGACACATGGCCCACCTTTCGAGACTTCCGGGCAGCGGCAACTGGGGCATACATATAGGTAAGGAGCCCTATGTTGGGGCAAGCTCATCACGGCACCGGACGACGAATGGAGGAATAACCGCACAGTAAACAAAGGCGTCATGTGCATGCGTAACCGCTGCCCCAGCGATCCGCGGCACACGATGTCCCTGGCAGACAAGGAGGACGCCACCATGAAGAAAAAGACCCTATCGATCCTTTCCCTTTGCATCGCCCTCTTTGCCGCGCTTGCCCTTGTCGGCTGCGGCGGGAGCGCATCGGGCGGGGGCGGCAGCGCCGCCAAGAGCGAGAGCAAGGAAAAAGCTCCCGTCGCCAAGAAGACTGACTTCATTTGGTTTAAGGTCGAGATGCCCGAGGGCGTTGACGTAAGCGACTCCGCTGGCAAGAATGCCGACAGGGTCCAGCTCACCTTCCCCGAAGACGAGAACGCCTCGGCCGATCGCTTTATCCCCGTTTGGAAAAAAGCGCTGACGGCAGAGGAATCCCACGCCGACCAGGCAGAAAAGAAAGGTGATACGTTCCAGTGGAAGGATGGCGGGTCCGTCGAGTATAACGGCAGGACATGGCTCATCGGAACGTACGAGGACAACAGCGGCGTCTCAACACTCCTATTTACCGACGTTGAACCGGGAAGCGTCTACGTCCTCATCTCGAACTTCGATCTGCATAAGAAAGAAGCCGAGGCGCTCCTCAACTCCATCGAGTTCCCCAATGACATGGCGAAGGCAGTTGCCGAGGCACGCGAAGTCGAGATTTCGAGCATCGAGATCAAGCATTAGGGGCTCGCACGCAGCATCGCATGCGCAGTCATTACATGATCGGACGCCCAGCCAGGGGAGGATCGGATCGGCCGGCCCTCCCCTCTTTTGCGCCCACGCATATTGCCACTTAACGGCGCAATTCCGGCCCTCAGAATGGGACACATGGCCCACCCTAGCGAGCCGTCCACGCGTACAGTAAAGACAGGTAATCCATGGGCGGTTACAGATCGAGGAGGACACGACCATGAAAAAGAAGGCCTTTGCGATTCTCACCCTCTGCATGAGTCTCTTTGCCGCAGTTGCCCTGGTGGGCTGCGGTGGCAGCGGCGCTACCGGCAGTGGTGGTGGCGGCGGAGCAGAAAAGCCAGCCGTGGATATGAGGACCGACTTCATTTGGTTTAAGGTCGAGGTCCCCGAGGGCGTCGAGATCACCGACGTCGCCGGCGACACCGCCGACAGGGCCCAGTTTAAGTTCACCGAGAGCGAGCACGCCAGCGACCGCTTCATCCCCGTCTTCGACACTGACAAGAACGCCGACGAGCTGTTTGACTACGAGGCAAAGTGGAAGGCCAACTCCGGATGGACCGAGAGCGATCCCGTTAAGTACAACGGCAAGACCTGGCGCAGCGCCTACTTTACGCACTCGGGCGGCGTGACGACCGAGTACTTCACCGACGTTGACGGCGGCAGCGTGTACGTGCGCATCGACAACGTCGAGGAACACAAGGACGCCGTCGAGACCATGATGAAGTCTCTGGAATTTGCCGACGACATCGCCAAGGCCAAGACCGAGGCCATGGACGTCAAGCTCGAGGATATCGAGATCAAGCGCTAAGCGACTCGCGAGCGCAACGGGAAACACGAACGCAGTGCTAACAAGCGGCAGTGCCCCAGTGCTTCGCACCCAGGGAGGGCCGGTAAACCGACCCTCCTTTTCTTATGCCAGTAGCCGACAAACGCAGGATGCCGGACGCCGGAACCACCCCAAATGTGGCAACGGTACGAAAACGGCAAGCACCTCAACACGTCCGCCCACCGATTTATTGCGCCGCGCAGACAATTAAACCAGCATCTTTAAACATCTGGGCAGTATAGTGACCAAAACTATCGCATAACCGCACGCTGCGAATGGAGGAGTTATGACCGAACACCATGCCATCAGCCGCCGAGCATTTACGCTGGGCTTAGGTCTTGCGGCGCTGTCGCCGCTTGCAAGCCTGCCAGAAACCGCGGCACCGGGCATTCCCCTGCGAGCGGCATTTGCAGACGACACGCCCAAACCGGCGGAGCACCTCGGTAATTTCGTCATTCGCCTTCGCCCCGCGGGCTATTTTCGCACCGCGAGCGTCAACCAAGACGGCAACGTTCGCGGCAACGTCTGCCACCTGTTTAACGACGGCACGTCCAGCAAGCTCATCCTTGAGAACGTAACGACCAAGAATGACGATACAAACTGGTATGCTATCCGCACCTTGCTCAATTTCGAAGAGCATAAAAAGACGGGCTACAGCATTTGGTCGGTCGACGACGACTCGGACAAAGATGGAAAGGTCATCCACGTATGGGGCGGCGAGTATGACAACAAGCCCAGCCGCGCTTTTGCGTTCGAGCGCCAATCAAACGGAACCTATATCATCCGAGACCGCACGGTCGAGAAAGAAACCGAGAAAAAAGACATTAAGTACTTGGCAATAGAATCGAACGGCAAAGACCAGGACAACAATAAGATCTGCCATAAGAGTAAGAGCATTCCGTGGGAGCTCGAACTTATCGGTTACGACATGAAAAAGAACGATGCCACGGTTAGCAGCCTCGACTGGATCACGTACAGCAGCTACGTCGATGGGCCATGTTGGATGAAATACGTCGACGACAACAAGTTCCTCGACGAGCTGAGCATCCCGGGTACGCACGATTCGGGCACCTGCAGCGTGGACAACGACACTGAGCCCCAATCCTCGCAAGTAAAATGCCAGCAGGATTACATTCCCACGCAGTTGCTCGAGGGAATCCGCTATTTTGATATCCGACTCGGAAAGGGCGACGACCCCGGTATCGACCACGGGATTTTCTACCTACTCAAAAAAGACGGGAACTATCTGCATCTCTCCGATGTCATCGGGTACTTCAAAACGTTTTTGAACGAAAACCCGTCAGAAGCGCTCATCATGCTCGCATCGCGCGGCAACGATGAGGCTACCGACGAAAGCATAACGACGGCCTTCGCCAAGGTTATGGCCGATAACCCCAACCTGTTCTATACGTCGAGCCGAATCCCCGCGCTACACGAGGTGCGCGGAAAGATCGTTCTGCTGCGTCGATTTAGGCTCGCCGGCAACAGTGTAAGCGGCCACACGTGGGGCCTCGACCTTACCGAATGGGATGACAAGATCAAGGTTCACTCCGACAGCGCCACTATGTGTCTCGTCCAAGACGCGCGGGGCTTTGAAGCCGCGGGGGAAACAGGCGACAAAGAGCCCTATTGCACCAAGGTATACGCCCAGGACAAGTACAAACTCACGGGAACCGACAAGCTCAGCTGGGTCGATAATGCGCTGAAGGAAACGACCGGGCGCACGCGCAACAAGGTGGACGTCGTGGACGATGACGGGGCCAAGGTGCAAGTCCAGGAGCGTTGCTGGTCTATCAACTACACCAGCTGCACGGGCTTGTCGCACGGAGGCAATCCTTTTACCTCGGCACGAGTAGTCAACGAGCATCTGTATAAGAGCCCGTACATCAATCCCAGCGGCACCGAGGATACAAAGTCAGATTACCTCAAGCACATTGGCATCATCGCATCCGACTTTGTTGATGCGGCGCTGGCCCGGAGCATCTACCAGCGCAATTACGATACGGAGCACAAGCAGACGGCTTCGTACTATCTCCCGTACTATCTCCCGACCCGCATGCGCATGACGTACGGCGACTCGCTGAGCGATGCCTCATTCCAGGATGGCAAGACCGTTGGCGAGGGTCATTTCCGCCTTGCTGACAGCAGCAACGCGCTCAACGCGACAGCTTCGGGCCATGCGTTTGCCATTGAATACGTGGATGTCGACGCCCTGGGCAACGAGACCGTTACGGGGCTGCAGGGCTCTGTGCCCATCGATATCGATCCACGCGCGCTGACGCCCCATTTTGAGGGACTCGAAGGCCTTAAGGCCGGCGAAGACGTGCGCGCCAAGATTGCGGCATCACTCGAGGGCAAGCTCGAAACCGATGCCTGCACGGCCCAGCTCGAGTTTGTGCACGACGCGGACGGCGCTCCGGGCACGGCAATGGCCGAGGGCGAAACATTTGCCGCAGGAACGTACTGGGTGCGCGTGAACGGTCTCTTGGGCGACGCGGCGCAGAACTACACGCTCGCCAGCGACGGAGCCGCAAGCTTTACCGTAGCGGCCTCGGGCAGTGCGGGCGGCACCGGCAGCGACACGGGTTCCAACGCAGGCGGCGCCGACAAGAACGGCAAGAGCAACAAGAGAGACCAGGGCAAGAGCTCGGGCGGAAAGCTCGCCAACACGGGCGACGGCTCTGGCGTTGCCGCCGGGCTCGCTGCCGCCGCCGTGGCGATGCTGTCCTCCCCGGCGCTGACGGGCCTGCTGCGGCCCCGCATCCTTCTGCCCGAGGGGGTGGAGGGGGAGCGGCGGGCCTTTGCCCTGGCCCATGAGGCCATGCACGCCCGCCGCCGGGATCTGTGGAGCAAGGCCCTGCTGCTGTGGGTGTGTGCCCTCCACTGGTTCTCACGCGCATGTAGTGGCACAACGCGCCGCGCGGCGCTTCGGTAAAGCCGATGCCCTCCCCGGCCTGCGGGACTTCCGGCAAGGCGAAGGTCTGCGCGCCCGGCTCCAGCTCGTGCAGCCAATACTCGATCATGCCGAGGGTCTGGTACACCTCCTCGACGCGCGCCACGTTGCGCCCCATGATCGAGAAGGC
>OHAS01002100.1_pt1 | contig 14876 bp, 8 predicted proteins | sample 1577131 | NCBI WGS metagenome assembly OHAS01 (sample SAMEA3541566, study PRJEB24748) | human gut metagenome | biome: human gut; feature: human-associated habitat; material: faeces | place: China | collected 2012 | reverse complement strand
GTGTGCATCTTTCCTTTCAGGTAAGCTGCGGTTTCTTGTATTTTCTCTAACATAGCCAATAATGTGTTGGTTAAATTTATCTTGTTGATTTTGTAATATCTCAATCTCAATCGGCAAGGCGTAAATAAACGGTTTCAGTTCCTCGCTCAATACCGGATGATGAATCAGGCGGGTTGCATCTTTCTCGGTGGTGACAATCAGTTTATGTTCACCTTTCAGTTTTCCGAATCGTTCCTTGATCTGTTGTATGTCCCGATGACTGAAATGATGATGGTCGTCGAATGAAAGCGAATCAATCTGATCGGTATACATTTTCAACTCTTCGAGAATAGGCGCAGGTGATGCAATGCCCGTTACCAGCAAAATATCCGTATTCGTTAAAGCACTCAGCGGTAACTCATTCACTGTAGAATCAATCTCTGAATTTGCTGATGGAAATACCGGTTGCAGATTTCCATAACGAAACGATGAGAAGTATAACTGCTGATAAGGATAAAGGTTCAGTCGTTTTGTGATAATATTATAGTCAATCGGCTTAATATCCTGCGGACACTTTGTGACAATGACGATTTGTGCCCGGTTTTTACCGTTGACAGACTCGCGCAGACGACCTGCCGGAAGTAAAGTATCGTCGCAGAAGAGGCGGTGATAATCCGTCAGCAGGATGCTTAGTCCCGGCTTGACGTAACGGTGCTGGAAAGCATCATCCAGCAATACAACTTCAATGGACGGTTCTTTGATGGATAGTAATTGTTCTATGCCATGGCAGCGGTTCTCATCGACAGCTAGTGTGACAGACGGGAACTTGGTATGCATCTGGTAAGGCTCGTCACCGATGCTGCGTGCAGTACTTTGGGGAGTGGCAAGCACATATCCTCGGCTATGCCTTTTATATCCCCGGCTTAATACTGCCACATGATAGTTATCACGAAGCAGCTTTATCAGATATTCGGTGTGCGGCGTCTTTCCCGTGCCGCCTACAGACAGGTTGCCGATGCAGATGACAGGAACACCAAAACTCTTTGACCGGAGGAATCCCCAGTCAAAGAGTTTGTTTCTTACTGTTACCACTGCCCCGTAAATCCATGAGACAGGGTAAAGCCACTTATGTATCTTGATAAAGTGTTCGTCCATGCAGTACAGTTTACTTGATATTTAGTTCAAACGGAATGCGTGCCTGAATCATGGAACGCTCTTTTAAATTTTTCAGCATACCGAATTGTTGATAATACTCTCCTAACTTGCTTTTCAATATTTGTGATTCCACATAATTAGTGGGTTTCGTATTGAGCAGTGAAGAAAGGAGGTCTTGTTTTGCCGGATAAGAAACAACTGTATATCCTTCGATTCCTGCTTTCCTGACAGCAATCTCCAAAGCTGTATCAATACCTCCGAGTACGTCTACCAGTCCAAGTTCTTTAGCAGCTTCTCCTGTCCATACACGACCTTCAGCTATTTTCTCAATGGCCTCTTTGCTCATATGGCGCCCCTCAGCGCAGCGATTGACGAATGTATCATAACCTTGGGTAATCATCATCTGCATCAGTGTCTTCTCATCCTGATTGAAAGGACGCATGATATTTCCAAAATCTGAAAATTTATTTGTTTTTACCACATCGTAGGTCAAACCGATCTTTTCTGATAATTCCTTAACATTCGGTACCATACCGAAAATTCCGATGGATCCCGTCAATGTAGTCGGCTCTGCAACGATTGTATCGGCTACACAAGAGATATAATAACCACCTGATGCGGCATAATCACCCATAGAAACAATTACTGGTTTCTCTGTTTTCAGTTCTTTCACGGCATGCCAGATTTGTTCGGATGCAAAAGCACTTCCACCCGGTGAATTAACACGGAGAACGACAGCTTTTACATCCTCGTCATCTTTTAGCTTACGCAAGTCACGAATAACTTTTGTGCCTACAATTCCCTCTTCAGAAGTTGAAGAACCGCTGTAATCTGTGATTTCTCCGGAGGCATAATAGACCGCTACGATGTTACCGCTTTTATCTTTCGGCATGTTTTTTTTCACATTGATCATGTCACTCAACCCTAGCACCGGAAGGCGGTCATCTTCTTTCAAGTCCACCCACTGTTTAAGATAATTGCGAACATCATTGCGGTAAATCAATGTGTCCGCCAAGCCACATTGCACACTTTCCTCTGCCGGATAAAACATCAGCATACGGTCAGCTAAAGCATTCAGTGAATCTACGGGGAGGCTGCGGGAAGCAGATACCCCTTCGGTAACCTGTCCCCAGATCGAGTTGATAAAAGCTGTCACCTGTTCACGATTGGCAGGACTCATTTCTGTAGAAATAAACGGTTCTACGGCGGATTTATAAGTACCTACTTTAAATATCTGCATTTCTACCCCGATCTTTTGCAGTAAGTCTTTATAAAACAGAGGAGCGGAAGCGATGCCTTTCCACTCAATCATTCCTTTCGGATTGAGCAATACCTTGTCCGCTACACTGGAAAGATAATAAAGTCCTTGTGTATAGCTATCTCCGTAGGCTATGATGAACTTTCCGCTTTCTTTAAAGTCGAGCAATGCGTTACGGATTTCCTGCAAAGATGCATACGAAGTTCCGAGCATACTTGCCTGCAGATAAATTCCTTTGATATTTTCATTTTCTTTTGCTTTTTTGATGGAAGAAAGAATATCGTCCAGCCCGTATGTATTGGAGTCGTCGCTGAACAACTGTGATAAGATACCTAACGGACTCTCCTGAGTGCGTTCGACTAATACACCGTTCAGGTCGAGCATCATCACAGAATTCTTTTTCACTATTGTTTCTGTATCCGCGGTTGATACAATGCCGAACAATGTTACCATGCCGATAATAAATAATACAATGCTTGACAGGATGATACCGGTCACAGTGGCGAGCGTAAATTTCAAGAAATCTTTCATTATACTATTGTTTTTTTGAGTCAGCTTGTTTTAAAGCTAACAAAGATAAATAATTGAGTTGATATTTATTCAATAAGTCGTGCGAATTTTTGTTTTGTCACAATGAATCAGGTTTATTTGCTTTTAGAATGCTGCCCGGAACAGGGTAGATATAAATTTTGAATGATCGGACTTGGGGACCATTTTTCTATTGTATTTTAGTGTAGCATTGAGAATTATTCTCTAAATTTGTAGCATTAACTTAACATTATGATTATCATGAAAAGAAAATCCCCTGTGATGGCCGTTGCTTTGGCGGGACTGTTTATGTACACTTCCTGTTCTCCGACGGAGCAAGCGGAAACGAAAGATTACACTCAGTATGTGAATACCTTTATTGGTGCTGCTGACAATGGGCATACATTCCCCGGAGCTTGCTATCCTTTCGGAATGATACAGACCAGTCCGGTGACGGGTGCAGTAGGTTGGAGATATTGTTCGGAATATACTTATCAGGACTCTCTGATCTGGGGCTTCACTCAGACTCATCTGAACGGAACCGGATGTATGGATTTGGGGGATATTCTGGTGATGCCGGTTACCGGTACCCGTGCCCGTGCATGGGATGCTTATCGCAGCCATTTCCCGAAAGACAAGGAAGCTGCTACTCCGGGATATTATACAGTCGAATTATCCGATCCGCAGGTAAAGGCGGAACTGACTGCTTCTATCCATGCAGCTCTTCATCGTTATACATATCATAAAGCGGATTCAGCTTCTCTGCTGATTGACTTGCAGCACGGACCTGCCTGGAGAGAAGAACAATATCATTCACAAGTGAATAGTTGCGAAGTGAACTGGGAAGATGCTCAGACGCTGACCGGACACGTGAATAACACGGTCTGGGTTGATCAGGACTACTTCTTTGTGATGAAGTTTAATCGTCCGGTAATAGATTCGCTTTACCTTCCGATGGGAGAAACTGAGAAAGGAAAGCGAATCATTGCTACTTTCGACTTGAAGCCGGGAGATGAACTGATGATGAAGGTGGCCCTTTCGACTACCAGCGTAGAGGGAGCAAAGAAGAACTTGCAGGCTGAAATACCAGACTGGAACTTTGACGGTGTGAAGCTGGCTGCCCATGACGAATGGAACAGCTATCTGAGTCGCATTGACGTAGAGGGTACGGATGATGAAAAGACGAATTTCTATACTTGTTTTTATCACGCACTGATTCAGCCTAACCAGATTTCAGACGTAGACGGTATGTATCGTAATGCTGCCGATTCGATTGTGAAGGCCGGAACAGGAACATTCTATTCAACCTTCTCTTTATGGGATACTTATCGTGCCGCTCATCCATTCTATACATTAATGGTTCCCGAACGTGTGGATGGTTTTGTTAATTCATTGATAGAACAAGGTGAAGTACAAGGCTTCCTGCCTATTTGGGCATTGTGGGGAAAAGAAAATTTCTGTATGATCGGCAATCATGGTGTATCTGTTATTGCTGAAGCCTACCGAAAAGGTTTCCGTGGTTTTGATGCGGAACGTGCTTTCAATATGGTGAAGAAGACACAGACTGTATCTCATCCGTTGAAGTCCGACTGGGAAGTGTATACGAAATACGGATATTTCCCGACCGACCTGACAAAAGCGGAATCCGTCTCTTCAACTCTGGAATCGGTATATGACGATTATGCGGCAGCTGACATGGCCCGTCGTATGGGAAAAGAAGAAGATGCTGCTTACTTTGCGAAACGTGCAGATTATTATAAGAACTTATTCGATTCACAGACGAATTTTATGCGTCCGCGTAAAGCTGACGGAACCTGGAAATCTCCGTTTAATCCTAGTGATGTAGGACATGCGGAAAGTACAGGCGGTGACTATACGGAAGGAAATGCATGGCAATATACCTGGCATGTGCAACACGATGTTCCCGGTTTGATTGCTCTCTTCGGTGGAGAAGAACCTTTCCTGAACAAGCTGGATTCCCTGTTTACAGTGAAACTGGAAACAACCCAGGCTGATGTGACAGGTTTGATCGGACAGTATGCACATGGTAATGAGCCCAGTCATCATGTTACTTATTTATATGCTTTGGCAGGGCGTCCGGAACGTACACAGGAACTAATCCGTGAAATCTTTGATACTCAATATAAGAACAAGCCTGACGGACTTTGTGGTAATGATGACTGTGGTCAGATGTCCGCATGGTATATGTTCAGTGCAATGGGTTTCTATCCGGTAGATCCGGTAAGCGGTGATTATGTATTCGGAGCTCCTCAGTTACCGAAGATTGTGCTACATCTGGCTGATGGAAAGACCTTTACTGTGATCGCTGAAAACTTATCGAAGGAACATAAATATGTGGATAGTATCATGCTGAATGGCGAACCTTATACAAAGAATACGATTTCTCATGAAGATATTCTGAAAGGTGGTACACTCGTATATAAGATGAAATAGACTGTATACAGAGTAGTATAAAGAAGATCCCTCCAAAGTTTTTTTTCTTTGGAGGGATTTTTGGCTTTATATGCTTTAAATTCGAATAATTCTCTAAATTTGTGCTATTAATCTGACTGGTACATTCATGGAGAATACTGAAACTTTAATAGTGGAACAACTGAAGATAGGCAATGAAAATGCTTATCGTTACATATATGATCATCACTATGCCCTGCTCTGTTATGTTGCCAATGGTTATCTAAAAGATCAGTTCCTTTCCGAAACCATTGTAGGAGATACTATCTTTCATTTATGGGAGATACGTGAGACTTTGGATATTTCAGTCTCTATCCGTAGTTACCTGCTGAGAGCTGTCCGTAATCGTTGCATTAACTATCTTAATTCGGAACGTGAAAAGAGAGAAATAGCATTTTCTGCTCTTATGCCCGATGAGATAACGGATGATAAAATCATACTGTCCGATTCGCATCCGTTAGGTATTTTACTGGAACGTGAACTTGAAAACGAAATATATAAGGCTATCGATAAATTGCCGGACGAATGCCGTCGGGTTTTTGCTAAAAGTCGCTTTGAAGGAAAATCATACGAAGAAATTTCCGGTGAACTGGGAATATCTATTAATACAGTTAAGTATCATATAAAGAATGCTTTAGCTTCTTTACACGCTCATTTGAGTAAGTACCTGATTTCTCTATTACTATTTTTTTTCAGGTAAAGCGAAAAAAAATCATTTTCTGACTACCCTTAATTAAAAAACAACTGTCTCCTTTATAGAAAGCATAAATATGGAAGAAGAAAATAAACATATTGATGAACTGATTGCCAACTATCTGACTGAAGGTCTGGATAAGAACGCTTTAGATGAACTGAAAACATGGATTGCCGCATCGGCTGAAAATCAGCAATATTTTATCCGTCAGCGGGAGATCTGGTTTTCAGCTGTAAGTCGTGAAGCCGCATCTGTCTATGATAAGGATAAAGCGTTTGAGAATTTTAGAAACCGTGTCGAAAGTCAGAAGGAAATTCAGAGCACTTCCCGTCGAGGTTTTAGCCTGTCAGCGTTGTGGCGTTATGCTGCGGTTGTTGCAATCATAATAGCGGTGGGATGTATTTCTTATTGGCAGGGAGAGGGGAATGTGAAAGATACTTTTGCAGATATTTCAGTAGAAGCCCCTTTAGGATCAAAAACAAAACTTTATTTGCCGGATGGCACATTGGTCTGGCTTAATGCCGGTTCACGCATGACATACTCGCAGGGGTTTGGTGTCGATAACCGAAAAGTAGAACTGGAAGGGGAAGGATATTTTGAGGTAAAGCGGAATGAGAAGATTCCCTTTTTCGTAAAGACTAAAGATCTGCAATTACAGGTGTTGGGAACAAAATTCAATTTCCGTGACTATCCGGAAGATCATGAAGTGGTCGTTTCTTTGCTGGAAGGTAAGGTCGGATTGAACAACTTGTTGAGAGAAGAAAAAGAAGCTGTCCTTTCACCTGATGAAAGGGCCGTATTAAATAAGGCGAACGGGCTTTTGACTGTAGAGTCGGTTACCGCATCCAATGCGTCTCAGTGGACGGACGGTTACTTGTTTTTTGATGAAGAACTCTTGCCGGATATCGCCAAAGAACTGGAACGCAGCTATAATGTGAAGATTCACATAGCCAATGATTCCTTAAAAACATTCCGCTTCTATGGCAACTTCGTTCGTCGTGAACAAAATATCCAGGAAGTACTGGAAGCACTGGCTTCTACGGAAAAAATGCAATATAAGATTGAAGAACGCAATATAACTATCTACTAACCGGTTACCAGAGATTATAATGCTATGATTGTTTAACCTTAAAAAATGAAAAGTATGAATAAAGAGAAAAATACAGAATAATCTTTAGCTGACAAATAAGGAGAGACAAATAAAAAACCGGAAGATTTCGGACATCTCCCGGCTCCTTGAATCTCTTCTTTCAACAATCATCTAGTGTGGATATGTTTTCAAAAGAGAATGTGCAAAGTTAGCAAAATACATCTCTTTTAAAACGAGTTATTCAAGTTTTAATTAATAATTTGTTTATTTTATGAATTACAGGAAGAAGGCCATATTAATGGTCATGGCTCTGTTTTGCCTTAACATAGCAATACTAGCCCAGGCTGTTTCATTGAAAATGGATAACGTTTCAGTGAAAGAAGCAATGACCCAGTTGAAGAATAAAAGCGGATATTCTTTCGTTTATAAAGTCGGAGATCTGGATACAAAGAAGATTATAACTGTAAAGGCGAAAGAGCTGAATGAGGCTATCGATCAGATATTGTACGGACAAGACGTTGTCTATGAAGTGAAAGGGAAGAATGTAATTGTTCAGAAAGGACAAGCCAGGCAGAATACTTCAAAGGATGGTAAAAAACGTAAGATCACAGGTGTGGTGAATGATGTTAACGGCGAGCCTATTATCGGTGTTACCATCAAGGAGAAAGGGACAACTAACGGAACGGTATCGGATATAAATGCGAAGTTTACGTTGGAAGTATCACCGGGAGCGGTATTGGAACTGTCTTACATCGGCTATCAGCCTCTGGAAGTGAAAGTTGGAAATCAGACAGATTTATCCATCGTTTTGTATGAAAAGCAAGAATTGCTGGATGAAGTTGTGGTAGTGGGATACGGTACAATGAAGAAAAGTGACTTGAATGCTTCGATTGTTTCTGTAAAGTCTGAGAAACTCAATAAAGCAGCTTCACCGAACTTCTCTGAAATGTTGATGGGACGTGCGGCAGGACTTACTGTAAAACAGGGGAGTGCACAGCCCGGTGGTGGTATTGAAGTTCTGATTCGGGGTGCGGCTTCTACTGGTGCGGGGAATGATCCGCTGTATGTGGTCGATGGTTTCCCCATAGTGAATGCCGGTGTCAATCCGGGAAGCGGTAATCAGTGGACGGCAGGAAGCAACAGCCCTTTGAGCAGTATTAACCCTAACGATATCGAATCCATAGAGATTTTGAAGGATGCTTCGGCCACTGCCATTTATGGTGCGCGGGGTGCTAATGGAGTTGTTCTGATTACGACAAAAAGAGGTACTCAGGATACGAAAGTAGAGTATAACATGAATATGTCGTTTCAGACTATAAATAAACGACCGGAATTATTGACGGCCGGAGAGTTAATGACTACTCAGAACAGTTACTATAAAGAACAGTATTTAATGCAGAATCTGGTATATCCTTATGGGAATACAGATCCGGGTGCTGTCAGCCCTTATGTGCCTATGTACACGGATGAAGAAATAGCAAAAGCCGGAAAAGGGACCAACTGGTATGATATGATTACCCGTACAGGTCTTATCCAGCAACATAACCTCACAGTGACTTATGGTAATGAAAAGATGAGATCATTGATTTCGCTGAACTACTTCGATCAGAAAGGAGTGGTGAAAACATCCGGTTATAAACGCTATAGCTTCCGTTATAATCTGGACCATAAAATAACGAAATGGTGGGATTATGGTATTTCTGCCACAGCCTCTTATGTAGTCGATCAGAATGCGACACTGGGGGGAGGATATGACAGTACGGCAGGTATTATTGAATCGGCGTTAAGTTATAGTCCGACAGTGAAGGCGGAACGAGACCCGACGACCGGCAAATGGATTGAAGATTCTAAGCAGGCATTGCTCAATCATCCTTTGTCTTATCTCGACATTGAGGATGAGACAAAGACCAAGCGTTTTCTGGCAACAGCATTCACTAATTTCTATTTTATAAAAGATGTGTTCTGGTTGAAACTGTCTGCCGGTGCGGATATCCGCGACGGGTCCCGCCATAGCTACTATCCGATGACTACGAAATATGGAAGTAGTGTGAATGGAGATGCGAATATCAATTCCGCCAACCGTGAAGACTATGTGGCAGATATGGTTTTCAATTTTCAGAAGACTTTCAAGGAGAGACATAAACTTCTTGCATTACTGGGATATTCGTATCAGGTGCAGAATGATGACGGAGCGTATGCACGTGCTATGGGATTTATGTCTGATGCGTTGATGTATTATAAACTACAGGCAGGTGAAACGCGTCCGGTGGTCAGTTCTTATAAAAATAAACACGTGTTGGCTTCTTATTTTGGTCGTGCCCAATACTCTTTCAAAGACAAGTATCTGTTTACTTTTACTGCCCGTATCGATGGTAGCGACCGTTTTGGAAAGAACAACCGTTATGCTTTCTTTCCTTCGGGCGAATTTGCGTGGAGAATGAATCAGGAAGATTTTCTGAAAGATGTCAACTGGCTCTCCGATGCCAAGTTACGTGTCAGCATGGGACAGGTGGGTAATGAAAATCTGCCTAACGATGCTGCTTCCGAGTACTTTGCCTTTGACGGCAGAAATTATTATCTGGGAGATACAGAAAAGAGAGGAGTAAATCTGGGAAAGTTCGGTAATCCTGATTTAAAGTGGGAAACGACTACAGAAGTTAACTTCGGACTGGATTTCGGTTTCTTCCGGAATCGTATCAATGGTAGTGTAGATGTTTTCTTTAAAGAGGTAAAAGACCTGCTGAGCTGGCGTTCGCTGCCGCATACAGCTGTCACTACCGGTATATGGTCCAACATTGGAAAAACAAAAAGTACCGGTTTTGAACTGACGCTGAATACAGTGAACCTGGAAGGACCGTTACATTGGGAATCGACATTGACGTATACTTCCTATCGTGACAGATGGAAAGAACGTGATCCGAAAGTAATTCTGGCTCCTTATGTCAAAGAAAACGATCCGGTAAGTGCTATCTATACGCTGATTCCGGACGGTATAAAGCAGGCGGGTGAAGATACGCCGGCTATGCCGGACTTGTTACCGGGACAGCGCAAATATAAAGATGTGAACGGACTCGACGAGGAAGGGAATCTGACAGGAAAGCCTGATGGGAAAATAGATCAGGCAGATGTCGTATATCTGGGGACACGTGCACCGAAGTTTACTATGGGATTTTCGAATGATTTCCGGTACAAAGGATTTGATCTGAATATCTATCTTTATGCTTCGGTTGGCGGATACTCCTATCCTTACACTCAGGTAGAACACGGGGTGTATGGTGGAAACGGCATCCAGAGGCTGAAAGACAATAATAACTTTTTGGCGGATATAAAAAATCGTTGGACTTCCGACAACATGAGTTCCGCTATGCCTAGTGGCGAAGTGAACAGCTATGATAGCTACGGTGCTCCGAACTGGGAGAAGAATACATATTTACGTCTGAAGAGCGTAACGTTGGGATATGATTTGAGCAGACTGTTTAAAGCTGATAAGTTGAAAGTAAGATTTTACTTTTCCGGTCAGAATCTGCTGACGTTTACCGGATATAAAGGACTCGATCCGGAAGTTGAAAACGACCGGGCGTCATATCCTCAACAGAAGACTTTTTCATTTGGACTTGATGTGAAATTTTAAACTGGAATGTCATGAAGAAATTAGCTAAAAAACTATTATTACTATTTATAAGCATTCAGTTTGTAGCCTGTGAGGGGAGCTTGGAACCTCACTTGTATGGAGTTGTAGATACTGGAAATGCGTTTAATACTCCTGCAGACCTTTCGGCTGCAACGGTTGCCCTTTATTATGAATTACGCCAAAAAGGCTGGGGACCTTATTTGTTTTGTGATGGAAGTTCTTTTGTAATGGATGAAGTTTCAACCGAAGAATGGACTACCAAGTGGTCATGGGTTGCTTTTCTGAATGGTTCGTGGACGGATGCTGACCAGATGGTGAAAGGATTCTATAACTGGACTGCTCCTAATATCACCCGTTGCACTTATACGATAGCGAAGATGGAAGAGTCTCCGGTAGCTCAGTCGGTGAAAGACTTGTATATTGCGGAGGTCCGGGCGCTCAGAGCCTTTTTCATGTTCGATTTATATCGGCTTTATGGTCCTATGCCAATGATTCTGGAAGCCGACCAGGCAATCAATCCGGACCCGGATTATAAACCTTACAGACCTACGTCTGAAGAAGTCGGAACTTTCCTGACGACAGAACTACGTGCTGCTGCCGACGCACTTCCGGTAGAACAAGCTGAATACGGACGTATCACAAAGGGAGCTGCCCTGCATTATTTACTGAAATATTATATGCATGAAAAGCAGTGGCAGAATGCTCTCGAAACGGCAAATGAGATTATCGGTCTGAATTACTATGAACTGGAGAAGGATTATGCAAGTATATTTTCAGCTCAGAACGAAGGTAATAAAGAACTGATGTTTGTTGTGAGAGCTGAACCACTGGCAGATTATGGTAATCATACATATGCAAATATTTTGCCGGGTGACTACGCTTCACCTTATGGAAACATCGTAGAAGGATGGTCCGGACACCGGATGCCGTGGGAATTCTATGATACGTTTGATGAAAATGACCGGCGAAGAGCTTTGGCACAGGCCGAATATACATCAAAGTCCGGTGCTACAGTTGATTTGAGGGCCAGTGGTGATGTAGGTGCTTTGCCTTTGAAATATGGGATTGATCCTGAAGCTACAGGCACATGGGCAGGCAATGACAAGGTACTCGACCGATATGCAGAAGTGTTGTTATTTAAGGCGGAAGCATTGAATGAACTGAATGGTCCTAATCAAGGGAGTGTCGATCTGATTAATGATATCCGGAAACGTGCTTTTGGCTTTGGCACCTCTCTGCCTGCAATACCCGTTTTTAAAGAGAGCTTTGACGGAGAGTTTGTTGACAATGTTATAGGGATATTCTCGATGAATAACTACGATCAGGCCGGTGGATCTGCCTGGAAGTATGATGTGGATAAAAACAACACGTTGAATAACGGAAACAGCTTACATGTGGAAGTTGAATCTTCGGGTACGGAATTCTGGACTTTGCAGATGCGAACAGAACCTTTGGTTGCAAAAGGGCGTAAGTATTCAATAAAGATGAAGCTGAAAGCCTCGAAAGACATTCAGTTTGAAATACGCGTTGAAGGACCATTGAGCCACATGGAATCCATCTCTTTGAAAGCAGGCGAAGTAAAGGAATTCTCCACACAGACAGGTAAAGCTACGGAAGATCAAAATTGTGCTCTGTTCCTTGCCTTGGGAAATTCCGGAAGCGGATATGAACTTTGGATTGATGAAATCGAGTTTACAGCAATGGAACAGGCTGCTGATGGTGGAGACGCTATCATAAAGCAATTATCCGATTTCCCGGATAAGGAGTCGTTGAGAGACTGGATTCTGAAAGAAAGAGGCTGGGAGTTCTGGTATGAAGGAAAGCGCAGGGAAGATTTGATCCGGATGGGGAAATATGTAGAAACCGGTAAGAAGTATAGTACTAATTTCTCAGAGAAGAATCTTTTGTTCCCGATTCCTACATCGGTTATTATTGAAAATTCTCATATCGAGCAGAATCCTCATTATTGATCTTGAACAATTTATTTATCAGTTTTCAATAGGTATTTTATTAAATAATCATTGATATATGAAAAAGTTAAAGCATTCTATTCTTTCGCTCTTGTTATTGATGGGAGCGTGTATTGTCAGTTGTAGTAATGATGATGGACAGACTTCCTCCACCGATCCGGATGAAGTAGGGGGAGAAAGTTTCACGATTCCTGTATCGAGTTTGCGTTTGCGGGACCCGTTTATTCTGGTCGACAAGAAAACTTCGATGTATTATCTTCATTTCAATAATAACTTGAAAATCAGAGTTTATAAAAGTAAAGACCTGTCCACGTGGAAAGACGAAGGATATTCTTTTATAGCCAAAACTGATTTCCCGGAAAGAATAATGAAGAGCCGCGTCAGGGATGGAATGAAGGACCTTGTATGCTGAAATATGAAGGACGTTATTATTTATTTGCTACTTTCAGTAATGCGGGAGTGAAGCGGGGAACTTCTATTCTAGTTTCCGATAGTCCGAAAGGCCCTTTCACTCCACTTGTAAACAAGGCGATTACTCCTTCCGGCTGGATGTGCCTGGATGGATCTTTGTATATTGACAAAGAAGGAAATCCCTGGCTGTTGTTCTGTCGTGAGTGGCTGGAGACCATCGACGGTGAAATTTATGCCCAACGGCTGGCGAAAGATCTGAAAACGACAGAAGGTGATCCGTATCTGTTGTTCAAGGCTTCGGAAGCTCCCTGGGTAGGCTCTATTACAAGTTCCGGGGTGACGGGCAATGTTACGGATGCTCCTTTTATCTATCGTCTGGATGATGGAAAATTGATTATGCTATGGTCCAGTTTCCGAAAGACAGATGGAAAATATGCTATCGGGCAGGCTGTCTCGGCATCAGGTGATGTGCTTGGTCCTTGGGTGCAGGAGCCCGAAACGTTAAATAGTGACGATGGCGGACACGCGATGGTATTCAAGGATCTTAAAGGCAGGCTGATGATTTCTTATCATGCACCGAATTCGCAGACGGAACATCCGGTGATAACACCTATTTATATTAAGGATGGAAAATTTGTAGCTCTGAATTAATGTGGCTTTTTCTTTCTGAACCGTCTATTGTATATAGATTCAGTTGACAGAAATAAATAATCTATTTTGCGGGTATATGTCTCATTATTTAGAAGGAAGTGTTAACTTTGGCGAAATAGATTCTGTTGACCGATGTTGCCGTTATTGTATAGAAGGTAAAGTCAGAAAAGTAAATAAATAATTTGAAGAGCTTATGAAAATAAGAAATCTGGTGTTTGGTGCCATTTGTGGCATTATATTCTTTTCCTGTTCGGAGTCTGGTGGGGGAAAAGAGGTAGAGATGGATCGCTTTGTCACAGACCTGATGGGTAAAATGACGATCCGTGAGAAGCTGGGACAGTTGAACCTTCCTTCCGGTGGCGACTTGGTGACAGGCTCGGTGATGAATAGTGAGCTTAGTGATATGATTCGCAAAGAAGAGATCGGTGGCTTTTTCAATGTAAAAGGAATCAAAAAAATCTATGACCTGCAACGGCTGGCAGTGGAAGAAACCCGATTGAAAATTCCCTTGATAGTCGGGGCGGACGTCATACATGGTTATGAAACGATTTTCCCGATACCGTTGGCCCTCTCATGCAGTTGGGATACGTTGGCTATTCAGCGGATGGCGCGGATTTCTGCCATTGAGGCCAGTGCAGATGGCATTTGCTGGACATTCAGCCCGATGGTAGATATCTGCCGGGATGCCCGTTGGGGACGTATTGCCGAAGGAAGCGGTGAGGACCCTTATCTGGGTTCACTGTTGGCAAAGGCCTATGTGCACGGTTATCAAGGTGACAGTATGCAGGGAAAAGATGAAATCCTTTCTTGTGTAAAACATTTCGCCCTCTATGGAGCATCAGAAGCCGGTAAGGATTATAATACAGTCGACATGAGCCATCTGCGTATGTATAACGAATATTTTGCTCCTTATCGGGCGGCGGTTGAGGCTGGTGTCGGTAGTGTGATGAGTTCTTTTAATATAGTAGACGGCATACCGGCTACGGCAAATAAATGGCTGTTGACAGACGTGCTTCGTGACGAATGGGGATTTCAGG
>OHAS01002080.1_pt1 | contig 14989 bp, 8 predicted proteins | sample 1577131 | NCBI WGS metagenome assembly OHAS01 (sample SAMEA3541566, study PRJEB24748) | human gut metagenome | biome: human gut; feature: human-associated habitat; material: faeces | place: China | collected 2012 | reverse complement strand
AAACGTTTATTGATTCACATTGAAATAGGTAGACATCAGTTAACGTCGCACAACCGGATGATGGAAGCCGCCCGCGATTTCAACGCTTATCTGCAACTGACCACGCAGCCCAATAATGAAATGTATGCGCTCGCCAACTACAACCTAGGATACATTGCTTTCCATCGTAAGGACTATACACAGGCAAGCAATTACTTCCAAAAGTATATCCAACTGGAAAAAGGCGAAAACAGAACAGCGCTTGCAGATGCCTACAACCGTATCGGAGACTGTCATCTGAATGTACGCAACTTTGAAGAAGCCAAGCACTACTACTCGCAAGCCGAACAAATGAATACTCCTTCCGGCGATTACTCCTTCTATCAGCTGGCACTGGTATCCGGTTTACAGAAAGACTATACCGGTAAGATCACTCTTCTGAACAGACTGGTCGGCAAATATCCTTCTTCTCCATACGCAGTGAATGCCATCTACGAGAAAGGACGTTCTTATGTACTGATGGATAACAACGGTCAGGCTATTACCTCTTTCAAGGAATTGCTGGAGAAATATCCCGAAAGCCCCGTCAGCCGGAAAGCTGCGGCTGAAATCGGTTTGCTGTATTATCAGAACGGCAACTTCGACCAGGCAATCAATGCGTACAAACAAGTGATTGAGAAATATCCGGGCAGCGAAGAAGCCCGCCTGGCAATGCGCGATATGAAATCTATCTATGTAGATTTGAACCGTATCGATGAATTTGCGGCTTTAGCCAATGCGATGCCGGGACACATCCGCTTTGACGCCAGCGAACAGGACTCACTTACGTATGCGGCTGCCGAAAAGATTTATGCACGTGGCAGAACAGAAGAAGCCAAGAGCAGCCTTAATAAATATCTGCAAACTTTCCCAGAAGGAGCATTTAGCCTGAATGCACATTATTACCTCTGCCAAATTGGAAATGAGCAGAAGAATTATGATATGGTGCTCCTCCACTCCGGAAAATTGCTTGAATATCCGAATAATCCATTCGCAGAAGAAGCGCTGATCATGCGTGCAGAAGTACAGTTCAACCAGCAACAGATGGCAGAAGCTCTGGCAAGCTACAAGATGCTGAAAGAAAAAGCTACCAATGTAGAACGCCGCCAGCTTGCCGAAACCGGCATCCTGCGTTGTGCCTTCCTGCTGAGAGACGATGTGGAAACAATTCATGCAGCAACCGAGGTGCTGGCTGAAGCCAAGCTTAGTCCGGAACTGAAGAATGAAGCTCTCTATTATCGTGCGAAGGCTTATAAGAATCAGAAAGCGGACAAGAAAGCATTGGATGATTTCCGCGAACTGGCCAAAGATACCCGTAATTCTTATGGTGCCGAAGCTAAATACCAAGTTGCCCAAGCACTTTACGATGCCAAAGAATATGCGGCGGCAGAAAAAGAGCTGCTCAACTACATCGAACAGAGTACGCCACACGCTTATTGGCTGGCACGCAGCTTTGTCCTCCTGTCGGACGTATATGTCGCTATGGGTAAAGACCTCGACGCACGCCAGTATCTGCTGAGTCTGCAACAGAATTACCAGGGCAATGACGATATCGAGAGCATGATTGAAGACAGACTAAAGAAACTAAACAAGTAAAGATTGAAAAGTATGAAACGAACTCTTTATATAGCAGGAGGCTTTACACTGGCATTTCTGATGCCGTTCAACCTTCAGGCACAGAATACTCAGCCGAAAGATACGACCATGAACCGCACGGTCGTCGTAGAACAGGAATATAATCCCGACATTCTGGATGCTTCCAAAGTGAATGTGCTGCCCAAAGTGGAAGAACCTACCGTCAGCAAAAAGGAAGTGGAATATGCCACTACTTTCTTCCCGGCTACCTCTATTCCTGCCGACCTAATGCGTCCCTATGTAGGAACGGAAGTGCAGCCCGGCAGCAAGCCCGGATATATACGCGCCGGATATGGAAACTACGGTAATCTGGATCTCCTTGCCAATTACCTGTTCCGTCTGTCGGACAGGGACAAGTTGAACGTCCGCTTTCAGATGGACGGAATGGATGGCAAACTGACTATGCCGGAAGCAGACACGAAATGGAACGCTTATTATTACCGTACCCGTGCGAATATCGATTATATCCACCAGTTCAACAAGGTAGATTTCAACATCGCCGCTAATTTCGGACTCAGCAATTTCAACCTTTCTCCGGTTCAGCCCGGCAAGCAGAAGTTTACTTCAGGAGACTTCCATCTGGGAGTAAAATCGACAGATGAAAATTATCCCATACAGTTCGAAGCGGAAACCAATCTGATGATGTACAACCGTCAGAACAATAACACTTTCTTTTTCAATGACAAAGTCGGAGAAACACAAGTGCATACCAAAGGATTGATCAGCGGCGCTATCAGCGACGAACAGAGCATCAACATCGGATTGGACATGCGTAATCTCATCTACAATAAAGACCTGAAACTTGCTGACGACCTCCAGGTATATGAGAACCGTACCGCTCTGGAACTGAATCCGCATTATAAACTTAGCAGCGACAGCTGGAATCTGCGTGCAGGAGCCAATGTAGATCTCTCATTCGGCAGCGGTAAATCATTCCGCGTGTCTCCGGATGTAATAGCACAGTATATCTTCTCCGACAGCTACGTACTCTATGCGCAAGCTACCGGAGGCAAACTGGTCAACGATTTCCGCAGACTGGAAACGATCTGTCCTTATGCCTTGCCGGCAGCCCCTATTCTTGATACATACGAACAGCTGAATGCAGCGATAGGATTTAAAGCGAGTCCTTATCCCGGATTATGGATCAATCTGTATGGCGGTTATCAGGATTTGAAAGACGATTTCTTTGAGGTACAGGAAGAAACATTTGTCAACTATGATCCCTCACTTGCCGGTGATGCTCAGGAAGGGAATTCCTCGTCTCCGGTCACAGCACATCAATATCTGAATCTGGAATTCAGCAATACCAACAACTTCTACACCGGTATGAAGATCAGCTATGAATACAAAGACCTCATTGCATTGTCCGCTGCTGGAACTTACCGTAACTGGGATGCGAAAGAAAAATACAGCCTGTATATGAAACCCGCCTGCGAAATTAATTTCAGCGCAGACTTCCGCCCGATCACAGGACTGAATATCAATCTCGGTTACGATTATATCGGACGCACAAAGGTAGAAGGCATTAAAGCCGCAGCAGTCAGCGACCTGCATGCCGGAGCCAGCTATAATGTGTTCAAAGGAGTATCCGTGTATGCCCGGATTAATAATATCCTCAATAAGAAATACCAGTATTATCTGGGCTATCCTACAGAAGGTCTTAACTTCCTGGGAGGATTAAGCTTCAGCTTCTAGACAAGACATATTCTCCAAAGAGAAGAACCAATCAGATGCCCATCCTGTTATTGCCTATGTGCAACATAACAGGATGGGCTTTTTTATTGTTCCTTACAAAGCCTCCTTTTCCATTCCGTCTATAATTTTGTATCAAGGTCTACCCATTTGTTACAGATAGTGTTTCTAGCTATTTGTGCACCTAATTTGGTGAATATTGCACGTCCATTTTTCACATCACCCCTAATTTTGCATCATCATTAAAAGATAAATGAAGTTAACCTTATTGCACATAAGCAAAGGATATATTTAGAAACTGAAGAGAGAATAAAGAGAATAAAAGTCACCCCCAACCCGGTTGACCTAACTATAAACTAAATATATTATTAACCTATCAAATTAAACAGTATGAGAAACGCGCTCAATTTAAGATTCTGCTTTCTTGTTACGTTTCTTTTATTCATACCGTTGATGTATGCCTTGCCCCCGGAAGGTATCACAATTAAGGGTAGAGTAACGGATGAAACACTCAAAGAAGGCGTTCCCGGAGCTAATGTGACTGTGAAAGGCACGAGCATTGGGACAATCACAGACTTTGACGGTAACTTTACGATCGTCGCCCCAAGCAAAAAATCCGTATTGAACATTTCCTTTATCGGGTATGTAACCCAGGAGATCGTGGTCGGAGACAGGACAATCATCAATGTTTCCTTAAAAGAAGATGCACAGAACCTCGGTGAAGTGGAAGTTGTAGCTATCGCCTACGGTAATCAGGACAAGCGCATGCTTACCAGTGCCGTCTCCTCCATTGACAACAAAGAGTTGATCAAATCTCCGGCAACAAGTATCACGAACCTCCTCGCAGGAGCATTGCCGGGTGTATCTTCCGTACAGACTACCGGACAGCCTGGTAAAGATGCTGCTGCCATCTACGTACGTGGCGTCGGTTCATTAAATGATTCACAATCCAAGCCCTTGGTTTTAGTAGACGGAATAGAACGTGAGTTTTCACAAATCGACCCGAACGAAATCGAAAGTATTTCAGTATTGAAAGACGCCTCTTCCACCGCTGTATTCGGAGTAAGAGGTGCTAATGGCGTTGTATTGATCACCACCCGAAGAGGTAAAGCAGGCAAAACGCAGATTTCCGCCAGCACCAAACTGGGTCTGCAACAACCCATCTCACTGGTAGAGCAGACCGGAAGTTACGAGTTTGCACGCTTCTGGAATATGAAGCAGGAGATGGACCACGTTACGAATCCTAAGTTATACTTCACTCCGGAACAGGTAGAAGCCTATCGCACCGGCTCAGACCCCATCATGTATCCCAGTATGGACTGGAAGAAGTATATTTTTAATAATATCTATCTTCAAAGCCAGAACAACCTAAATATCTCCGGCGGTAGCGATAATGTACGATACTTCATCTCAGTAGGTTATACTTATCAGAACGGACTTCTGAAAGAACTTCCCGGACAAATGTACGACAATAACTATCGTTACAACCGCTATAACTACCGCGCCAATATCGATGCCAATCTGACCAAGACCACTTCGATGAAACTCGGTGTCGGTGGTGTTTTAGGTAAGATACAGGAACCGCGCAGCGTCGTTTCGGGTACAGGAGAAGACCAGAATCCTTGGGTAATCGCACAGATCTGGTCACATCCGTTTGCCGGACCGGGATTTATCAACGGAGTACGTACACTGATTCCTAAAGATATGGTTCCGCTGGGAGAAGTGATGCGTGACGGTATGTTCGTATTCTACGGACAAGGTTACAATCAAACGTATGACACGACATTGAATCTGGATTTGGACATCACACAGAAACTGGACTTTATCACTCCGGGACTGAGCGTTTCCGTGAAAGGTGCTTACGACAATAAATTCAAACTGGAAAAAGTACGTACGGGAGGCGCCATCGAAGCGCAGACTGTGTACTACAAATCATACTTTGACACCAACGGTACGATGTCACAGACCGATCCCGACTACGATAAATCACTTATCTATGTACCCAGCGGCAGCGATACTCCGCTCACTTACTCGGAAAGCAGCGGACGCGGACAGAACTGGTATCTGGAAGGACGTATCAACTATGACCGTACATTCGGCGACCACAGAATATCCGGTCTGTTCCTTTACAATCAGTCGCGTAACTATTATCCGGACAGCTACACTTATCTGCCCCGTAACTACGTAGGATTGGTAGGACGTGCTACTTATGCCTATCAAAGTAAATATCTGCTCGACGTAAACGTCGGCTACAACGGTTCGGAGAACTTTGCTCCGGGCAGCACACGTTTCGGTGTATTCCCTTCCTTCTCTGCCGGATGGATCGCAACTGCCGAGAAGTTTATGGAAAACCAGAAAATCGTAGACTACCTAAAACTCAGAGCATCCTGGGGACGTGTAGGTAACGACAAGGGAGTAGACTCACGCTTTATGTACATGCCTGCCGTATGGGGATCATCGGGCAGTTACAGCTTCGGTGTGGACAATCCGATTTCCCAATCGGCAGCAGCCATCTCACGTATGGGTAACCCGGCAGTAACCTGGGAAACAGCCGACAAGCAGAACTACGGTATTGATCTTAAGTTCTTCAACAGCCGCCTGTCCGCTACCTTCGACTACTTTATCGAACACCGCACAGGCATTCTGATCTCTCCGGAATCGACCCCAAGCATCATCGCAACTGCACTGCCTAACCTGAACATTGGTAAGGTAGACAACCACGGTTACGAAGTTTCTCTCGGCTGGCGCGATAAGATCGGAAAGGATTTCACCTATAATGTGGATGCCAACGTCTCTTTCGCACGCAACAAAATCCTCTATATGGACGAAGTGCCCAAGCAATTCTCTTATATGAACCAGACCGGTGGCTCTACCGGACGCCAGACCGGAGTATACAACTACATCCGTCTCTATCAGTACAGCGACTTCATCACCGGAGCCGACGGCGAACTGACCTTAAAGCCGGAACTGCCTCAGCCTTATCAGAAGGTATATCCGGGTGACGCCATGTACGCCGACCTCAACGGAGACCACATCGTGGACGGTAATGACAAGAGCGTAGCAGGTTATGCTACCCGTCCGGAATACGTTTTCGGCATGAACATGGGATTCGACTGGAAAGGATTCAATTTCACCATGCAATGGGTGGGTTCCAAGAACGTTAACAGAATGTATGACATCGAATACCGTATCCCTTATACGAATGCCGGAAAGCGTGGTTTGCTGACTTACTTCTACGACGGTTGCTGGACTCCGGAAAACCAACTGGGAGCTGTTTATCCACGTCCATCAGAAGAATCGGAAAGCTGGAACTCCGAACCCTCTACCCTCTGGTTGGTGGATGCTTCCTATCTCCGCTTGAAGAGCCTGAGCTTCGGTTATACCATCACCGGAAAGAAATTCCTGAAGAAACTGGGCCTCAGCTCACTCGGATTAAACTTCAGCGGCTACAACCTGCTGACCTTCTCACCGCTTAAATATCTTGATCCGGAAAGTGATCCTAACCGATTCGGAGATTATCCGCTGATCAAAGTATATAGCTTCGGTTTAAATCTTAACTTCTAAAAAACGACTGTATGAATAGAATAATAAAAGGACTCGGAATAGCATTGGGTTGCGTACTGATAGCCTCCTCCTGTTCTGAAATCAGCTTCGGGGATAAATTTCTGGGCGACCAGCCTGAGAGTTCCGGAGCGACTACCGAAGAAATGTTCTCTTCGAAAATAAATGCCGAAAAGGTGCTGACAAAAGCATATACCGGATTACCTTATGGGCTACCGACCGGCTCTGACTACAAATTGGGTGTGAACATACTTGAATCAATCACAGACTTATGTTACAGTTTCCGTGACAATATCAGTGATGGGCCTGTCAAGCTCTATTACAACGGAGCACTCAGTGCCAACAACGTCCCAAAGAATTCTGCTTACCGTTATGGAAGCAAGTCTGACTGGACCACCATCCGTTACGCTTGGTTATATATCGAGAACGTAGAGAAAGTGCCCGACATGACAGCCAGCGAGAAAAGTGAACGGATCGCGGAAGCCAAAGTTTTGATCTCCCTCTGCTATTTCGAAATGCTGAGATATGTAGGCGGTGTGACATGGCTGGACCACTATGTAGACGTAAACGAGACAATGAATTTCCCCCGTATCACTTTTGCCGAAACGGTAGAGAAGATCGTAGGATTGCTCAACGAAGCCATCAACTCCAATCTGGCCTGGAAAGCCGAGAAAGCAGATGACGGACGTATGACCCTGGCAGGAGCGATGGCATTAAAGTTCAAGGTATTGCAATGGGCAGCCAGTCCGACTTTCAACTCAAACACCAAATGGCATCCGGAAGCAGACGAATATACCTGTTACGGAAATTACAGCGACCAACGATGGAAAGATGCCGCCGAAGCAGGCGCAGCCTTTTTCACAGAATTACAAAAACGGCACGAATACGAACTGATTCAACCTACGGAAGAGACGCACCGGGCAAGACGTCTGGCCTATCGTCAGTCCTACTACAACCGCGGCGGAACAGAAATATTAATCTCTACCCGTCAAGGATATGGCTCCGATGTTCACAGCAGCTTTATCGGCCAACGTTATTACAGCGGCCCTACATTGAACTATGTAGATATGTTTCCGTGGGAAGACGGAACTGATTTTCCGGCAAATTTCGACTGGAAGTCACCCTCCAAGCAACCGTTCTTTACAAAAGGCGAAATGGTGCCCACCCGCGACCCACGTCTGTATGAAAATGTAGCTTGTCCCGGAGACACCTACTGCAACGGAACAACAGCTCCTGTTTATATCAACCATGCCGACTACAAAGACGGTAGCGGATTCCTGATCATGAAGTACATCTTACAGGAAAACAACGATCGCGAAGGTCCGGTACAATGGTCACACACCCGTCTGGCGGAAATCATGCTGGGATATGCGGAAGTACTCAACGAAGTCAACGGACGCCCTACCGACGAGGCTTACAAAATGGTAAACGATGTACGAAAGAGAGTAGGTCTGCCTGAACTTTCCAAGACAATGAATCACGATCAGTTCCTCGAAGCCGTACTGAGAGAAAGAGCACTCGAATTAGGATTTGAAGAAGTACGCTGGTTCGACCTCGTTCGCAGAGACCGTCAGAACGACTTCAAGAAGAAGTTGTACGGACTCAGAAGCAGAGGTAACGACCTGAACAATCCGACTGAGTTCACCTTCGAGAAGATCGAACTGGGAGACCATTACTGGGCTACCAACTGGGATACCAAGTGGTATCTGGCTCCGATTCCTCAGGAGGAAATCAACAAGCAATATGGAATGACCCAAAACCCGGGCTGGTAAATGACACGTTAACTAATATCGTTTGAACAATGAATAAAATAAATTATATATTAATCACTCTGCTCCTGGGAGGTTCGGTATCCCTGAATGCACAGACATCGAAAGCTGCTTCGGAAATGCAGCTGGCAGATACACTGAGCATCGGCTACCAGATGAACGTATCTTCCCGGACCAGCAGTTACTCTATCAACGGAGTCAATGCTTCCGCATTCGAAAAATCCCCGTACATAGATATCAGCAAAGCTTTGTATGGAAAAGTGGCAGGTCTGAATGTATATCAGGGTACAGGCTCGTCAGCCGATAACGTATCCACCCTCTCTATACACGGAAATGCCCCGCTAGTATTAATTGATGGTTTCCCACGTGATATCAGTGACATCACTTCGATGGAAATCGAATCATGCTACGTTCTGAAAGATGCGGCAGCCGCTGCTCTCTACGGTATGCGTGGTGCGAACGGAGTAGTACTGATTACGACTAAACGCGGAATAAGCAATGGTCTGAAGGTAAATGTGGACTATAATTTCGGTGTCAATACCCAATTCCGTTCTCCGGACTTCGCAGATGCCTATACGTATGCGAACGCTCTTAACACCGCATTAAGCGGAGACGGTCTGCCTGCACGCTACAATGCACAGGAACTGGATGCTTTCCGGACAGGAATCTATCCGTATGACTATCCGAATGTAGACTGGTGGAATGAAACGCTGAACAACACAGGATTGACCCACAACCTGAAAATGTCTTTCAGCGGAGGTAGTGACAAGTTCCGTTTTTACACGGTAGTTGACTATTACCGGGATCGCTCCATGTTGAAGAAAAACACGGAAGATACACGTTTCGACACTACTCCGACAGACACACGTCTGACCGTGCGTACCAATCTGGACGTAAAAGTGACGGAAAGTACATTGCTGAAAGCCGGCATTGTAGGCAGACTGAAAGAATTCAGAGGTACCCGCTATGGACGCAGCGCTATTTTCAACAAAATCTATGGCATTCCATCCGCTGCATTCCCCATTCGTTATGAGAATGGCATTTATGGAGGTAGTTCTGTGTACGGAACCGGTAATCCGGTAGCTCTGTTGAAAGACTACGGACACATCCGTAACGTATACGGAACATTACTCGCCGACCTGAGCATCCGTCAGGATTTAAGTGCGTTGACCAAAGGGCTGGCAGCCGAAGCATCCGTCTCTTTCGATAATATCGGAGGAATGAATGAAACCACCAATAAAGAGTATCGTTACATGAACAGCAATGCAAGTATCACCAGCGATGGTACACTGGTGACAACTCCTGCCATTTATGGTACAGACTCCGAAACACTGGGACATACACAACCTTTCGAAAGACTGATGCTACGCAGCGATTTCCAGGCAAAGGTGGATTATAACCGCACTTTTGGCAAACATCAGGTGGGAGGAGCATTGATTTATGATATGCAGTCTGTTGTCAAAAACGGCAGAAACAACTCTCAGAAGAATCAGTCTGTGCTGGTGAACGCCACATATACTTACGACAACCGTTACAGCCTCAATGCCGTATTCAACCGCTCGGGATCAGCTTACCTGCCCGACGGAGACAAATACTCGAACTATCCTGCCGTTTCTGCTGCATGGATCGTCTCCAACGAAGCATTTATGGAAAAGGTGACACCGATCAATCTCTTTAAGATTCGCGCCTCTTACGGTCTGTCCGGATGGGACGGCAATCTGAGCCACGAACTATGGCGTCAGTCTTATGGCAGCGGCGGTGCCGGTTATAACTTCGGAGTGAATGCCGGAGGACAGTTCGGTGGCAGTGAAGGCGATTTGCCGGTTATCGGCCTGGTAGCGGAAAAATCACAGAAAGCGACTTTCGGATTTGATCTCGCTGCTTTTGATAATCGTTTGAATGCAACAGTAGAAGGTTTCTACGAAAAACGTTCGGATATACTTGTGTCAGGTGCCAATTCTACTTCCGGTATTATCGGTATCACAGTAGGTCAGGTGAACGAAGGAATCTATAAATACAAAGGACTGGATGCTTCTTTGAGTTGGAATGATAAGATCGGTGATTTCCATTATGGCATTGGCGCAAGCATGTCATATCTGAACACAGAGGTAGTCAATGTAAATCAGGCATATCAGGAATACGACTACTTGTATACCAAGGGCAACCGTATCGGACAGATGTACGGCCTGGAAGCTATCGGCTTCTTCAACAGCCAGCAGGAAATCAACAACAGTCCGCAACAAACCTTCTCGGACGTAGCTCCCGGTGACGTGAAATACAAAGATCAGAACGGTGACAACCGCATCGACGAGAAAGACGTTGTGAAAATGTTCGGTTCATCTGTTCCACGCTTCTATTTCGGATTCAATCTGAACTTCTCATACAAGAGACTGGAGCTTTCCGCTGATTTCCAGGGAATGACCGGAGTCACTGTTTCATTGCTCAACAGTCCGCTTTATAGCCCACTTGTAAGCAATGGCAACATTTCGAATACATTCCTGAATGAAGAAATAAGCTGGACACCGGAGAATAAGACCAATGCAACCATGCCGAGACTGACTACTCAAGAAAACTTGAATAACTATCGCGCCAGCTCACTGTGGTACCGTGACGGTTCATTCCTGAAACTTCGTAACCTATTGGTAGCTTACACTTTCCCGAAATCGCAGACTCGCTTTGCCGACCTGAAAGTATTCGTACAAGGCACCAATCTGTTCTCATTAGACAATCTCCATTTTGCCGACCCGGAACAACTTGGCATCGCTTATCCGTCGACAAGAAGTTATTGGGCAGGTATCAAACTTAATTTTTAATGCAAAGTAACAAATGAACATTATGAGAACCAAATACATACTCTTAACCATTTTGTCTTCGTTGGTCTTTGCTTCGTGCAACTACCTTGACTTTGATGAAACGAACAACCTGAAGACAAAAGAAGACATGTACAAGTATTTCGGTACAAGCAAATCAATGCTTACCCACGTATACTCATACATGCCACAAGGCTACCAACTGTTTGCGACCTCCGGCGGAATTTTCACCGAAGACAGATATTCCATGCGCGACTGTGCCAGTGATGACGGCGAATTCGGAGCCTATGCAGATAATATCCAGAATACCAATAACGGTAACTGGTCGCCTATTAAAACTTATGACGATTCATGGACCCTGTATCGTGGTATACGTGCTGCCAACAGCTTTATAGCAGAGATTGCCCAAGTGGACTTCACACGCTACGAGCACGACGGACAATATACAAACTGGATGAAGCAGCTGAAATATTTCCCTTACGAAGCCAGAGTGCTGCGGGCACACTACTTCTTTGAACTGGCACGCCGCTACGGTGACATCGCCATGCCATTGGAAGTACTGACTGAAGAGGAAGCCAACACAATCGGCAAGACACCATTCAGCGAAGTTATCAGCTTCATTGTCAGTGAATGCGACGACGCTGCCAATAACTTGCCGGACAGCTATGTAAACGAACCGGGAGCGGAAATCGGCAGAGTGACCAAAGGCTTTGCAATGGCAGTAAAGTCAAAAGCACTGCTATATGCTGCCAGTAAGCTACATAATCCTTCTATGGATACCGAATTGTGGAAAAAGTCTGCCAAAGCAGCAATAGATATTATCAACACAGGGCTTTACTCTCTCGACCCCCAGGAGAGTGCCAACAACCTCGACTCAAAAGAAGTTGTACTGATGAGGATCAATGGTGATGACTCGGACTTCGAAATGTTTAATCTCCCGCTTCGCATGACTGCGGGAACACGCACTTCCAGTCTTATCCCATACAGCAATTACCCATCACAAAACCTTGTGGACGCATTCGAGACAGTCAACGGTTACAAAGTAACCCTAGAAAACACAGGATGGGTTTGCGAAGACCCTGCATTTGACCCGCAATCACCTTATGAGAATCGTGACAAACGTTTCTACCGCGCTATTCTTGCCAACGGAATGTCGTTTAAAGACTACACCATTGAAACCTTCAAAGGTGGCGCCGACGACGGAATCGTATCACAAGGCGGTTCACCGACAGGATACTTCCTGCGCAAGTACATTCAGGAAGCTACCAGCTTTGAACCGGGTAAAGAAGCTGTCAGCAAGCATCATTGGGTGATTTACCGCTATGCGGAAACATTACTAACGTATGCGGAATCTATGGTCAACGCTTTCAATGATGTCAATTACACAGATGAGACTTATAAGTATTCTGCTCTGTGGGCTATCAATGAAGTGAGAAAGAATGCCGATATGCCGTTGATTCCTTCCATGGGAAAAGAAGATTTCCTTGAACGCCTGTACAATGAATGGCGTGTAGAGTTTGCTTTCGAAGATCATCGTTTCTGGGATGTACGGAGATGGAAGATTGCCGATACTACCCAACGGGAACTATACGGAGTAAAGATCGAGAAGCAAGCGGACGGTACGTTCAACTTCTACAAGAACCTTTACGAAACCCGTAACTGGAGAGATTGCATGTATCTGTATCCGATCCCTCAAAGCGAACTATACAAGAATACAAACTTAAATCCTCAAAACACAGGATGGTAATTAATTGTCTAATCTAATATTTAAAAGATATATGAAAAAGTTATATAGCAACACGTTAATGCAACTGATTCTTGCACTGTGCACATTCAGTTTTGTAGCATGCCAGGAGTTTGACATCGACTCACAGCCGGAAGGTCCTCTCAATATCCAGATAGATGCTTTGGAGTCTTATACTGCTTTGGCAACTTCTCCAAGCAATGTAGTTTTCAACATCAGCTCCAACACTCCCTGGACGATTGAAAGCGACCAGCAGTGGTGCAAGCCGACTCCTTCGATGAGTGCAGCCAGTTCACTGGTGTCGGAGATTGTGGTGACAATGGAAAACAATACAGGAAAGAAAGCATTTTTAGTGATTGTTTTTCAAATGATTCGTAAACAATTGAAATCAATCAAAAATTAGCTTATTATTTATTATCGCAGAAGTGATTTGTATCTAATTTTTAATGAATGCAACCAGTTGTTGCTGCTTATGATAAAAACAGTAAATATAAGGAAAATTATATACTTATTTTTTACACAACTACAAAATATAATTATCAAATTTAGGAAAATCTTGTTTAAAAATACTATATATTGTAGTTAGTATAAACTGCTATATAATTCCTTAGTGTTATAGAGATGATAGGAGGAAAACTTATGCGTGATAATCATCTTCATACTTATTTTTCTTACGACTCGGAAGCAACATTTCAGGATTATTTGGAACATTACAATGGCGAAATTGTGACGACTGAACATCTGGATTTATCTAATCCCTATCCGTATGATGCAGGCTCTCCTCACGATGATATTCCTGATTATGAGTCTTATTCTAGAAAAATAGCTGCTCTCAATCGGAAATATGGAAATCGAATCAAAAAAGGAATTGAGATTGGCTATTACAGACCACGAAAGAAAGATATTTTAGCTTTCTTAGAAAATAAAAATTATGATTTAAAACTGTTGTCTGTTCACCATAATGGAAAGTTCGATTACTTAGAAGAACCTGCTTTACAATCTGATAAAATGAAGGTGATTCCAATTTATTTTAAAGAAATGGAAGAAGCTATTGAAAGTATTCCAGCTGATGTTTTGGCTCATTTTGACTATGGTTTTCGCAAGTTTAATGTGACAGTTGAAGAACTAAAAAACTTTGAACCTCAACTTCGTGCCCTCTTTCAGAAAATGATAGAGCACAACTTGGCTTTTGAACTGAATTGCAAGTCAATGTATCTCTATGACCATGAAGATATTTATATTTATGCTCTGTCTTTGGTGAAAGAACTAGGTGGAACGAAATACTCTGTTGGGTCTGATGCCCATACGTTAGAACATTTTCGCTTGAATTTCGACCGAATCCAGCAAATCCTAACAGAATTTGACATAGACGAAGGAATGTTGCTATAAAAAAGGGGTTAGAACAAAAAGTTCTTAACCTCCCATTATATTTGTTTTAGATTACAAGGTGTAGTAGTTGTCGGATATGGAAACATCATAACAAATATTCATATTCTCTGATAATTAAACCATTTTCAAACTCAAAAATATCACAGGATAGTTGACCAAAATCATTTTTGAGAATAGTAACAATCCAATTTTCGTCTGTTGAAAAGGTATGTAAACAGGAAAATTGAATGGTGTTATGATGATAGGCTTGCTGAATCTTCAGAAGATAATCGTCTATTCCATGAATGGTTGAAACTTCTTGCCCGTGCAATTCCCAGATAACTTCAGGATGTAAAAAATTTTGGTAAGTTTCCCAGTCTCTTTGATTTTCT
>OHAS01002078.1_pt1 | contig 14995 bp, 13 predicted proteins | sample 1577131 | NCBI WGS metagenome assembly OHAS01 (sample SAMEA3541566, study PRJEB24748) | human gut metagenome | biome: human gut; feature: human-associated habitat; material: faeces | place: China | collected 2012 | reverse complement strand
GCGGAAATGTCGCCGCACGACGATTGGCTCGTTGGTTCCGAATTCGGTGTAGATCCGTCTGCGTGGTCGAGCAGATGGGAAGAAAAGGCGTGAAGAAGGGAAGGGGGTGCCGACGTGACAAGGGGGCGCGTGAAAGAAAACGGGACAAGACGGTATCCGACCGAATGGTTTCGGGACGAATCGGGGTATACGACGCTTGGGGCCGCTTGCGCGATTCTGGCGGCTTGCTCGCTCGCGTTTTTCTGCGCGTGGTTCTCGCGCAGCTATTCAAGAGCGGCAGGGGTTCAGGCGGTTGCCGACGCTGCCGCCCTTGCGGCGGAAAACGAAGTGGCCGAGTTCGTTATAGCCGTACGCGTGGCTGATGCGACATTGCTGAGCATGTCGTTGACGGGGCTTACGCTTGTTGGCGTCGGCACGATCTGCTGCTGCGTTCCGCCTGCCGCTTCGGCGGGGAAAACCCTGATAGACACCGGAACTCGAATTCTCGAGAAACGCGACGACGTTGCCGAAACCGCCAGAAAGACGCTCTCGGCAATGCAGGATGCATTGCCTGCCGCCGCTCTTCTTCAGGCGGAGACCCTTGTGCAAGAAAACGCCGAAGAGCTTGGAGGCAACGCGGTGGCGTATGCGGAGCTTGTTCCTTCGACGGGGGAGGAGATATCCATAGGGGATGTTCAGTCCGCTCGTTTAGCCGCCGAGGAGGCGCAGGATAAAAGCGACCAGATTACCGAAGCGGCCCAAAAGGCGTCAGAGGCGCAAGATCGTGCTGACGAGGCCTTGAACGAAGGCTATCTGCACGATTGCGGAAACGCTCCGGGGTATTGCATGTACGAGCGGGCGGATAAGCTCGCAATGCTCCCGTCGTCTGAGAACCCGATGTTTCACAGCGTTAATACGTGGTCGTTCTCCGTCGCTCTTGAAAGAGCCAAGGCATACTACCGCTTCAGGTCCGTGCATGAAGCGCCCGAAGGGGAAAGCCTGGAGGAACAGGCGAAAAGCGCGCTGAGAGTTCGATTCTACGAATTCGCTTCCGCGGAGCTGGACAAGGGATATGTGCGCGAAGGGGAGGGAAGTGCACCCGATATCGAGCTTCCCTTATTGCCGTCGAATACGTCGGAGATGAAGGAAACCAGCCTTTATACCGAAGTCGCATATCCGGTTGCAAACGGGGATCTTCACGCTTGGAGCGGTTGTCCCGAAGCGGCGGGGTCTAGCGGCCTGGGCTCTCTTGCCCAGCAGGATGAAGGTTTGTACGGGGTGTGTCCGACATGCGACTTCGACGCGGTCTCGCTTGGGAAAGTTGCAGCCGCATCGACGTCGATAGAAAACGGCTTCGAATACCACTACGAAAAGGTAGCGAAAGCTGCTCGGGATTACGAAGAGGCGGCGGGAGAGGCTTTCGTCGCGGAGCATGAGGCTAAGGAAGGAGCGCAGGGAGTTTTTGACAAGATATCAGAGGCTCTTGGAGAGCTTGCGGGAAGCAGGATAGAGGCGTATCCGCCTGGAAGATTCGGCGCTTTAGCGGCGATTGTGTTCGATGCCGAAAAGGAAGGCGATGTTCCCTTCGTTTCCGTCGTGCAGCAGACGGGCTCGTTCGCTGCCGTCTCTGCGGCGGTTCTTGCCGAAGACCAGGAAGAAGACGTGCTTTCATCTCTTCTTGACGGCATTGCGGATGAAGTGGGCCCTCCTTTGTCGGACGCTGCTCCTGCGGTGCTGTCGCTTTGGAATTCTATGCTCGAGGCATACGCGGCAGGTACTGACGGATTGCTCGGCGCCGTGGAGAAGCTCATTGACAGCATTCCGCTCATCGGATCAACGGGCTTGGGTACGTGGGCGTCCGGCGCCTTGAAGGACGGAATCGAATCTGCAGGGCTTGAGCCCGCCAATACATCGTCGGCGAAACCGTTTGTCTCGAATACCGTCCATGTCGCGCAGCAGGGGGATGGGGTCATCGCCCAGGCTATTCTTGCCGCAAAAGGAGGATGAGGCGGTTCTTGCCTAGTGGCAGCGTCTTTTCTACGCGTGATTCGCGAAAAGGGGATGTTCGGATGGGCTTGGAGCGGTAGGCGGAGCGTCTTCGAAGATTGGGGGAGGCATGATGTCAGTGGGCTGTTTGGCGCATGCACATGAACAGGCTTTGGTGGCGCAGGTGGCGGGGAAAATGCGGAGGCATCGGTGGCGTTGTCGCGGTCAAATGGCCGTCGAGTGCGCTTTTGTCTTTCCGGTTGTGGCTGTTATTGCGTTCATTGTGGCGAACGCTCTGGTGTTTGCGGGGGATTGTGCGGCTTTCGACCAGATTGTGCGTGAGGCGGTTTGCATGCAGGCCGATGACGGGCGGGAAGACTCGGGAGCCGCTGAAGTCAGGGCGCGCGTCGTAGAGCGCCTGAATAAAGACCACATTGAAGTGAGTGTTGTGGCCGAAAGCGGAGCTATGGGACATATCCGGTATAGGGCAACGGCATCGTACAGGCCTCCGTTTCTATCGGGGGCGACGGTGTTCGGGGCGCGAGTTCCGGCTTTGACGCACGAAATCGGTTTTACGGTGAGTCCGTATAGAAAAGGAGTGGTGGTGTGATGACTCGTAACAAGGAATCGATGCTGGATTGTCAGAGGGGTTTCGCAATCCTGACGGGCTTGTTTGAGCGGATGAGGGGGCTGAAAGATCCGGCGCTTCGGGCGGGAACGACGGTCGTTCTTGCGCCCTGCCGCGACATCCACACTGTGGGCATGGCCGAGGCTGTCGATGTCGCCTTCGTCGATAAGGGAGGGATCGTCGTGGGCGTTCATCGAAGCGTTCCTCCCGGGAGGCGCTTGAGGTGCATTCGCGCGAAGCTGACAATCGAAAGGGCGTCAAGGCCAGGAAAATGGTACGAAATAGGTGATAGGGCGCTTGCCCTTCCGTCATCGGAGTCTTTAGAACAGGGGTTGAAAGGAGAAGACCATGAAAATATGTCCGACCTGTAGCGCCCGTTGTTTTGATGATATGGAGCTTTGCTACGGGTGTCTTCATGATTTCAGCAAGCATTTCGCCGCTGCAGCGGCGAACGGCCAGGCCGCTGCAGCAGCAAGCGACCAGAAAGGCTCGCTTCTCGAACGAGATCGGGATACCGAGCAAGACTTGGATATAGAGGAGTGCCTCGAATTCGATTGCGCGCCTGACCGAAGAGCGAGAACCGAGAAGCCATGCGACGATTCGGGTCGTCTGCTGGATGGACGCGCGCTGCCGTCTCCACTGGAGGAGCGCGTCAAAGGCGGGGAAGATTCGATCGGCGAATCGGTGGGGGAGACCGCAGGACTAGTAGGGGAAGAGAAAAGGGAAGTAACGATAAGGATAGAACTGGATCCTGGCAAGGCATGCTCGAGCCGCAACGCGGAAATGAGTTGCGGGTTTTTACGACATGCCGTGGGAATCCCCATGCTGACCGTCGTCGGGAAAACCGACGAGGAAAGCGAACGGATTGCGCGAGGCGGCGTCGCGAAAAACGAGGATGGTGTCGCTATTGTTGAGGCAAGCGACGGTCGAGAGGCGGATCTCGTTTCGTTCGAAGGGTGTTCTGGCGAGGGCGGCCCTGCATCGGGGCAAGAGCGTGCTGCATGCTGCGTCACTATTTCTATCGCATAGTCTTTCGGAATTGTTCCTGGGTGCCGTCCTTCGTTTCGGAGCCCCCCGTTTTCCCTTCGCTTTCGGCGCCGCACCTTCAGCGGTTCCTGCAAGATGGTGTCGTATTAAGGATTCATTAAAAGTTACCCTAGGCTTTCTTTTCTTCCGATGAAGTGGTACAGTGTCGCATTGTTACCTTCGTCTTACATTAGGAAGTGAAAGAAACATGGGAATTGCTGCCGCGAGAAATGCCATTTTCTCCCTGCGCGCCTCAAAGCCGAGGTTTCGTGCGGATGCGGAATCGAAAGAGGCGTCTGGTCCGGTTTCTCGGCGCCCAGAAGCATCTGCGGACGTTTTGGATCTTTCCTCCGAGCGGGGCGAAGAACGGGCTGTTGGGCGCAAGGCGGCGTCTTTGCTGCCGCTCGCATTCGTGGGTGCGGGCAATAAGGCCCGAATCGAGAAGGTGTGCGGAAGCGAGCAAATGCATCACCACCTGGAAAACCTTGGCTTTGTCGAGGGTGCTTTCGTAAAGGTTGTGAGCGAGACGGCGGGAAACCTCATCGTCGAGGTTAAAGGGGCGCAGATCGCCTTGGACCGTCATGTTGCGCTGAAGATAAAGATGTCTCTCTAGCGCGGAGGGGCTGCGTTTGACGAGTCGGGAATCGACGATTACCGAGAGCGATTGTTTTTCACGGAAGCGGACGCGCTGCGTTTGTTTGAGGCGCGAAGGTGCTTTGGATGCGGTTGGTAGAAGGGTTGCATGAGCGGCCCGCGCGAAAAGAAGGGAACGAAGATGGAGCAGGGACAGACGATGACGTTGCGCGACGTGCCGGTTGGCGAACGCGCCCGTGTGAAGAAGCTTTCGGGGGAAGGCGCCATCAAACGCCACATCATGGATATGGGAATCACGAAGGGCGTTGAAGTCTTCGTTCGAAAGGTTGCTCCGCTGGGCGATCCGCTGGAGGTCACCGTGCGGGGGTATGAGTTGTCGCTTCGGAAAAGCGAGGCGGAGAACGTGCTTGTAGAGCGTATCGCGTAGAGGACGTATCGCATAGCGTTTTCGCTTTCGGGTTTATTGGCGGATGCGTATTTCGAAGAAAGCACATTCGCCGACCCGCTAGCCACGGATGTGGCATTTTTTCAAGACATAAGTTAGCTAAGAGCAACTTAAAGAAAGGGACAAGGCATGCAGATACGAATAGCGCTTGCGGGCAATCCCAATTGCGGCAAGACCACCATGTTCAACGCTTTGACGGGGTCGGCTCAGTATGTCGGCAATTGGCCGGGTGTAACGGTAGAGAAGAAGGAAGGGTATTGCAAGGGCGACAAAAGCATCGTCATCACCGACCTGCCCGGCGTGTACTCCCTCTCTCCGTACTCTCCCGAGGAAATAGTGAGTAGGGATTACCTGATTGAGGAACGCCCCGATGTCATTGTCAATCTGGTGGATGCAACGAACCTTGAACGCAACCTGTATTTGACCACGCAGATAGTCAACCTGGGCTTGCCCGTTGTCGTCGCCCTGAACATGTCTGATCTTGTGAAGAAAAACGGCGATGTCGTCTATCCAGAGAAGCTTTCCGAACAGCTTGGATGTCCTGTTGTGGAAACGAGTGCGCTGAAAAACGAAGGTTTGGAGCACTTAGTCGACGTCGCCGTTTCCCTTGCAAAGGAGAAGCGGCCTGCGACCCCGTCCTTCTCCTTTGATGCAGAAGTAGAGAATGCTCTGGGCGAAATCGAGGAATGCATCGGGGAGTTCTCTCCCAAGCATTTGCTTCGTTGGAATGCCATCAAGGTTTTCGAGGGAGAAGAGCGAACGATCGATGCGTTTTCGCTTCCGCCCGATGCGCTCGATCGCGTTTCGAAGGTCAGAACTCTTGCCGAAGAGCATTTCGACGATGATGCGGAAAGCATCATGACCTCGGAGCGCTACGACGCCATAGCTCATATTGTCGACGGCGCCCTGAAGAAATCTGCGAAAGGTATGACGCTGACGCAGAAGATCGATCGCGTGGTTACAAACCGTTGGCTCGGATTGCCCATTTTCGTTCTGGTGATGACGCTTGTGTATTACCTTGCCGTATCCGTGGGAGGCGGTGTTGTAACCGATTGGGCCAATGACGGCATTTCGGGTGATGGATGGCTTTATACGGGCGGCGCCGCATACGAAGAGGCGGTCGCCTCGTGGGAGGAAAGCATCGCGGAGGCCGAGGCGGCTGGTGACGACGCCCTTGTCGACCAGCTGTCGGAGGAAGAGCCTGACCCTTCGGCATTCGGTTTGTGGATTCCCGGCTTAACGCCGATCGTTTCGGGTGCGCTCGAGTCCATAGGGTGCGCAGCCTGGCTGCAAAGCCTTGTCGTTGACGGCATCGTGGCCGGTGTCGGCGCTGTTATTGGCTTCATCCCCCAGATGGTCATTCTCTTCGTGATGCTGTCCTTCCTCGAGGGGTGCGGTTACATGGCGCGCGTCGCCTTCATTATGGATCGCATTTTCCGCAAATTCGGACTTTCCGGCAAAAGCTTTATCCCCATGCTTATCGCATCGGGCTGCGGTGTTCCCGCCGTCATGGCCACCAAGACCATTGAAAACGAGAAAGACCGCCGTATGACCATCATGACCACCACGATGATTCCATGCGGCGCGAAGCTTCCCATCATCGCTCTTGTCTTCGGTGCTTTGGCCGGTCAGGTTTCTGATGACGTGTGGTGGGTCGCGCCGATGTTCTACTTCATGGGCGTCGCCGCCATCATCATCTCGGGAATCATGCTGCGCAAGACGAGGATGTTTGCTGGAGAGGCGACCCCGTTCATCATGGAGTTGCCCCAGTATCATCTTCCTACGGTTCGCTCGGTATTGATGGCCATGTGGGAGCGTGTCCGCAGCTACATCATCAAAGCCGGTACGATCATCTTCCTGTCCACGATTGTCATTTGGTTCCTGATGAATTTCGGCTTCTACGAGGGTTCTTTCACCCTGCTCGATTCCGAGATGGACGATTACATCCAGTACAGCTTCATGGCGATGCTTGGAAGCATTCTGGCTCCGCTTTTCGCGCCTCTCGGATTCGGCGATTGGCAATCCGTTGCCACGTCGGTCACGGGGCTTGTCGCTAAAGAGAACGTTGTCGCTACGGTGGGCATCATCACCAGCCTCGGGGACGCGGGCGAGGCTGATCCTGGCATGTGGGAGGCGTTCGGCGCCATGATGGGCGGCAGCGCCCCGGCGATTATGGCGTTCTGCGCGTTCAACCTGCTGTGCGCTCCGTGCTTTGCCGCCATCGGCACCATTCGTCGCCAGATGGCGTCTGCCAAATGGACCTGGTTCGCCATCGGGTACATGACCGTGTTCGCGTATGCTGTTGCTCTGATGATTTATCAGTTCGGGATGTTCTTCTCCACGGGCAGCTTTACCGTCGCTACGGCATTCGCTGTAATTGTTCTGGCGGGCATGTTGTTCCAGATTTTCAGGCCCATGCCGCGCTTCGAGGATAAGCGCCAGAAGAACGACCGCCTTGTTTTCGCTTATGGAAAGGAGCAGTGAACCTCGTGAACGTGTCTACCGCTTTGGTTCTAGCCGTCGTTATTGCGTGCGTGTGTCTTTCCATCCGTTCCTTTCGCAAGAAAGGCATGTGCGGATGTAAAGAGCACTGTTCAGGCTCGTGCGGATCGGGTTCGTGCTCGGCATGCGCCTCCGCTTCGTATTCGGCGTCTTCTTCCGAATCGTGTCCCGCGCACTCCATGGTCGAGGCCATGAAGCGCGACGTGGAGGGCGACTCGAAGATCTTGTCGTAGATTTCAGACGAACCGTTTCGGTTCGCCCGCGATTCGGATTCGTTCGGAGCAATTTTGCGATGCGCGCTTTGTCTGCGCAGCCGGTTCGCAATTCGTGAGCCCGCCTCCCGTCTATTGGGAAGCGGGCTTTTTCGTGCAATGTGATATGGTGTAGCGAACGAACCGTGTACCGATCCTGAGAGCGAGGCCCCCAATGTCTGAAGCGAAAACGATGACCGTCTTGGAGTCTCGTAGTGAAACGCTGAGCCATTCGCTTGAGGATTACCTCGAGGCCATGGTCGATTTGACGGAGGCGACAGGCTCTTCCGTTCGCGCCGTCGACGCAGCCGATCCTGCTTTCCAGGATCCCACCAAGCCCGTTGGCGCTTTCTTCACCGAGGAAGAGGCTGCCAAGCTCATGGAGGAAACCGGCAACAAGTATGTTGAGGATGCTGGCCGTGGCTGGCGCTGGGTTGTCGCTTCTCCCGCACCGGTTCGTATCGTCGAGCTTCCGCTGATCAACAACCTCGTCGAGGCTGGCATGTGCGTCATCTCCACCGGTGGCGGCGGCATCCCCGTCATCGAGGAGGACGGCGGCTACAAGGGCGTTCCTGCCGTTATCGACAAGGACCGCTCCGCTGCACTGCTCGCTGGCGAAGCTAACGCTGACATGCTGGTCATCCTGACCGCTGTCGATCGCGTCTGCATCAACTTCAACAAGCCTGATCAGCAGGAACTTGCTTCCATGACGATCGCTGAGGCTGAGAAGTACATGGAGGAAGGCCAGTTCGCCAAGGGTTCCATGCTGCCCAAGGTTGAGGCATGCCTCTCCTTCGTCAAGGCTAACCCGAACGGCAAGGCCCTGATCACCTCTCTCGAGCGTGCTAAGGAAGCTCTTGCTGGTGAGACTGGTACGGTTATCACCGCTTAAGTCTTCTTCGGATTTTTGTTCTTTCTTATCTGCCGAGGGCATTGTGCCCTCGGCAGATTCTTGGATGGCGTATTTTGCTGTCTACACGAGCTTTTTCAGGTAGGGGTGCCTGGCGGGTTCGTTGAATCAGTTGGGTATGGTGACACCGACTGATCGAGATTCAATGCATCAGGGGTGACTGCAGAGAATCTCGATTCCATGGGATGTAGTAGGGGTGCTCGTCTCATGGGTATGCGCACTTGCATGCATATTCATACGCGCTTCGTCTAAACGAGGCTCGTTAGCCCATTTGAAAGGGACAACATGGCTGACAAAGTTAAAAAGAAGAAGGACCCTATTAGCTCCTTCAGTATCCTCCTTATTTTGCTGGTCGTTCTTGCCGTCGCTTCTTGGATCGCGGCAGCGGCCACTGGTGGCGTCGTTACCGGCGCATCTCTTTCTAACATTCTGACTGCTCCCATTTATGGTTTTGCAGGCGCTCCTGAGGGTATCGTCGAAAACTCCGTCAATCCCGAAACGTTTCCGGGTGGCGCTCTCGAAGTCTGCTTCTTCGTCATGATTCTGGGCGGTTTCTTGGGCGTTATGACCAAGACCGGTGCGCTTGATAACGGCATCGGAGTGCTCGTCAAGAAGCTTCATGGCAACGAGCTTGTTCTTATTCCGATTCTGATGATCCTGTTTTCGATCGGCGGTACGACGTACGGTATGTGCGAGGAGACCGTTCCGTTCTACGTTCTGCTTGCTGCCACGATGTATGCGGCCGGCTTTGACGTCATGGTAGGATCCGCTGTGGTTCTGCTCGGCGCAGGATGCGGTGTTATCGGTTCTACCGTCAATCCGTTTGCGGTCGGTGCTGCCGTTTCTTCTCTTATCGATGCGGGCATTGAGGTCAACCAGGGTATCATCATTGCTCTCGGAGCTATTCTCTGGGTTGTTACCACGGCGATTTCCATCATCTACGTTATGAAGTACGCGGCGAAAGTCAAAAAAGACCGCGGTTCCACGATTCTCTCTCTGCAGGAGCAGGCTGACGAGAAGGCTCACTTTGGCAAGGACGGCGATGCTCAGGGTGAGATCACGCTGACCGGTCGTCAGAAGGGCGCGCTTGTCGTTTTTGCAATCGCCTTTATCATCATGGTTATCAGCTTTATTCCTTGGGAGGACTTTGGCATCAACGTCTTCACCGGATGGTCCGCCGTCGTTACGGGTCTTCCCTTGGGTCAGTGGTACTTCATCGAGGCTGCGTGCTGGTTCTTCGTGCTGGCTATCATCATTGCCGTTGTCGGCGGATTGTCTGAATCCGAAACCGTCAAGGCGTTCATCGACGGTTGCGCTGACATGATGAGCGTTGTCATGATCATTGCTTTGGCCCGCGGCGTTTCCATCCTTATGGCCGAAACCGGAATGTCTGACTGGATTCTGCTGAATGCGTCCAACGCGCTCCAGGGTGTATCCGCAATTGTTTTTGCGCCGGTCTCTTGGCTGCTGTACGTCGTTCTGTCTTTCCTGATTCCCTCCAGCTCCGGCATGGCTACTGTTTCTATGCCCATCATGGGCCCCTTGGCTGCTAACCTTGGTTTCTCCGTCGAGACTATGGTTATGATTTTCAGCTCCGCCAATGGCTTGGTGAATCTGTTCACTCCTACATGCGGAGCCATCATGGGTGGTCTTGCAATTGCAAAGGTTCAGTATGGAACGTGGCTTAAATGGGTCTGGAAGCTTCTGGTCATTCTGGCCGTTGTCTGCCTGGTTGTGGTCACGACCGCTATGATGATCCTGTAAGCAAGTCATTTTCCGGACTTCAAAGAAGCAACCTTCGGGTTGCTTCTTTTTTTGCCTGGATTCAGGTTTTGGGGCTATAGTCCGATTTTCCTATGGGGGCATAAGAGGCCCAGCGGACAAGATGGTGGGAAAGCTTTGGGCAACGGGTGGTCTTTCGGCGGAAAGGCGCAAGCGTGCTCGCAGGACGGGCAGCAGACGGAGGGAGCAATTTTGCAAACGGGAGCTGATCGGCTTGGCATTCGTTTTGTGTAAGAAACAAGAGAAGCCCTTTTGTCCCATAGCCCTATAGAGCTGGATTCTCCCTGAGAATGCGTTGCATAAAAAAAGCTGCCAATGGCAGCTTTTTTAATTCGATGGTGGGCGATGAGGGATTTGAACCCCCGACCTTGTGCTTGTAAGGCACCTGCGCTCCCGCTGCGCCAATCGCCCGTGAGTAAGAAGTATCCCACATTATTGAGGAAATGTCACGAGAAAAGTTTGCGAGAACTCAAGGCTCGATGCATTCCAATGTGCTCGCTTGCAGGCGGGAGCAAAGTTGCAGCACGGTTGCCGTAGCGCCGTCGTGTCTCTCAACTTCGCCCGTGTGGATTTCTAGCATCTAGGACTCTTCCTGATTTGCAGAAAGGATAAGAGATGGGCTGAGATGAGTGAAGAGCTTGGCAGAAAACGCAGGGTAGCTGGTAAGAAGCAAAGGGCTGCGCTGGCGGAGAAAGTGAAGCACGGGCGTTCATCATGATGTCTGCAAGTCGAAGGCAATCGCATCGGCCGCAGTACACGAGGTGAACAACAGGAGGTTCCATGCGTCGGAAAGCGAATCTAATTGCGGGAGCCGTATGCGGCGCGCTATGCGTCTCAAGTGTGCTCGCCTACGGCGCAGAGGTGCAGAACTCGTTTGAGAAAGAGCGCGCCGAGGTTCTTGAGCGCTATGGGGGCGAACAAGTCGAGGTGTGCGTGGCCACGGAGGATATAGAGGTCGGAGACGTTTTGGGAAGCGCCAATACAGAGAAGCGTCTCTGGCTGGGGGAGCTGCTTCCAGAGGATGCTGTGTTTAGCATCGAGGATATGCAGGGCAAGCCCGTATCAAGCCCGATATACCAAGGGGAAGTGATCACGGCGCGACGTTTCGAGAAGAGCGAACATGTGGCCCTCCAAGTTCCTGATGGACTATGTGCGGTGAGCGTGCCAGCTAAATCCGTTTCGGCAGTGGGAGGCTCGGTCGAAGCGGGCTCTTACGTGGATGTGTATGCCGTATCGGGGGCAGCAACCGACTGTATTGCGTCAGGTGTTCTCGTCTTGTCCACAAGCTCCACGGAAGAGCAGTCGAAATCGGACGAGGATATTGCGTGGGTGACGCTTGCCGTAGAACCTGATCTTGTCAAAGAGGTCATCACTGCGGCGCAGAAAAGCGAGCTGTACTTCGTGCTTCCCGCTGACGACGAAGTGAGCGCCAACCGGGCAGAGGCAGACGACGAGCGGGTGAAAACGGATGGAGAGCAGGTTGGGGCGGATGCCGACCGAAGCGAAACGGACAGTGAGCAAAGCGAATCGAGCGTCGAGCGAAGCGAATCGGGTGTTGACCAAAGTGGGTCGGACGGAGGAGAGACCAAGACGGGAGTAGGGCATACGGAGGGGAAAACAACGGAGGACGGTGAGCAATGACGAAGCGAGTGCTGCTTTGCGCGGACGGTCAATCGCTGGCCAATCCGACGCTTCTGGGGCTTGATGACGAGCAACTTGATTCCATTCCCTGGCTCGCTTGCGTCTCGTCCGCCGAATCGTGCAGGAGAACCGCGCATGCGACAAGTTCTCTCGAGGAACTCTGGGTTGTGTCTTGCGACGACATGGACCCAATCAATATTGCGGCTGCGCTGAAGAGGGACGATCCCGGAAAGCGGGTCTATCTCGTCTCTTTCGGAAATAACGGCTCTCTTGCGAGTAGGGCTGCCGCTGCGAAGCTCGATGGCGTGTTAAATGAGCTGTTGTTCGTGAAGCGCTACGAACAGGTGAAACGGGTCTGCGGCATTCAGGGAAAAACGTTGAGCCTGCAAAGCAACGAGGGGCTTTCCGGGCAGGGGGCAAAGGGCGCGAAGGAGAAGGGTTGTCTCCAAGAGGAATGTGGCGTCTCTCCTGCGCGCGTGGCAACTGAGCCGCAAACCCTGCGCGACCCTTTGACGAGATCCCCGATTTCGGCAAAGGAGCCGAAGGCAACTACGATTGCGGTTGTGTCGGGTAGCGGCGGGTCTGGGAAAAGCACCATAGCGGCGGTCCTTTCGCTCCTTTCGAGGAATGCAGGCTTGTCAACCGCGGTTCTCGATGCTGACCTGCAGTTCGGCGATATGGACTACCTACTTGGCGTTCAAGAGCCGATTCGCATAGAGGACATTGCGGAAGATGGAGGAAGGCTGCAAAACCTTGCGGGTCAGGGCGCAAAGGAGAGGCCGGCTCTTGTTGCGGCGCCAAGGAGAATCGAGACGTCGGAAGTCGTTGTCTCGGAGGTTCCGAGAATACTCGAAACGCTGAAGAGCATGTTCGATGTCGTGATCGTCAACACCGGCGCATTCTGGTCGGACTCTCAGGCCATGGTTCTCGAATCGGCGGATTCGGTCGTGTTCGTCATGGACGCTCGTCCGTCCTCGTTGCGCGCAACCGCTCATGCCATGGAGCTGTGTGTGCGCTTGGGGGTTGCCACGACGGGTTTCACTTTTGTGGTGAACAAGCATGAGAAAACGAGCTTGCTTTCAGCAGTTGATGTCGCATGCGCGCTTCATGGGGTAAAAGCGTCCGAGGCTCCTTATGGAGGGCGCGATGTGGATGAGCTGCTTGGTGCTGGATATCCCGAAGAACTGATTGCTTCGAAGAATTCGTTCGTCGAGGCGATGGCGGATTTGCTGGAGGACCTTCTTCCCGACAAGAAGAGGGAAGTGGTTGGGAGAGGGAGAAGAACAAGGAAGAAGCGGTCATTTTTCTTGAGAGGAGGACGGCCATGACGCTTATGGAGCGTGTGAAAGTTGCGGAGGCGGAATGCGGAAGCATCGCTTCGGTTAGCAGGGATGCGTGGATGCTTGATGAGCTGAAAGACGAAGTCGGCGCCGTTATTCCGGGAGATGTCCTGGCCTCGCTTTCTGTTGAGAATCCTAAGCGTGCGCGAAGCGAGCTAAGGAGGGCGGTCCAGAGCATATACGCCCGGCCGAAATGGGCATCGCGTCCATCCGATACAAAAGACCGCATATTCTCCGATTTGGTCGATGTTGTTTTCGGGCTGGGTCCGCTGCAGTCGCTCGTGGAAGACGAATCGGTGACCGAGATCATGGTGAACGGAACGAAATCGATATTCATCGAACGCGAAGGAAGAATAGAGCCATGCGGGCCGCTTTTTTCGAACCCTGCTCAGCTCAGAGCGCTTATCGACAGGATTCTTGCTCCGCTTGGCAGACGCGTTGACGAGAGCAGCCCCATGGTCGATGCCCGCCTTCCGAACGGTCACCGCGTGAACATCGTCATTCCGCCGATAGCGCTCGATGGTCCGACGATTACTATTCGCAAATTCACCGACAAGGTCATGTCTCTTGAGGAGATGGAGAGCAAAGGGTCCTTCGATGAAAGGGTGAGTCTTTTGTTCGTCTGGGCAGTGAAAGCGCGCAAGAACATCGCCGTGTGCGGAGGAACAGGCAGCGGCAAGACGACGCTTCTGAATGCGCTGTCGTGCATCATCGCAAAAGAGGAGCGAATTGTCACGATTGAGGATTCGGCTGAATTGCGGTTCACCGAGCATCCTCATGTCGTGAGGCTCGAATCGCGCGCTCGCAACGCAGAGGGGGTCGGAGAAGTTTCCATTCGAGATCTTGTGCGCAATGCGCTTCGAATGAGGCCGGACAGAATCATCGTGGGGGAATGCCGGGGCGCGGAAGCCCTCGATATGCTCCAGGCCATGAATACGGGTCACGACGGTTCTCTTACCACCCTTCATGCCAATTCGCCGAAGGACATGATTATGCGCTTGGTGACGATGGTCCGTTACGGGGTCGACCTGCCTGTGGACGTTATCGAACGCAATATAGCATCCGCAATTGACCTGGTGATTCAGGTGGCTCGATACAAAGACGGCAGGCGCTTTGTAAGCGAAATATCCGTTATCGAGCAGGATGGGCTCGAGCTGTGCGCAACGCGGCCTCTTTTCGAACGCAGCGGTCTTGATGCGTGCGGCACGTGGCACGCGTTGCCTGCATGGGTGGAAGAGTCGGTTGCTCAGGGGCTCGTAAAGGAAAGCGAGGTGAAGCGATGGAGGCAAGCGCCATGTTGCTCGTAGGGTGCACATCGGGTTTTTTCTGCGCTGCCCTTTTGGGGAAAGGGGACTGCGGACAAAAAGTTGGACCGCAGGGTTCGGGCAAGGAGGCCCGCATGTACGACAGGGAGACGGTAGAGCTGGCCCTTCTCGCGTTGGAGGAGGGCATGACCCAGAAGGAGGCCGCCGAACTGTGCGGCGCGTCCAGGAGCGCGGTGAAGCATTGGGCGGCCGGGCGCCTGCCGCACGACCGCCCGGCGGGGCGCCCCGGGCGCCAAGGCGCTAGAATGGTCCCCGAGAAAGCGCGGAAGGAGGCGCCGGTGAACGGTTCGGAGAGGGCGGCGTTCGAGGCCGCCATGACCGAGAACATGCTGCTGAGGGCGGTGTTGGACGACCTAAAAGAGGCCGGCTCGCACCCGGGTTCGATATCGAACAGGAGAAAGTGCGAGCTGGGCGAGAGATTGCGCGCGGCGACAGGCCTGCCCCTCCGCGAGATCACCGCTTTCTTGAGGATATCGAAGAGCTCCTATGAGTACCACCGGGCCCGGCTGGGGCGGGACCGCGACGCGGCGACGAGGCCGCTGGTGCGCGACGCCTTCGGCGCGGTGCGCCGCAGGGGCTACCGGGC
>OHAS01002067.1_pt1 | contig 15077 bp, 14 predicted proteins | sample 1577131 | NCBI WGS metagenome assembly OHAS01 (sample SAMEA3541566, study PRJEB24748) | human gut metagenome | biome: human gut; feature: human-associated habitat; material: faeces | place: China | collected 2012 | reverse complement strand
TTTGCAGAGATTATTTTGACGACTCCTGTATCAGGTATTTCTCTATCCGGCACAGGTCGGAAAACTGAGCTTCCTGCTTGTGCGCCATGCCCTTGGCCAGGTCGCCGGAATAGCGCGCTACGGCGGGCAGAACGCCCCGCATGGCCATCTCAAGCAGGGTGTTGGCTTCGATGGCGGATACCTTGCAGTAGTTCTCCAGATGGATCTCGTACCGGGCGCGCATCTCCGTCTCGGTGAGGATGGCGTGCCTGGTGAAAAGATCGATGTTCTTTTTGTCAATGTAGGCGGGCATGCAGTCCACCGTGTCCCGCAGATTGGCAAGTCCCCGGCGCTTGGCCTCCTGCACCCACGACTCATCGTAGCCGTTGCCGTTGAAGATAATGCGCTGGTGGGCGGTGAAGGTGTCGTGCAGCAGGGTTTGCAGCGCGGACTGGAAGTCGTCGGCCTTCTCCAGAATGTCGGCGAACTGGCTCAGCTCCTCTGCCATGATGGTGTTCAGCACCACGTTGGGGCTGGCGATGGACTGGCTGGAGCCCAGCATGCGGAATTCAAACTTGTTGCCGGTGAAGGCCAGGGGAGAGGTGCGGTTGCGGTCGGTGGTGTCCTGGGGGATCTCCGGCAGGGTGTCCACACCGATGGTGAGCTTTTTCTTGGTGATGTCCACGTACGCCGTACCCTGAATGATGGAGTCCAGAATGGCGGTCAGCTCATCGCCCAGGAAGATGGAGATGATAGCCGGGGGCGCTTCGTTGCCGCCCAGACGGTGATCGTTGCCGGGATAGGACACGCAGCAGCGCAGCATCTCCTGATACTCGTCCACGCCCTTGATAAACGCCGCCAGAAACAGCAGGAACTGGGCGTTCTGGCTGGGGGTGCTGCCGGGCTTCAGCAGATTCTCGCCGGTATCGGTGGCCAGCGACCAGTTGTCGTGCTTGCCGCTGCCGTTGACGCCCGCAAAGGGCTTTTCATGCAGCAGGCACACAAGCCCGTGGCGGGCAGCCACCTTTTTCAGCAGCTCCATGGTCAGCTGGTTCTTGTCGCAGGCGGAGTTGGCATCGGAGTAGATGGGTGCGATCTCGTGCTGGGCGGGAGCCACCTCGTTGTGCTCCGTCTTAGCAAGCACGCCCAGCTTCCACAGCTCCTGATCCAGCTCCCGCATGAACGCGGCCACACGGGGCTTGATGGCGCCATAGTAGTGGTCGTCCAGCTCCTGACCCTTGGAGGGACGGGCGCCGAACAGCGTGCGGCCGCACAGCTTCAGATCCTCCCGCTGGCGGTACATTTTTTCATCGATGAGGAAGTATTCCTGCTCAGGACCTACCTGCGGCGTAACGTGCTGCGCCTCGGTGTTTCCGAAAAGGCGCAGGATACGGATGCACTCCTTATCCAGCACGCGCATGGAGCGCAGCAGCGGCGTTTTCTTGTCCAGCGTCTGCCCGCTGTAGGAGCAGAAGATGGTGGGGATATACAGCGTCTCATCCTTGACGAAGGCGTAGGACGTGGGATCCCACGCGGTGTAGCCGCGAGCCTCGAACGTGGCGCGCAGGCCGCCGGAGGGGAAGGAGGAGGCATCCGCCTCACCTTTGCTCAGCTCCTTGGCGCTCAGCTCCATGACCACGCCGTCCTTGCCGTCGCGGGTGATGAAGCTGTCGTGCTTTTCGGCGGTGAAGCCAGTCATGGGCTGGAACCAGTGGGTGTAGTGGGTGGCGCCCTTTTCCAGCGCCCAGTCCTTCATGGCGTTGGCGATCTCCCCGGCGGTGGAACGATCCAGCGGTGTTCCCTGTGCCAGGCACTGCTGCCACTTCTGATAGATGTCGGCGGGCAGGCGCTGCTGCATCTGCTGCTCACCAAATACCATCTGGCCGAACAGCGCGGGAACATTCGTGATCTTTTCACACATGCGGGATCATTCCTTTCAGATTCAGATACGCGGCATAGCCGCGGGGATAACGGGTCTTACATAAACAGCTGCATGACCTGCGGTGTCACATAGCATTCCATCACGGCGGCGACCACCAGCAGCGGCAGCACCAGCAGGCATATCACACGCAGGAGGTTCAGCATCAGGGGCTTCATGACGCCCTTTTCATTTTTGCGGATGTAATGGTTGATGTTCTGGCACAGGCACAGACCGGCGGCCAGACTCAGCACCAGCGCGGGCAGCTCGAAAATGCCGTGGGGCAGGATACCGGCGGCGAACAGGAGCCACTGACCCTGCATCATGGCGGCCAGCATGCCGATAATGGCGGCGTTCAGCCCCAGCGACAGGGCGGGGAGGTATAGAAACGGGATGAAGCCGTACAGCGCGGAGAGCACCATGGCGCGGACATTGCTGCCCAGCAGCGCCAGCACGCTGAAGCTGCCGTCCTCCTGTACGATGCCGGAGCTGTCGATCATGTCGTTGAAGTAGGACATGACGGTCACGGGGATATCCGGGAACAGGCGGCCTGCGATATAGGCCAGCACGGTCAGCACCAGAAAGGCGATGGCGGTCATGCCCACGAAGCGGCCGTACTCCTGCCGCCAGAAGTCGCCGATGGCGCGGAGTTGGTTTTTCATGCCAGCTTCTCCAGACCAGCGCGGAGACGGCGCAGCGTCTCATCCCGGCCGAGGATGCGGCAGATCTCCACAGCGCCGCCGGGCGTCACCAGCTTGCCGGCGGCGGCGATGCGCACCGGCCACATCAGTGTGGCGTTTTTCACGCCCAGCTGCTCGGCCAGCGCGATCAGACCGTCGTGGATGGCCTCGTCCGTCCATGCGGGCAGATTCTCCAGCATGGGGATGGCGGCCTCCAGCATGGCCTTGCAGACCTCCGGGTTCGTCTTGGACTTCTTGTTGGTGAAGAATTCCACGTCGTACTCCGGGCAGACGTCGAAGAAGTCCACCTTCTCCGGGATATCGGTGAGATGCTCGCAGCGCGCCTGCAGCAGCGCGGCGATGGCCGCCACGTCGAAGTCGCCCTTGACGCTCTGGCGGATGTACGGCTCCGCGGCCTTGGCAAAGTCCTCCGGGGACATGGCGCGCAGGTACACGGCGTTGAAATGATCCAGCTTTGCCCGGTCGAAAATAGCCGGGGACTTGGAAATGCCTGTCAGGTCAAATGCCTTTACAAGCTCGTCGAGAGAAAAGACCTCCTGTTCCGCCAGCTCGCCCCTGGGCGACCAGCCCAGCAGCGCCACATAGTTGAGGATGGCGTCGGTGAGATAGCCCTCCGCCTTCAGATCCTCGTAGCTGGGATCGCCGTGGCGCTTGGACATCTTGTTCTGCGCGTCCCGCATGACGGGGGAGCAGTGGACGTAGGTGGGCACCTCCCAGCCGAAAGCGTGGTACAGCAGATCGTACTTGGGCGCGGAGGACAGATACTCGCTGCCCCGCACCACATGGGTGATGCCCATCAGGTGATCGTCAATAACGTTGGCGAAGTTGTAGGTGGGCAGACCGTCCCGCTTCAGCAGCACCTGATCGTCCAGCGTGCTGTTTTCCACGGTGATGTCGCCAAACACGGCGTCGTGGAACGTGGTGGTGCCCTCCTTGGGGATGCGCTGGCGGATGACGTAAGGCTCGCCCGCCTCCACGCGGCGCAGAGCGTCTTCCAGCGGCAGGTCGCGGCAGGGATCGTCGGCGCGGTCAAAGTCGCCGGTGTCCTCCTCGGAGGCGCACTTCTCGCAGAAGCAGTAGTACGCGCCGCCTTTTTCCACCAGCAGGCGGGCGTATTTGCCGTAGGTGTCCCGGCGCTCCGACTGGATGTACGGCGCCACGGGGCCGCCCACATCGGGACCCTCGTCGTGGGTCAGATGGCACTCGGCCATGGTGCGGTAGATGACGTCGGTAGCGCCCTCCACCAGCCGCCCCTGGTCGGTATCCTCGATGCGGAGGATAAACGTGCCGCCGTGAGAGCGGGCGATGAGCCAGGTGTACAGCGCGGTGCGCAGGTTGCCGATGTGCATGTAGCCGGTGGGGGAGGGGGCAAAGCGGGTACGCACCTTGCCGGTGGGGATCTTTTCCTCCATGGCGGTGAAATAAGCGGCGTCAGACATAAGGTAGACCTCCGTATGAAGATATGAATAGGAGATACAAAAATACTAATATATTATATTGAATTTCCCGGAAAAGTCAATGCTTTCGGCCGGAAGGCTGCTCCGACTTTTGCGAAAGGCGGAGATGCCTCTCATGATATGGGTGAGCACTCTCTCAAGACGGAAAAGAACCGCCCGCAGGCGGTTCTTTTTTGCATATAGGATTTACAGGATCATGACGCCGGCCTTGGCGCAGGCGTCCAGCGTCTCCTTGTCCCACAGGCTGGCCTGCACCTCGCCGATGTGGCAGGTGCCGATCATCAGCATGCACAGGCGGCTCTGGCCGATACCGCCGCCGATGGTCAGGGGCAGCTCGCCCGCCAGCAGCATCTTGTGGAAGGGCAGCTCGCGGCGGTCATCGCAGCCGCGCTTGTGCAGCTGGTAGTCCATGGAGACCTCGTCCACGCGGATGCCCATGGAGGAGATCTCGAAGGAGCGATCCAGCACGGGGTTATACATGAGGATGTCGCCGTTCAGCGCCCAGTCGTCGTAGTCGGGGGCGCGGCCGTCGTGGGGCTTGCCGCTGCGGTGCAGGTCATCGCCGATCTGCATCAGGAATACCGTGTGGTGCTCCTTGCAGATGGCGTCCTCGCGCTGCTTGGGCGTGTAGTCAGGCCAGCGATCCTCCAGCTCCTGGGTGGTGACGAAATACACCTCCCGATCCAGCACGGTGTGCAGGCTGGGGAAGGCAATCTGCAAAGCGTCGTTTGTCTCCACCACGGCGCCCACGATGGCGCGGACGGTCTGCTCCAGGAAGTCCACCGTGCGGTCACGGCGCTCGATGACCTTTTCCCAGTCCCACTGATCCACATAGATGGAGTGGAGGTTGTCCACCTCCTCGTCGCGGCGGATGGCGTTCATATCGGTGAACAGACCCTTGCCGGGCTTGAAGTCGTAGCGCTTCAGCGCCAGACGCTTCCACTTGGCCAGAGAATGCACCACCTGCCCCTGTGCGCCCACATCGGGGATATCGAAGGACACAGGGCGCTCCACGCCGTTGAGGTTATCGTTCAGACCCGAATTCTCATCCACAAACAGGGGAGCGGAAACGCGCCGCAGATTCAGCGCCTGCCCCAGATTCACTTGGAAATTGCTCTTGATGAACTCGATTGCGCGCTGCATCTCATAGGTAGACAGCGGCGTTTTGTACCCAGCAGGGATCGTCACTTTGCTCATGCGTGAAACACCTCTCTCATAAAAAATATGCTGCCATTATAGGCGCTGCCGCGCCAAAATGCAAGTGGGATAACCGCAAAATTTCACAATAAATGCATAGTGCGTTTGTGTGTTTTATCAGAAGGAGGATGCTTTTCTCATTCGCCCCAGCGCCTGAGCTTCGGCAGCATCTGGCTGAAATAGGCTCTGGCCTGTTCGGGAGGGAATTGCTCGTTGGACATGTGGCTGGCAAGAAATGACCCATTGCGGCATCTGTTATGGAATATGCCTTACAATACCTGGGCGGAATAGGGAACGACGGCAGGCGGCACGGCATCGTCCGACAGGCGCTTTTCCATCCACACCACATCGTACCATGTGCCGAACTTATAGCCGCAGCGGTGGAAGGTGCCCGCAACGGCGTAGCCGAGCCGCGTGTGGAAGTCGATGCTGGCGCGGCTCAGGTGCGGGTCGTCAGCCCCGGTGGGGGCGGCGATGCAGGCGTACAGCACCTGCACATGCTGGGCGCGGGAGGCGTCCTCCAGCGCATGATACAGCCGGGTGCCCAGACCACCGCGGCGGCAGTCCTGCCGCAGGTAGATGCTCGTCTCCGCCGCCCATGCGTAAGCGGCGCGGCTGCCCAGCTGCCCGGTGTAGGCGTAGCCCAGGATCTCGCCGTCACGTTCCAGCACCAGATAGGGGTGGGTGCGCAGCGTCGCCTCGATGCGCTGGCGGAAGTCCGACAGCGCAGGCACTTCATATTCAAATGTAATGGCAGTATCGGTGACGTAGGGCGCGTAGATCGCCAGCAGCGCCGGAGCATCATCGGGAGTCGCGGGGCGGATGTGTATCATAAACGACACCTTCTTTCGCCGCTGATTATAAGTGAAAGCGGCTGGCGTGGCAATGCGCAAATGGTACAAAAAAATTTTCCGCTGCCAGAAAAAAATTCTTCCCAAAAACCGATGGATATGGTATACTTGCGACAATTAAAAATTGGAAGCAGGCCGCGGCCTGCCGCTGTTTTCACAGGTGAAAGCAGAAAATCTGAACACGAGGGAAGGAAGTGAGGAGCTTGGACGAATTGCTGCGTATGGAGCATATCAGCAAGCGTTTCGGCAGTTTCTACGCCAACAAGGACATCACGCTGACCGTCAATCGCGGCGAGGTGCTGACGCTGCTGGGCGAGAACGGCGCGGGAAAGTCCACGCTGATGAACATTCTGATCGGCCTGTATCAGCCTACGGAGGGCAAGATCTTTCTGGAGGGCAAAGAGGTTCGTATCGAATCACCCAGCCAGGCGGTGAAGCTGGGTATCGGCATGGTGCATCAGCACTTTATGCTGGTGGAGGCCATGACCGTATTCGACAACATCATCCTGGGCGATAAGCACGCCAAGGGGCTGTTCATCGACCGGGCGGCGCGCCGGAAGGAGATCAAGGAGCTGTCCGCCAAGTACGGCCTGGACGTGCAGCTGGACAAGCTCATCACGGAGATCTCCGTGGGCGAGCAGCAGCGCACCGAGATTCTCAAGGCGTTGTATCACGGGGCGGAGCTGCTGGTTCTGGACGAGCCGTCCGCCGCGCTGACCGACATTGAGGTGGAGGGTCTGTTCGCCATCATGCGCAAGTTGATCGGTGAGGGCAAGAGCATCATCTTCATCAGCCACAAGATGCGCGAGGTGCTGCACATCTCCGACCGCATCACTGTGCTGCGGCTGGGTGAGGTGGTGGGCACGGTGAACCGTGCCGACACCGACGGGCAGAAGCTGGCCAACATGATGATCGGCAAGGAGCTGAGCGAGTCCCAGTACGAGAAGAAGGACGCCTCCGGCGCAGAGGTGGTGGCGGAGCTGTCCCATGTGGACTATGACAAGGAGCACAAGCACAGCGGCGTCAATGATATGTCCCTGAAGATCCACCGGGGCGAGATCGTGGGCATCGCCGGTGTGGACGGCAACGGCCAGACGCAGCTGGCGCAGCTGATCACCGGCGTGATCGCGCCGCAGAGCGGCAGTATCTATCTGAAGGACAAGCAGGTGGCGGTCTTTGACCCCAATGCATTTATCACCGATAATGTGTCCCACGTCCCGGAGGACAGAAACGCGCAGGGACTGATCGGCGACATGTCCATTGCGGAGAATCTGGTGCTGAAGGCAACGGATCAGCCGCAGTTCAGCAAGGGGCACGGCCTGCTGCTGAACAAGCCCGCTATCCACGAGTACGCGGAGGAGATGGTGAAAAAGTACGATGTGCGCTGCACGTCCACGGAGCAGACTGTCCGCAGTCTGTCCGGCGGCAACCAGCAGAAGGTCATTCTGGCGCGCGAGCTGGAGTCCCAGCCGTCCCTGCTGGTCATGTTCAAGCCCTGTTACCCTGCCGTTTCGATATTCAATAAACATTTTTCGAGATAACGGCTTCGTCCACGAGCAGATGATCGCCGCCCGCCAGCGCGGTGTGGGCATTCTGCTCATCAGCGCGGACTTCGACGAGATACTGGAGATGTCCGACCGCATCCTTGTGTGCTTTGAGGGGCAGATCATGGGCGAGTATTCCGGCAAGAATCCGCCCATCGAGGAGATCAGCCTCGCCATGACGGGCAAATGAGAGGAGGAGCTGTTATATGGAAAAACTGAGACGTTCCCTTGGCAGCTTCGTCGTTGCGCTGCTGTCTATTCTGTTGGCCTTCATCGTTGGCGGCGTCATCATGGCGGCGCTGGGCGCCGACCCCTTCGCCGCGGTGAAGTACCTGTTTCAGGGCGCCTTCGGCTCCAAGGCCAATATCGGCACTACCCTGACCAAGGCCACGCCCCTGATGTTCACCTCCCTGTGCGCCTGCTTTGCCTATAAGTGCGGCGTGTTCAATCTGGGCGGTGAGGGTCAGTTCCTGATGGGCTCCATCGCCGCATTCGTTACGGCGTACTTTTCCGGCATCACCGGCTTTTTCGGCGTGGTGCTGGCGCTGCTGGCCGGTACGCTGGCCGGCGGTATCTGGGGCATGATCCCTGGCCTGCTGAAGATCGGCCGCGGCCAGAACGAGATGATCATCTCCATCATGCTGAACTATGTGGCCACGCTGTTCATGGGCGTGCTGTATACCAGCTGGGTGCGCGATGCCAGCGTGCCCCAGACCCCGGCGGTGGACGAGCTGGTGCGCCTGCCCCGTGTGATCACGGGCATGCGCTTTACTTGGGGCTTTGTGATCGCCGTGGTGGTGGGTCTGGTGCTGTACTATGTGCTGTTCTGGACCAGCGGCGGCTTCAAGCTGCGGGCGGTGGGCTACAACATGACGGCCAGCCGCTTCAACGGCATCCATGTGAAGCGCTGCATGCTGACCAGCTTCATTGTCTCCGGCGCTATCGCCGGTCTGGGCGGCGGCGCTGAGCTGCTGGGCACCCAGTTCCGGCTCATCAACGGCTTTGGCGCGGGCTATGGCTTCGACGGTGTGGCTATGGCGCTGATCGGTCAGCTGCACCCCATTGCGACCATGGTGGTGGCGCTGTTCTTCGCTGTGCTGCGGGTGGGCTCCACCACCATGCAGGCGGCCACCGGCGTTCCCACCAGCGTGTCCGACATCATTCAGGCGCTGGTCATCGTGTTCTCGGTGGCGGGTATGGCGATGACAAAGCTGCCGGAGTTCAATGCATGGAAGGAACGTGTGTTTGCGAAGAGAAAGGCGGGTGACAAGTAATGGATTGGATCTCCAGCTTGCTTCTGGCTACGGTTCGTCTGGCCATTCCGCTGCTGCTCATCTCGCTGGCGGAGCTGTACGGTCAGCGCGCCGGTATGGTGAACATCGGTCTGGAGGGCCTGGCCGCCATCGGTGCGCTGGTGGGCTTCCTGACCTGCTACATCACCGGCTCCAACTGGATCGGCCTGCTGTGCGGCGCACTGGCGGGTCTGGTGGTGAACATGATCTACGCCTTCTCCACGGTGACACTGTGCGCCGACCATACGGTGTACGGCATGGCCATCAACATATTCGCTCCGGCGCTGGCGTCGTTTATCTACCGCATTTACTTCGGCACCGGCTCCGACCTGAAGCAGATCACCACCATGGCCAGCATCGGCATCCCCGGCCTGAAGGACATCCCTGTCATCGGCCCGCTGCTGTTTGACCAGAGCCCCATGGTCTATCTGACCATCCTGCTGGTGGTGTTCACCTCTGTTTTCTTCAACCGCACACGTGCGGGTCTGAGCTATAAATCCGTGGGCGAGCATCCACAGGCCGCCGCCACGCTGGGCATCAACGTCATTGGCGTGAAGTATCTGGCCTGCATGATCTGCGGTGCGCTGGCCGGTATGGGCGGCGCGTATCTGACCACCTGCTATTCCAGCACCTACACCGACGGTATCGTGGCCGGACGCGGTTTTATCGCGCTGGCGGCGGTGATCTTCGGCCGCTGGAGCGCCGGCGGCATCCTGCTGGCCTGCCTGTTCTTCGGCTTCTGCGATGCGCTGCAGATCCGTTTGCAGGTGTCCGGCATCGCCATTCCGTACCAGTTCTTCCAGATGATCCCCTATGTGGCCACGGTGATCGTGCTTTCCGTTATCGGCACGAAGCAGGCCGGGCCCAAGGCCAACGGACAACCCTACCGCAAGGAACAGCGGTAACACAACGGTAATAGCGCCCTTGGGCGTTGTTATAGAACGAAAAGCAAGATACAAACATAAGGAGGAAAATTATGAAAAAGTTTCTTGCACTGCTGCTGGCGTTTGCCATGACGCTGGCTCTTGTCGCCTGCGGCGAGAAGAAGGACGACAAAAAGACCGACGGTGACGGCGCTGCTGATGGTGAGAAGACCTATAAGGTCGCCATGATCTGCGACTCCAGCATCAACGACGGCGGTTGGGGCGCTGCCTGCTACAACGCCATGATCAAGGCTGCCGAGGCCAAGGGCTGGGAGACTGAGGTCACCGACTCCATCTCTCAGGATCAGTACTATGATTCCATCGCCGCTTTCTGCGCGCTGGGCTATGACATGATCTACGCCCCCGGCAACCAGTACACCGACGCGGTGCTGCAGGCTGCTGAGGAGTATCCCGACATCGCCTTCGCTCTGCTGAACGGCGCTGAGTCCACCCCCGCCAAGGCTGTCAACGGCAACGTCAGCTCCCTGCTGCCCAACGCGCAGCAGATCGGCTGGATCGCCGGTGCTCTGGCCGGCCTGATGACCGAGTCCGGTAAGCTGGGCTTCATCGGCGGCATGGAGCTGGATACCACCAAGGGCAAGATCGCCGGCTTCGAGGAAGCTGCCAAGTACGTTGGCGAGCAGGAGGGCAAGACCGTTGAGCTGCTGGCCGTTCCCTATGCCAACTCCTTCAGCGACGCTCCCAAGGGCAAGGAGTTTGCCACTGAGCTGATCTCCCAGGGCGCTGACGTGTTCTTCGGCGATGCTTCCGCCGTGGACTCCGGTGCTCGTGAGGCCATCGACGCCGCCAACGAGAAGGCCGGCGCCATCAAGATCTACGATATCGGCCAGCCCGCCGACATTCTGGGTCAGAACCCCTGCATCATCTGCTCTCAGGTCACCGATAACGCCGCTATGATCGAGGTCTGCATGGACGCTGTTGTGGCCGGCACCTTCGGCGGCAACACCGTGTTCGGCACGCTGGAGAACGGCGCCCTGTCCGCCGGTGCCATCAACACCGAGCTGGTTTCCGCTGAGATCGTTGAGAAGTACAACGCCTATCTGGAGCAGATGAAGGCCGGCACCTTCATGAAGTAAGTCCCCTGTTGTATGTACGCACAAAAGCCCGCAGGCATTGCCTGCGGGCTTTTAGCTTGTCCCAAAACCCACTCCTGTCATTCCGAGGAGCACCCCAAGGGTACTTGCTTCACAGGGTGAAGCGACGTGGGAACCCGTACTCCTTTTTGCAAGGGAAAACGGATTCCCACGCCGATGACGTGGTCGCCGGTTCGGAATGACAGGAAAACGGGGCGGCGATTCCACCGCCCCGTCTTGCAGCTATGCGGCGTTGTCGTTGCCGCTGTTCTTCTTCCGGCTGCGGATGAAGGGTATCAGTTGTTTTCTGAACCGGCGCAGTTTTGCGGTTACTCCTTGATGGCTTCCAGGAGCAGCAGGAAAAGTCCCAGCGCCGTCAGGATCATTCCGGCTATGGTGAAAAATTCCCCGACGCCCAGCAATGCGCTCCCGGCGATTACAAGAGCTAAGTAAAATGTGAGCTTTGCTTTCATAAGATTATTTCCTCTCGGTTTCAGACTGCTTCCTGTTCCTGCCGCCCGGTGGAGCGGCTCCTGACGCAATATTAGCATATCATACAACGTATAACACGTCAACAAATACTTTCTTGTTAAAAATAGTGTAAAAAATAGCGGCGGCCTTCCGGCTGCCGCTGGTTTGTTGGCGTAGGGGACGGCGTCCCCTACGGGCGGGGCGATGTGGGCATCGCCCCCTACGGAATGACAGAAAACGGGGCGGACAGAGTTGTCCGCCCCTACAAAAGGACTGTCAAAGGACGCCGCTGAGGATATCCTCCGCCACGGCGCGGCGGGTGACGCAGCGATCCATGGCCTGCTTTTCTATATAGCGGTGCGCGTCCTGCTCCGTCATGCCCCGCTGGTCGATGAGCTGCCATTTGGCGCGGTTCACCAGCCGTATCTCCGCCATTTTCTCCTCGATGGTGGCGGTTTTCTGCTCCATGCGCCGCAGGCGCTCCCGCGTGCCGCACAGCAGCTGAAGCGATTGCAGCAGCAGCGGCGGGGAGGTGGGCTTTTGCAGCAGCAGGATTCCCTGGGGCGACAGGCGGGCGGACAGGTCGGGGTAGTGCTCCGCCTTGACCAGCAGCAGCACGCCGGCGCTGCTCTTGTCGATGATGTGCAGCGCCAGCTTTGTGCCGAACTCATCCGGCAGGGGCGCGCTGATGATGACGATGTCGAAGGGGCGCTCCAGCAGCACACGCCGCGCCTCCGCCACGCTGGAGGCGGCGCACAGCGGCGCGTAGCGATCCTCCGGCAGCAGCTCCCGGAGGGACGTATGGAATTTGGCCGCGGCGGATACCACCAGCACACTGTAGGTGCTCCGGCTGTCGTCCATGTTCGTCCCTCCTTTCGCGGCAGGTAATGGTCAGCGGGTGTATGGCTCAATGATGCTGCGGGGCAGGCACTGGGCGATGAAATCGCTGCCTGCGGCTGCGGTTTTGGCGTCCTCCAGCGTCTCCGGCAGGGTGTGGAACTGCGCTCTCACGGAGGCGGGCGCGGTGTAGAAGTTCACATTGGCGGCGTCGGGCAGCACCAACCGGCGGTTTATGCCGTCCAGCCCCGCCCGGATCAGCAGCGTGAAGGCCAGATACGGGCTGCACAGCGGGTCGGGAGAGCGCAGCTCCGCCCGGCGGTACTCGCCCTGCGCGGCGGGGATGCGGATCAGCTGGGAGCGGTTCTCGCTGGACCAGGAGATATACCGCGGCGCTTTGCTGCTGCCGAAGCGGTGGTAGGACTCCTCCCGCGTGTTCAGGAACACGGTCATCTCCGCCACATGGCTGAGGATACCGGCGATGATGCGGGGCATCACGTCCTCCCCGTCCCGGCTCCTGGCGGAGATGTTGATGTGCATGCCGTTGCCGGGCTTGTCGGCCAGCGGCTTGGGGGAGAAGTCGGCGGCAAGGCCGTTGCGCACCGCCACGGAGTTCACCACCGCGCGGAAGGTCACGGCGTTGTCGGCGGCGGTGAGGGGGTCGGAGTAGCGGAAGTCGATCTCGTTCTGACCGGGTCCCTGCTCGTGGTGGGAGCACTCCGGGCGGATGCCCATCTGCTCCAGCGTCAGGCAGATCTCCCGGCGGACGTTTTCACCCTTGTCCTCCGGGGCAATGTCCATGTACCCGGCGTTGTCGTAGGGGATGCGGGTGGGCTCGCCGTTGTCGTCCCGGTGGAAGAGGTAGAACTCCATCTCCGTGCCGAAGGAGAAGGAGATGCCCATCCGCTCGGCGTCCGCCACGGCCTGACGCAGCAGAGCGCGGCAGTCGGCATCGAAGGCGGCGCCGTTGGGACGCAGCACATGGCAGAACATCCGCGCCACCCGCCCGTGGTCAGGCCGCCAGGGGAGCATGCAGAGCGTGCCGGTGTCCGGGTGCAGGAACAGGTCGGAGTGTACCTCATCGCCGAAGCCCGGCACAGCAGAGGCATCGAAGGCGATGCCGTAGGCCAGCGCCCGCTCCAGCTCGTCCGGCAGGATGGAGATATTCTTCTGACTGCCAAAGATGTCGCAGAAGGCCAGACGCAGGAATTTGATGTCCTCCTCCGCCACATACTGCCTGATCTCGTCCGCTGTGTATTTCATAGTGATACCGCCTTTCTAATTGGCTACATACATCTGCTGGTAGGGGTTGCTGCTGCCCGGTGTGACCACGGTGTAGGGATCGCGCAGAAGCGCGTCCGCGTCCCGGCCGAACAGCCGGGCGTATTCCTGCACATAGGGTCGGATCTCCGCCATGTCCTCCGCGGTGGCGCTGTGCAGCGCCACCTGATCGGGGAAGCGGATGTTGGACACGTCGCCGCGGAACACCATCTTGCCGCCGTGCATCCCCGTGCAGGGGAAGAAGTGCACCACAGGCCGCCCGTCGGTGTGCAGCCCCAGCACCAGTATCAGGCCGCCGGCCTGATACTCGCCCAGAAAGCTGCCGGCGCGCCCGCCGATGACGATCACCGGCTTGTGCTGCTTGTACGCCTTCATGTGGATGCCGGCTCGGTAGCCCGCATTGTCGCGGATGTAGATCTCGCCGCCCCGCATGGCGTAGCCCGCCGCATCACCGGCGCTGCCGTTGATGACGATGCGCCCGGCGTTCATGGTGTCGCCCACGGCGTCCTGGGCGTTGCCGTTGACGGTGATGGAGCCGCCGCCCAGATATGCGCCCAGCGCGTTGCCGGGTACGCCGTCAATGACCAGCGTCTTGCCGCTCATGCCGGCGGCAATGAACCGCTGCCCCTGACAGGCGCAGATGCGGCACTCCTTCCCGGCGCGGCGTATGGTTTCGTTCAATTGGGAGAAGGAAAGCTCCCGCGCTTCTATGAAGTCCATATTGTACCACTCCTTTCGTGGCTTTTCCACGCATATTTCGTATAAATATCGTTTTTTGACGCTTTTTTATTCACCGGCGTGGGCAACGCCCAGGATCTCCAGCTCCTTGTCCGTCAGGTGGATGCCCCGCAGCATCACCCGGTTGCCCCGCAGAGCTTCAATGGAGTTGATGCCCATGCCGCCCATCATCTCCTTGATCTCGTGCTTCCACGCCGTGACCAGATTCACCAGCCGCTCCGCGCTCTGCTGGGGATCCAGCCGCTTGACCAGATCGGGACGCTGGGTGGCGATGCCCCAGCAGCACCGGCCTGTCTGACAGGAGCGGCACAGGTGGCAGCCCATGGCCAGCAGCGCGGCGGTGGCGATGTAGCAGGCGTCCGCGCCCAGGGCGATGGCCTTGACCACATCGGCGGAGGAGCGAATGCTGCCGCCCACGATCAGGGACACGTTGTTCCGGATACCCTCATCCCGCAGCCGCTGATCCACGGCGGCCAGCGCCAGCTCCACGGGGATGCCCACGTTGTCGCGGATGCGGGTGGGAGCCGCGCCTGTGCCGCCCCGGAAGCCGTCGATGGCGATGATGTCCGCGCCGCTGCGGGCGATACCGCTGGCGATGGCGGCGATGTTGTGGACGGCGGCTACCTTGACGATGATGGGCTTTTTGTACTGGGTGGCCTCCTTCAGGGAGTAGACCAGCTGGCGCAGATCCTCGATGGAGTAGATGTCGTGGTGGGGCGCGGGGGAGATGGCGTCCGCGCCCTCCGGGATCATGCGGGTCTTGGACACGTCGCCCACGATCTTGGCGCCGGGCA
>OHAS01002062.1_pt1 | contig 15118 bp, 11 predicted proteins | sample 1577131 | NCBI WGS metagenome assembly OHAS01 (sample SAMEA3541566, study PRJEB24748) | human gut metagenome | biome: human gut; feature: human-associated habitat; material: faeces | place: China | collected 2012 | reverse complement strand
TGCACGATTGAATGCAGATCCACCTCTTCAAAGCTTCTTTTAGACAGATATTCCAACAGCATCGCGAAATTGATGCCGGCAATACAGTCAATTTGATCACTGAGCAGCGGCAAAGTCTGATTAAAGGGTGTACCGCCAAATAAATCGGCAAAGACAATAGCTCCCTCACCTGTATCCACTTCATTAATTGCCTGCTGAATTTGGGTACCAAAAGACTCCGGTGAATCATCCGCTTTTAAACAGCAAGCCTTAACCTGCGGCAGCTCGCTGCCCAAAAACAGCTTTGCGGAATCAAGCATCCCTTCCGCCAGCAAACCATGACTGACAATTACCACTCCCTTCATTCACTTGCCTCCTTTAAGATATGCTGCATCGTATAAGTAAGCTGACTGCCCTGATAAATCTTCTTACCATATTGTATAAAACGCTCACCGTTTCTTTCCACTTCACGTTTATAATCGTAACTTTGCGGATCTGCTAATACTGCCTCTGCCGCTTCAAGCCAGTTAGTCAGCACCGTATTAGTTTGATCCACAGCGCCATGGCCCGGGAAAACACCTTCAATCTCATCGATTCTGGCTACAATTTTCCTTAACGCTTTCACATATTCATTCACAGAACAGAAATGAGTATTTGGTTCTTCAGCGATCTGCTGACCGAAGTGTGATGTATCACCTGAGAATAAAATATGATTATGCTTATCAAGATAACCGCATTGGCCCGGTGTATGGCCAGGAATCAGCATCGCTTCAACTTCATAACCATCACCTAAATCAAAAATATAATTATCCGGTATAGGAATAATTTCATAGTCTTTATAAGAAACTAAATCATTACGGTCAAATTCTGTCCAGATACATTTCCCTTCTTTATCGAACAAATAATCCCAGATATGAGGATTCTGTGTTCGCTTCATCCTAAACACTTCATTTTCATGACAATATATTTTGTCAAACTGAGCATTACCATAAGCATGATCATAATGTGAATGAGTATTAACAACAATTAATTCTTTATCATGAATAATTTCATGAATCAAGCCCTTTAGATCACCGCAGCCAAAACCCGTATCAACAAGCAGCGCTTTTTTAGGCCCCTCGATAAGATACATCCACGGATCACCCATACCATCAAGACTTTCCGTAAAAATACCATATACATTATCTCTGAATTTATATACTTCCGCATATGGATTACATGCAAACGTCATTTTAGTCTTTGACTGTTCACGAAGGATTTTCATAAACGGCCATTTAAGCGGACTTTCACTTTCTCTAAATACAATACGTTTTGATTTCAATTGTGATTCTATTTCTCGATACCCTTTCATATAATTAACCTCCTATTTATCACTAAGCAATTTACGCGTTTTCCATTTGCCGCTCATAAAGTAAGCAAAGCACAGCAGTCCCGGTAAGGTACGGGCAAATGCGGTACCCCACCAATAACCATAGGCACCTTGATTAAATACATTAACAAACAGCAGACTGAAGCCGATACGGCAGACAACACCATCCAGAATACCGATTAAAAAGCCAAGTGAAACGAAACCGCAGCCTGTAACCATTGCCTGGAATGTACCTGTGATTGCCGACATAAAGAAATGCATAATCATAATCTTCATATAAATCACACCTTCATCAATTACCGCCTGATCCGGTGTAAAAATGGCAAACAGCGCTTTTGGAGCAAATAATGCGACACCCGCGCAAATGCTTGCCAGTACCAGGCAGCATGCCAGAGTAACCCATGTGATTTTGCTGGCCCGGTCAATCTTTTTGGCACCAAGATTCTGTCCGATTGCGGCGCCTGACGCTGTATTAACACCAGAAACAAACACCTCAAGGAATTTATTTATCTTATTGCCAACCGCATTAGTCGCCGAAATTACCAATCCATATGAATTAACATTAGAATTAACCCATAGCATAGAGAATCGAACAAAGCTTGATCTTACCATTTGCGGAATGCCTAAAATTAATATCAACTTTAATGGCTCCCATTTCATTTTGAAATAAGAAAGCTTTAATTCAAAATCAAATTGCTCTTTATGCTTGTAAAGATAATAAAATGCAGCCGCAAAAGAACCGAATTGTGAAAGAATTGTAGCAATTGCAGTACCTGCCGCCTCCATTTTAAAGACCGCAACCAATAAAATATCCATCACGATATTTACAGTGGCAGCAATCATAATAAAATACAATGGCCGCTTTGATTCCCCCATACCTCTCAATACTCCACAGACAGCGTTATAACCAAAAATAAAAGGAACTCCCAAAGCAGTGATGATCATATATGATGCTGCCTGTTCCCATGCTTCAGACGGACAATTCAGCAAGCGCAGAATATCAGTGTGGAAGAAAACACCGAATACCGTACAAACAATTGCCACCAGCATCATCAATGTCAGCAATGTGCCAATTGTTTCCTTTACCCTTTTTTCATCCTTAGCGCCAACTAGCTGAGCAATATAAATCTGCCCCGCCATTGCGAATGCATTGGCAATCGGCATCAGCATATCGGCCAATTCTCCGCCGGTGGATACCCCTACCGTACCTTCACTGCCCATATACTTACCAATTATCATCAAATCAACCATTGAATAAAATTGCTGAATCAAATTAGTTAATATAATAGGAATGGCAAAGATAAGAAGCGTTTTTAAAATTTTCCCTTCAGTAAGATTAATGCCTACTTTATCTTTTTTTAAAACTGCCTCCATTCAATCACTCTCCTCATTTTAAAAGCTGAACTACCAGCTTGTCAGTCATAGTTTAAAATAAAAGGAGCAATAACTTAATTTATAAATTTACCTTTAACTAAAGGCGTAAAATAAAAATTGGCCCCGAGACCAACTTTATTCACTATCTTCCAGAACTCGCCGTACAATTTCATAATCAGTGATGCGATCAAAAGTGAAGATTAATTCATCACTATGCATTAAGCGAGCAATAAAACGGCTCATAAACTGAAGATGCTCAACATTATTATCACGAGAATTATAGACAATGATTGTTTGAATCATTTCATCCTTAAACCGGAATGGCTTATCACAAATAATTAACTTGAGGAATGTTTGATGCAAGATATCTTTAAACGAACGCAATATGGCAAGCTGATTCTTCCTTTCCGGTGACAAGATTGCATTTCTTTCATCAACCTCTTGAAAGAAAGCTTCAAGATTCTCGCATGGTTTTAATACTTCAGCTGCAATATAATCATATAAATCCTTACCATTTTTTATATCTTTTGGATAATAGATATCTTCAATCGCTGCCATTTCATGTGTGCGAAAATACTTAGGCTTATTCACCTGATTAATGAAACGCACGAAATCGATGTTTTTACGAAAATAAAAAACCGGCAGCACCTTACTTCTTAATGAATCATCTATATCTTTGGCTTCTATATTGGTTGCCAGAAAATCAAAATCGTTAGGATTATACCGAAATAAATCACTGAATTCTGTAGGTATAAATTCTATATCATACGGTGTTTTAATCGTACTTAAGTTTGAACACAGATTCTTAGCTTTATAATAACCTGAACGCAGGGTTACTAATACTCTTCTTTTGATCTGCTTATTCATTGCGGTAACAAACTCATTGAAAATATAATAAAAGCTGGCGATATCATAAATTGAAGCTTCCAGATTTGTTTTTTCTTTAATAAATTTATAAAGAATCATACAGTAATCCAGTGTAGATAGCCCATCGCTGTAAAGATTGCTTACTATATCTTGATCTACGGATATGTGATAAATCGTTTTAAAAAATAATGATGCAAAGTTGCAGGCAAGATCTTCACGAAATGAAATCATACTAAAATATTTAATATTGTAAAAGCTGTCAAAATAATCTAGAAATTCATCTGCCAGCTTATAAAAATCCTCAGGATATTCAAGAAAACTAAGATCTGAGGGAAGATAAGTCTGATAAGCGCTGATAACCCCCGCTAAAGTAAGAATATCTGTTTCCGTATAGGTGACATCATCCGAAGCAGCTAATGATTCCCAGATTTCCTTTGCTGCTTGGTAGGATGGCAGGAGAGAAGCGTGAGTATATGTAAATTCAGGCAATTCCAGATTATCACTGTATGCTTTACGGGTTATTGACAAAATGATCGTATATGCAACCTTGCCCATGACTAAACCTGACATATGCAGATTATTCTGCTTCAGTTTCTCCAGCACCAAGGATTTTAATTGCTTATAGATGCCTAAGCCGGAAAGGAAAAACCTCGAAAAATCATATTCATCATAATTTATTTCCGATGGGAATCGTTTATAAATCTTATGCTCATAAATTAGGGCTAAGCGTATATCCCATTCATTGCCCACTACGATCAAACCATTATTGGTTTTATTTTTAACCTGCAGCCGAAAGGTTGATAGCAGTGCTTTCGCTTCAATCATGTCTCGATTTATAATAGAAGGTGAACAGCAGCAGTCATCAGCAAGATCAGAGATAAATAAATTGCCTGTATTTGTCAGCAGACGGCGAATGATAAAATGCACTCTTTCACGCTGATTATTTTCAAAATAGTGGTGATTGTGATAGAAAGATTTAAAGCTTTCCGCGAAATGGCTGAATTTCCGTTCATCTAAAACCTCACATTCATAGCCTACTCCATAACGGCTTACAATTTGAAAACCAACAGTAGTTAAATAATCATTCAATGTATCGATCTCTTTTTTGACGGTTTTTAAGCTTAAACCACTCTGCTTGGCAAGCACTAACCCGCTGATCGGTTCATTTGCATTCAATAATGAATACATGATAATCGCCTGTTTTTTTATCACCCGCATGTACGCCTCCATAATTCTTCTCCACAACATTTAACGTTAAATTCATGTCATTTTGATTCTAGCACAAGCAATCTTTATTGTAAACTCTATCTATTTTCAGAAACTTTTTGAAATTAACCAAAATAAAAAGCGGAGAGTCCCCGCTTTTTAGTAATTACTCTTTAACTTGCTTAAAGCTAACTGTGACAGTGAATAAGTCAGCATTTGTTTCAACTTTGAATTCACCGTTACAAGCTTCAGTAAAACTACGCGCGATTGACAAACCAAGACCGCTGCCGCCATCTGTGCGGCTTTCATCGCCGCGTACAAAACGCTCTGTGAAATCAAGATCCGACGGTATTTCTGTCTTAGACGTATTTTTAACACAGGCAACCGCCATTTCACCTGAAGTATTCAAAGTTACATAGACTCTTGAACCAGGCAGTGAATATAACAGCGCATTACCGATTAAATTCTGGAATACACGATAGAGACGCTGCCCATCTGCTGAAATCATAACTGGATCAGCCATGATTTCAGTTCTTAAAATAATATCACTTTCATCAATCTTCTCCTGCATATCCGCTAAAGTCTGACGCAGCAGTTTGCCTAAATCAAGCTCTTCAATATTGACCGGCAGCTGACCGCTTGCCGCCTTGCTGATCTCAAACACGTCCTTTACCATTTCTTTTAAACGCTGAGATTTAGAATCAAGAATCGCAACATATTCACGAACATGATCAGGCAGCTCCTCTTCCTGCTTCAATAACTCAATATAACTGATGATCGAAGTCAGCGGCGTTTTTATGTCATGTGATACATTAGAAATAAGCTCTACTTTCATGCGCTCACTCTTAATCTGTTCATTCATCGCCGTAAACATACCCTGTTGAATATCATTCAATTCATTGACTGCTTTCGCAAGATCGGCGTCTTCAGGTCTTCGCAGAGTATTTGTCAAATCACCATTATGCACCGCTTCAATCTGATTGATCAGCGCACCGACATCCTGACTGATCATCTTATTGTTCTTCGCATAGGCTAACTGGAAGAAAATCAGAAGACCGGCAACCAGCAGGAAGAATAATGCATAAGTCGTAATACTGATAGGTTCATAATAACTGCGCCATGCCACAATTATCGCGCTGAGAGAAGCAGCTGCCAAAACCACCTCAGCAACAAAAACAGGCAGATAACGATTCGTGATGCGTTTTTGGAAAGGCAGTCTTAATTCACTTGTCTTAAATATGTTATAAACATGGCTGCAGATACCATGCCACCAGCGGCCTCGATTATAACGCATATCATTAATTACAAGATAAATCAGCCAGAAGCATACAAGAAGGACATATGTTCTGCCTTCCAGTATCCGCTGTAGACCATAATAAAGATAATCCCATTCAATATATTCATAGCCATAGAAAATTTCATTCAGATAATAATATAGGTATTCTTTAAAAGACAAAAGCAGCAACAAAAATGGGAGAATTATAATCAATAATTTTATCTCAAACCACACATGTCCGGTTAAATCCGCGATCTTCTTATCCGCCGCTTTTTTATCTTTGCGCAGAATAATATAGATAACGATTAGGATTAAACCCAAAATGATCGACAAACCTTGTGAGATATACTCTGATTTGCTGTTGTCAAAGCTTACCTTCAGCCAATATAACGAATTATCACGCTGAATACTGCCGCTCTCAGAATAATTTCCATACATGTAAATCTTAGGTTCTTTCGCAAAGGCTACGACGATTTCAGATTTTGCTGATTTTTCATCCAATGTGAAATTCTTATATCCTGGCACATACCAATCTCTCTCATCACGATAATAACCGTCACCATATACGTCCAGCTCTTCCCCGTCTTTAATCATAGTGACTTGTTTACCATCAAAGTGAAGATAAAAATTATAGCCTTCCGGCAGCATGCCATTCTTATCTAATTTCAAATCATCATTATTGGAATATAACAGCTTGCCTTCATGGTAAATCTGATAGAGGACATTTTTATCATCTTTAAGTTTTTCATGCAGCTTATCGATAAGATTTCGGCTGACAGCATCATCATCTTCATCATCCGGCACTAAATTGTTATAAGTATAAGTTGTAGCATAGGATGAATAAATATCTCCTTCATAGATATCAGTTGTATAACCATTATAGTAATTATACCAGCTGCTGATATTGCCGCCGGATGCCATTACAAGAAAACGTTCCAGATAATCTGACACATAGTATCTAAATTCATCCGTCGTCTGATAATCACCGGAAAAAGCACTGCTTACATCTTTTTTTAAAACTTCTACACTGCTGTAACGCACAAGCAGTGATGACAGATTGCCAAGCAATATACTTATACCGAGGAAAAATGCGATAAAGCTAAATGTTTTTTTCCATTTTTTCAATTTTGTATCCAATGCCCCACACCACCTTTAAGTACTCTGGCTCTTTAGAGTTAATTTCGATTTTCTCACGAATTCTGCGTATATGTACCATTACTGTATTTTCACAGGAATAAGCTTCTTCATCCCAGACACGGCGATATATTTCTTCAGCCGGAAACACTCTGCCTAAATTACGCATCAGCAGGTCAATGATCTTAGTTTCTATCGCTGTAAGCTTTACCGGCTCATCATCCGCAAATAGCGAACGCTCATCCACATGATAACGCAGTCTTCCATTGTTTATAACGTTGACGGAGTTAACACTGTTGATATCGCCAAGCCGCGTATATCGTCTTAAATGACTTCTGACTCTGGCAACTAATTCCTGTGAGTTATAAGGTTTTGTGATATAATCATCAGCTCCCATGGACAGCCCTAAAACCTTATCCGTGTCTTCACTCTTGGCACTTAATACAATAATCGGCAGATTACGTCTTTCGCGTATCTTCATGATGGCAGATAAGCCGTCTAATTTAGGCATCATGACATCAATCAGAATCAATTGAATGGAATGCTGAGCAATCAGCTCAAGTGCCTGTACACCATCATAGGCTTTTAAAACATGATAGCCTTCCTTTTCTAACAGGATTGCGATGGCTTTCACAATTTCATGATCATCATCAACTACAAGCACACATTCATTCATCTTAACCCCTCCTTGGCCTGTCTATATAATAGGACACGGTTCTTACAAAAAGCAGAACGCTTTTCTTAAATAAATCTTACATGATATAAGAATTGTATCATTGTCGGAAATAAAAGTCATCCTTAGCTGCTATAACCTGCCAAATCTTCATTTATCTTACATTAAAGCTTAGAGCCATAGAAAAAAGTGCTGAAACTCATTACGAATTTCAACACTTTTTATGTTTTTAATTAAGCTATTAAAGTGACATCTGCAGCCTGTTCGCCGCGGTTTCCTTCAACAATGGCAAATCTGACACGCTGACCTTCATTTAAAGTCTTAAAGCCATCAATTTGAATTGCTGAATAATGAATGAAAATTTCTTTTCCGCTTTCTTCAGTAATAAACCCATAGCCCTTTTCTGCATTAAAAAATTTAACTGTTCCTGTACTCATTTTAGTACCTCCATTTTGTTCTGTAAACAAGCTGAAGTCGATAGGTATAAAAAAACACATTCTTCCTTGTACCTAAGACATAAATACAACTCTCGAATGTGAATAAGTGAATTATAGATATTGCTTTGAATTACTTGTTCATCATAAGCTTTATCAGCCGGATAGTCAAGCTATTTCGAAAAATAATGCGAATATTAGCTTTTAACTCATATTGTGGTAAATAAAGTATCGTTTAATTTTGCTGTACCAGACAAGATGCGTTATATTTATTATATTAATCATTTATGAGCATCGGTCTTTAACCTTTCTTTAACCATCGATTTGATATAGTTACCATGCAATCACAAGTACTCACATCTGATGAATACCTAAGGAGGATCATAACATGATTAAAAAAATTGCATTTGGTTTATTGAGCGTTTCAGCGCTTACTATGCTTACAGCATTGCCGGCATTCGCAGCTGGTGAAACAGATATTGCGGCGGAAATTACACCTGGCGTTTCAGTTGAAGAAAGTTCCGCAGTCACTGATGGAGGAAATACTGAAGGTGAAATTCAGAATTTAGACTTAGGAAATGATGGAGATGGTGATGCCTTCATCATGGATAATGGCGAAAAGGTTTATATTACCACAGCGGCCGGAACTCTTGATGACAGTAATGTGACTATAACTTTCAAAGAAGCAAAATAAATATTTATTTGTGATTGTTTAAATAAACAGATAAGGATGTGAGACAAATGAAGATTTTGATTGTAGAAGATGAAAAAGATATGCAGCAGGCACTGTGCTATGGTATGCGTAAATGCGGTTATGCCGTAGATTCTGCCGATAATGGTCAAGATGCTGTCGAGCTCAGTGAATACAATGATTATGATTTAGTGATCCTTGATCTTAATCTTCCCGGCATGGATGGTTTAAATGTGCTTAAACATATCCGTGAAAAAGATCTGCCAGCTAAAGTGCTGATTCTGTCCGCGCGCTGTGATATTAGTGATAAGATTAAAGGATTAGATGGAGGGGCCAGTGATTATATGACCAAACCCTTTCATTTTAAGGAACTAGAGGCTCGAGTACGTGTCCTGCTTCGGCGTACCTTTATTCAGGATGAGGCTGCCCTTTCACGGGGCGGTCTTTATCTGGATATGAATAAAAAGCAGGCTAGCTTCAAGGATGTACCAATTGAACTGTCAATGCGTGAGTTTTCAATTTTAGAATACCTGATGATAAATATGGGACGGCCGGTCAGTGCTGAGGAATTACTTGAACATGTCTGTGACAGTGAAGCAGATCCTTTTTCCAATCAAATCAAGGTTTATATCAGTACCATTCGCCGAAAGCTGGCAGTCCACAGTGATGAGAATATTATTAAAAATATCAGAGGGGTTGGTTATGTAATTAAAAAGGAGGATTCTGAATGCTGAAAAAATTATCACTGCGGGCTAGATTAACATTGTTATCCACGCTGCTGACTACAAGTATGGCTGTCATTTTAACATGTTTCTTTATGTTTAACGCAGACCGGATTTTTGTGAAGGATCTGCCGATTGTATTTACTGCTCCTGATTCAGATGCCGTACTGACATTTAAAGCGGCTGAACCTTCGGGTGCTCTTGTTGACTCCGAAATGCTGGATCAAAAGTCAGAGACTGTTTCCAATAACAACATCGATATGCTAGTTACTTTAACACAGGCGACACGTCAATTTAATTTATGGGGGATTGCAGGCTTATTCTTAATTACTCTGCTTGGCGGCGCGGCAGCCTGGCTGATGGCCGGCAAGGCATTGAAGCCTGTCAGAGAGTTATCTTCAGCGATTGAAAAGGTCAGTGACAACGATTTATCGCTGCATGTAGATACTAATGAGCGTGAGGATGAAATAAGTCAGTTAGGTAAATCATTTAATACGATGATGGATAAAGTCAATAGTTCCTTTGAACGGCAGAAAAGATTCAGCGCAAATGCAGCTCATGAGTTAAAAACACCATTGGCAACGATACAAGTGGGCCTTGATGTTTTAGAGCTAGATGAAAAGCCTAAACAGGAACAAATGGAATGGGCATTAACAGTAACAAAAGCAAATACTGAGCGAATGATTGCATTAGTTGAAAGTTTATTTACGTTATCTTCAGATAAAGAATGTAATATGAGTGATATCATAGACATACAAGACGTTTTTACACGCATAATTGATGAACTCGCGGCACAAATCGACAGCCGGCACATACAGGTTACAATGCAGATTGCTGATGATTTAAAGCTTAAAGGAAATGCCGTTATGCTGTATCGCGCCTTGTTTAATCTTGTGGAAAATGCGATTAAGTATAATATTGAAAATGGCACTATTCTGATAACGGCTATCAAAGAGGAAGCTTACATCAAGATATCTGTCAGTGACAGCGGCATCGGTATTAATAATGAAGATGTGCAGCATATATTCGAACCGTTTTATCGTGCAGACCAGTCACGTTCACGGTTAAGGGGCGGATCAGGTTTAGGTTTATCGTTGGTGAATGATATAATAAAAAAACATGATGCTGAAATTGATGTAGACAGCCAGCCTAATAGGGGCACTGTTTTTACTGTAGTGTTTAAAAGATAAACAAATGATTAAGGGGAAGCAATATCATTTAGCTATAAAACATTTTACAGTTTATCGTAATATCATTTTCAACTTTAACTTGAGGCAATCTGACAGAAAATCAGTTATTTTCAAAAGAAATCACTTTTAGTCTTGATAATTTAGTTAAAATAGGTTAAAATTATCAAGCAGATGCAGAAGTGGTGAAACGGCAGACACGCTGTCTTCAGGTGGCAGTGCACACACGTGCGTGAGGGTTCAAATCCCTTCTTCTGCACCATGATATTGATAGAACGCTGAAATATCGGCGTTTTTTTATTTTTAAATACTTAAAGCTCCTACAAAACTCCTACAATTATCAAGTATATTTTATATTTTCTTTTATAATTGCTATTAATCATCCATTTTTTTGATATAATGAGTATAACTTTGGAGGGTGGAAATATGAAATGTGAATGTGGATATGATAATCCAGATGGTAGTAAATTTTGTGGTAAATGTGGTAAAGATTTAAGGCAAAAGAGAAAAGCTAAAGAAAGTATCAGTTTTGTAAATCTAGGTATATCTATCATATTAATGCTAATAATTACCTTTCAATTCAATATAATCAACAACTTGAAACATGAAATTGAAAATCAAAAAAAAGATATTAACTATGTTCAAACTTATTTCACAAAAGGCAGTGATTTTGACAATCTTTTATATAGGGTTAGTCTACTCGAATCTAGTTCAGATTATAAAGATAAAGAAATTGACCAATTACAAGATATACATGGAATTGATTTAATAGCAGTTTGGCAATATATGAACGAGCATGAAGGAGAATGATTATGTACTGTTATAAATGTGGGAAGCAAATACCTGATGATGCTGAATATTGTAATTGGTGTGGTGCTAAAGTGTCTATTATTAATCAAGAATTGAGTGAAAAAACGCAAAACGTGATAAATAATAATAGCACCTTTAACGAAATTATAGATTCCCATTTAGAAGAAAATCTTGAAAAGAATGAAACAATCATACTAAAAGAACCACAAAATATAGAAACTAGCATAATTACTTCCACTGAACCAAAAAAGGAAAGAAGCAAAATCAGCAAATTTTTGCATTCAGTGGCTATGTGCATTTTCTCAATATTTTCTTTTATGATTCTTGAACTTTTAATTGAATCTATATTACAGTCAATACCTGTTTCTGCTCTTAATCAACTATCGCCATTATTGTCAATTATATTTTCTATCTTCTTGAACAACACGATCTGCTTTAAATTATACCGATTTCTTAAATGCGGATATAATGGTATTATTGCGTCTTATTTTTATGATATTTTATACCATTTATCAACCTATCTTTATTTAAGTAATGCAAATCTAAACCAAGATTTTATTTATTATGTATCAATCGGTATATTTACAGATATCATAATTTTATTTATTAACATTATATATTTATTCTTTACAAGAAACAAAAAAGTGCAGACTCTTTGAAGGATTTCAATTTTATGGAACCTTTCAGCAAGCCTGCACTTTTTCTATTCATAAGGATTCTTTTTAGAAGACGTTAATACTCTATACATATAGGCTTTCTGTATTCTTGATAAACCGGAATCGTTCAGCATTTTTTGAATATCTTCTGAATTGTTTCCTTTGATGTTGTTGTAATAGATGAAATCATCGACTTCAATCCCTACTTTGTCAGCTTCCATTGCGCTAGTTACCCATTTGTCAGCTTTATACTCTGGTGTGAGTTCCAGTTTGGCTGATTGCTTCGCATATTCATATACATCTTGTATTAAACTAGACTTTAATTCATCACTGGCTTTTTTATAATACGCTGAATAAAGAGTATCCTCTAATAATTCATGGGATGTCTGCCCTACCTCCTTTGAATACTGATTGTATTCAGCTGCGGTCAGGTTCTTAGTCTCACCGTTGACTGTGTAATACTTGCTTGGATAGGATGGCAGCGTGTTGTAGTCTGAATTGATTTTGTATAGACGTTCTAATTCTTTTTCAAGATCGGTTCGTTTATCAACAGAAACATATCCCGGTGATATTGTATTCTCAAAGATACGCTCCGGTAAGCTGTCTTTCTGTTCATTGCCCCATACGTCAAGCTTTGGCTGTACTAATTGATTCGCAAACGGAATCTTAGTCAACGCTCGATTGATAGGTATTTGCAGTATTTGAGGAATCGGCGAGTTTTTATCTACATAATATGGATCACGACGTGTACCATCCGCAATGTTTGTGATCTGCCCAAGCAACGTTGGCACTCCTTGCGATAAGTAACTAGTTGACATATTAATCAGTATGTCAGTTAAAGGACTGTCACTATAGCCCGCGGTTTTAATCGTGGAACTAACCCCCTGCAGCATTGACATGTCTATGATTGGTTCGGCGATCCTTGCTGCACTGTCAATGAAATTAGTTACAGAAAAGCCTTTTTGATTCTGCATATCTTCAAATAAGGAAGCTCCCATAAAGATCGGCATTGATGAAGGAGCTGCCCAATCTACGGTATAAGAAACATCACCTATTTTTATCGCATAATCCTGTGCGCCCATAGCCTGATCAAATTTATCTTTCTTCTTGTCATCGTCATCACCTGTCGCTGTCAATACACCTAAATAAGATAACCACGATCCCAAGATAAACAGACCTGTACCCGTTAATCCTGAAGCGATCTCATCAATGGCTTGATTCGGTGTCATTTTGCCGTCTTGCACATTCGTAAGCATATCATAGACGCCCTTTGCGACACCTGCTGGTGAATATTCCATACCGCGTTGTAAGATGTTCATAGGTGTCTTTGTGAATGGCATAAAGCCTTCACCAATGATCTGAGACAGCTTATTCTTGTTCTTCATGTTGTTGATACACTGTGCGAAATAACTGTTATCTCGGTATGTAGCTTTCTGAGCTTCCTGAACGGCATAATTTCTTGCCTCATCTAAGACTGTTATTGATGCGGTGTTAGGATCAATCTGGTTTGCTTTCAGATATTGCGCTAAACTATTTGCATAGTGATACTTAGAGAACCACGCATCTTCTTTTTCAAGTGCGGTGAAATTAAAGTTTTTCAGCCATTCAAGCACATTGCTCTTAAAGATGCGTTTTTGTCTTTCAATACCTGTCTTATCCTGATACTTGCCATTCTCACCCATGACTGCATCTTTATACTGCTCATAATCAGACTTAGCCCATTGAACAAGCTGCTGATCTGCTTTGCTTAACAAAGATTTGCTCATTTTGAATTCTTCAGTACCAAGAGTATTCTTATAAGCATTCTCAAGCCCATAGCCTATTATATCTTTCATCTGTTTCATTGGCATAAATAATGCATTGCCGAAAATGTTTCTGACATGAGTTCTAGGATTGCCAAGCATTGATAGATAACGCCAAGCATTCCATTTTTCCATCCAAGTAGCAGGCATCTGATCCGCTAAATCTTGTTTGATGTTATCCACACGATCCAGCATTTCCTCATGGGTTGCGGAATTAAGCAGATCGTTAGCCATGCCCTCCTTAATTTTAATCGGCTGTGCTTTATTGCCATATTTCTTAGATAATTCTTGATTCAACTGATTTTCAATGGTTTGAAGTGAATATAACTGTCCGTCAGGTGTCATTTTCTTCAGCAAGCTGAAAGCCTGAACATTCTGGCCGGCCTTAGTAGCTTGTACACTTAACTCAGAAGCAATCTTCATAGCCTCTGCGGTATTGCCGCTGTTGACAGCTTGATTATATAACTGCTGACCGAGAGCAATAGAGTTTTTATCAGCTGGAGTACGACCATTAACTATGTCGTTCCATACAGCCTTAGAACCTTGATACCCATAGTTATTTAGCATATCATCCGCATACTTCAAAGATTGTTTATCTGATATTACCTCATGACTTAAATTACCTGAAGCAATCTCTGATTTTAAATCATTCACAACATCATTCGGCGTGACTTCCGATTCCATTACGGTTCTGGCATATAAGCTAGTCACATCTTTATCTGATGTCTGCTTAGGAACTGGATCAATACGTGCAGGGTCTACACCTGTTTTGATTGCTCCATAGTCTTTCAGCATTTGATCATAGTCAGATAGAGACTTACCCATTGATGGTTTTTGATCAGAGTTCAACAATCCTGCTTTTTCTAAGGCAATTTGCATATCTGTCTTGTAATTTCCGTCCATTTGATAGTTGACTTTTTGATTACTTTTGCGGCCGC